>Ga0193755_1000525_pt1 | contig 11127 bp, 11 predicted proteins | sample H1a2metaG_FD_144921 | JGI IMG/M metagenome (GOLD analysis project Ga0193755, IMG submission 144921) | Soil microbial communities from a riparian zone of the East river system, Colorado, United States - H1a2 | ecosystem: Environmental > Terrestrial > Soil > Riparian zone | place: USA: East River...
GAAGAGATTGATGATCCCGTGGAACTCCAGTCCTTCGCCGACCGGGATCTCCACCGGGATCACCTTGGGTGTCAGCTGTTCTTTGATCTGATTGAAGACGCGCTCGAAGTTCGCGTGCTCCTTATCCATCAGCGACACGAAGAACAGGCGCGGCAGCGAGCGGCGCTCGCAGTAGTCCCACACTTTCTCCGTGCCGACCTCGACGCCCGCCGTGGCGGACAACACCACGACGGCGGAGTCGGCCGCGTACACGCCCGCGAGCGCGTCACCAGTGAAATCCAGATATCCGGGGGTGTCGATCAGGTTGACCTTCGTGTCCATCCACTCGGCGACCGCCAGCGCGAGGTTGATGGAATACTTGCGTTCGATTTCGTCGGCGGTGTAATCGGTGAGGGCGGTGCCATCCTTTACAGATCCGTGCCGTTTGCTCGTTCCGGCCACGAACGCCAGCGCATCGACCAGGGAGGTCTTGCCGCTCGCGCCGTGGCCAACGACGGCCACATTCCGGATCTCCGGCGTCTTATACACACGCATGGGGCGCCAACTCTCCTGCGAGGGGGACCAAAAATATGAACCGAGGGTGCAGGGCCGGGCTAGGCCATGCAACGACTAGGCAACAGACGCACCGCGGTAAACAGCGAAACGGGGGCTAGGACAAACCCCCTGTCCCAACCCCCGTTGACTGTGGCCCGCGGTGCGTCTGCGGCCTAGTAGTTGCAGGTCCTACGGTTGTACGCTTTCCATCTCCTGATCTGCCACCTCGTCATGATCCCGGTGGTTGTCCCGGATATGCTCGACGAGTCGGTGCAGTATCTGCATCCCTCCCAAGTTCAGCGCGAGCGCCGTGACTTTGTCGCCTGACGTCAGCGCGGCCTCAGCCTGCGTCCGCAGATCCTTCACGTGCGCGAGGATCGCCCAAATCCGCGGCGCGTCGCGATCGCCGAGGAACTTCTCGATCCTGTCGATCGCGTTGTCGACCGCGACTCCCGTACGCTCGGGGGCGTTCGGGAACAGCTCGATCACGGCCGACAACACGTATCGAAATGCGGCCCGGCGATCCGCGCGAGCGGCGGCGGTATCGCCCCGCTGGAATGCGGCCCAGGCCGAATCGCGGCTCGCGTGCGCCGAGTCGAGATAGGCGCGCGCGACTGCGTCGTCGGTGGTCCGGAGAGTATCGAGGAGTCGTCTGAACCAGCCTTCGTACGTGGTGCCGCCGGCTGGTGTGGCCGCCACGTTATCGGCGATCGCCTGGGCGTTCTGCGCGAGGATCAGCTCGTCTGAAGACGCACCGGCCGGATCCTTGCTACAGGCCGCAGCCAACGTGAGAGCAGCCAGTGCAATCGTCATTCGTTTGTGCATCAATGCTCCGTGAAAAGTCCGGCTCTTGGACGCTGAGGCGTAGACCTCGTTAAGACTCGGAAGTAGGGGGTTCAGGTTACGGGACGACGCGCGTCGGGGGCGCGACGTGAGGCGTGGTAGGTGCGAGTCGAAACGCTGCGAGGCCGGCGAGGGCCATGAAGAAACCCGCGAGCAGAAAGGACGTGACGTGGCTCACGTCGTACACTTTCCCAATGAGCGGGGGACCCACGGTGCGCCCCAAAGCGCTGATGGCCTGCGCCGCGCCGAGGACCGTCCCTTGCTCGTTGGGGTCGGCGTAGACCGACACTAGCCCGGTCGCCGCCGGAGAAAAGAGGCTATTCGAAACGGCGAGCACGAACGTCCATAGGTACAGCAACGCCGAACCTGGCAGGAACGGCACGATGGCAATGGAAAGCGCCATCCCGAACGTCCCGATGATGACCAGCGTCCGCTCGCCCGTTCGTCGCACGATTTTCCCGAAGAAGTAGCCCTGCACCGCCGCGGCGGTCACCCCGATGATGATGAAGAGAAACGTGAGCTGCAGCTGCTTCCAGCCCAGCGCGTCGATCGTGCGATACGGCAATGCCGCGGTGTATCCGGCAAAGCCGAGCGGCACGAGCGCCCACACCGCCATGAGTGGGCGGAGTTTCGGCCGGGCGATGGCGTCGACGATGTGCTGTAGATCGAAGATCGGCCGCTTGACCCGGAGCTCGCGTTTCAAGGACTCGGGCAGAATGAAGTACGCCGACACGAAGTTCGCGAGCGACAACACGACCCCAACGAGCCCGGGCCATCTGTGCCCCAGATAGTGGTCGGCCAGTCCTCCCAGCGCCGGGCCTGCGCTGAAACCGATCCCGAACGCCGCGCCGACGATGCCCATGCCGCGTGAGCGCTCGGCCGGCGTCGTGATGTCGGCCATATACGCCTGCGCCACCGAGATGTTGCCGCCGGCAAACCCGGAGACGACGCGCGACACGAACAACACCCAGTACGAGCCGGCGAACGCAAACAGGGCGTAGCCGAGCGCGTTGAAGAGCATCGTCGTCAGCAACACGGGCCGGCGACCGATGCGGTCGGACAACTTGCCGAGCAGCGCCGTCGCCACGAACTGCATGAAGGAGTAGACGCCGAGCACGGCTCCGTACGCGAGCCCGCCGGCCCCGAAATGCTTTGCGTAGAACGGCAGGATCGGCATCACGATGCCGAAGCCGATCAGATCGATAAGGACGGTGAAGAAGATGACGGCAAAGCGGGAGCGCGATGCGGGCATGGGGGCTGGAATATAGCATTGCCTCCAGCCTAGCCCTTCGTGACGCGGCAACTCTAAGAACGAACCGCCATGGGGGCACGAAGTCGTCCCCCAGGGCGGACGTGTTACTACGACCCTGCTTACGGAGTCGCGGCCAGAGCTGCGTCGGCGGTCGTCAATCCCGAGCCGGCGGCGTTCGCCGGCCACGACACCGTGCTGGTGGTGCCATCCGGGTTGGGAACCGTGCGGCTGCCCGCGCCGAGCGGGATCGCGCTAGCCTCGAGAATCCCCTCGACCTGCGACGCGGTCAGCGCGGGGTTCTTTTGCGCCATGAGCGCGACGATGCCGGCAACGTGTGGCGAGGCCATCGACGTCCCACTCAAGAAGAAGAAGCTGGGCCGCAGGTTTCCGCTATTCAGCTGGAATGGTCCAACGACCCACGATCCCGGTGCCGCGACGTCGAGATCCTGACCGACCCGCGCCCGAGCGGAGAACGGCGCGATGTAGAAGTCCCCAGCCGCCGTGGGTTCTGCGACGTTACGATTGAACCACCAGCTGCCGTTGCCAGGCGGCGTCCACTGTCCGATCCAGCCCGAAGCCGCGACGGAGATCACCGGGGCATAGGCGCCCGGGAAGCTCATCCCGGCGTTTCCGCCGTTCCCGGCGGCGGCGACGATGATGACGCCCCGCGCGATCGCGAAATCGATGGCGGCGCGCTCGACGACGTCCAGCCGGCTACCCCCCAGACTCATGTTGATGATCACCGGATGGCCGGTGAGCGGCCCGGACTTGAGATTCGCGATGTACACGATCCCCTCGGCGATCATCGACGACCACCCGGAGCCATTCTGATTCAGCACCTTGACCGGGATGACCGTGGCGCGCGGCGCAACGCCGTTGACGGGCGTAATGCCGATCTGGAAGCCGAGGATCGTGCTCGTGACATGGGTGCCATGCGAATTCTGATCGTGCTCCCACTTGTTCGGCGGCTCGGCGTCAGAGTTTACGCTCCGGCCCTGGAAGGAGGTCGCGAACTGCGAGGCGATCCGCTGCTCGGGGAAATAGACCCGCCACGAATCCAGCAAGCCCGTGTCCAGCACGCCGATGTACACGCCGTCGCCGTCGAACCCGATCGTACGATCCGGCCCGGGGATGAGGTTCGTAACGTTGATCGCATCGAGATTCCACATGTTGATGCCATTGGCGAAGTTGCTCGCCGCAACGACATCCACCGGGGAGCCTTGTCGGTCGGCGTCGGGATTCGCGGCCACGACAAACGGCAGTGCCTCAATCGAGGGAAGCGCGCTTTCCCTCGCGTGCATGAACACGGCGTTGATTTCGATGAGCCGGCCGGTGACGTTGCCGAAGGCTCCCAGCTCTGCGAGCTGCGCATCGGTCGGCGGCCCGCTGAGCAAGACGTTGATGCCGATGTTCTGATCGGCGCTGGTGCGGGCCATGTTTGGACTGAACGTGTTGGTTGGCTGGTCTGGACCGCAGCCCACCCCTAGGACCAGGACGGTGGCAGCCACCAGCCGGACGTGGAGTTTCATCGGATGTCTCCTGCCTAATGAGGGGAGGTGGGAGATGTACTCCCCGTGACAAAAAGTGGCAAGAGCTGCCTTCAACGTTTGTTCAAATCTCGACCCCACAACGTCTACGCTCGCTCAATCGATTTGTTGCGCAGTCAACACCGAGCGGTATCGCGTATCGAGCACAGTCCGAATCGCCGTAGCGCCGAGAATCAGCATGCCCCCTACAAGAGTTGCCGGCCCCGGCTTTTCGCCATGAACCAGCCAGGCCCAGATCGGATTCAGCACGGGCTCGATAAGAAGGAAGAGGCCGACCTCGAGCGCCCGAACACGGGGCACCGCGCGCGCGAGGAACAGGTATGGAATCCCGAGCTGGCAGACGCCGAGAAAGACCACGACAGCCCAGTCCACCGGCCGTCCGGCGACGAGTGGCTGCGTCATCACGAGCGCGATCGTCCCGGCCGTCAGATTCCCCGACACCGCCGCTGCCGCGACGGACGAACCGCGCGCGGCCAGCCAGCGATAGCCCATCACCGTAAAGGCCCACGTCACGGCGCAGATCGCGGCGAGCACGTTTCCCAGCACGGGATTCGGCGCCGTCGCCGACGGCTGGTCGTGACCGAGCAGAAACAACCCGAGGCCGACGCCCATGACCGCCATCTGCCCGATGTCGCGCCGCGTGGCGTGCTCGCCCAGCAGCACCGGCGCGAGCAGGAGAATGAACAGCGGGCTGGTGGACTGCAGGAAGATGGCGCTGGCCGCCGTCGTGTGTTTGTTCGCTTGCACGTATAGCAGCGTCGTCGCCGCGTACGCGAAGCCGACGATGACCGTGCGCCAGCTCCAGCCTCGGCGCGATTCGGGAAGCAGCACGAGGATCGTGAGCATCGCGAACGCCGCGCGGAACGCCGCGAGCTGCCAGGCCTCGAAGCTGCAAAACTTGATCGCCGCGCCGCCGCTCGAGAATAGGATGGCTGCGGCAACGATTTTCGATCGGGGACTCATGGCACCTCGCGGGGAGCGAGGAATATAGGCTAGCTTGGTGTGGATGAAATTCCCGATCGTCACCGCCTGCGTCCTCTCGCTGACCGCCTGCGCCGGCTCGAATGCGGCGAGAGAGCGCGACACTTCCCCCAGTCACGACTCCGACCTCATCATGGCTGAAGAGCTGGCCGGCACCAACGGATCGACGGCCTATGACGCCGTGCGCCAGCTGCGGCCGGCCTGGATCATGCGCGGCCGCCCGACGGCCGTCATGCAACGCAACCAGTCCCAGCTCATGGTCTACGTCGACGGTATCCGCTACGCCGCGGGGATCGAGAGCCTGCGCCTGTTGCCCATCAGGTCCGTCTCGTCGCTCCGGTACTTCTCCCCTGGCAATGCCGAAGCGCGGTTTGGCCCGGGCCATTTGCTCGGCGCCATCGAGGTCATCACCGCCCCCCACTAGGACAGCCCGTGGAGGTTCAGATCTTTGGAGTGCGCAAGAGCGCGGATACGCGCGCGGCGCTGCGCTTTTTCGCCGAGCGCCGCATCAAGGTTCATTTCGTCGATCTCAACGAGCGAGCGCCCTCGATTGGAGAGCTGCGCCGGTTCGCGGACAAGTTCGGCCTTCAGGCGTTGGTCGACCGGGATTCGAAGCGGTTTGCCGAGCTTGGCCGGCCGGTCGCCACGCTCGAGCGATTGAGCCTCGAGCCCCTGCTGCTGCGCATGCCGCTCGTGCGCAATCAGCAACAGCTCACGATCGGCACCGCGCAGGAGACCTGGAATACGTGGTACGCCGCTGCGAAATCCTAGCGCTGGTCTTGTGCACCGCGTGTGCGACCACAGGTGGACCCCGCGTGACGACTGATGACCTGCAGCTGGTCGATTCGCTCTTCTCCGCCTACAGCGGCTCGGCGGTGCCCGGCGCGAGCGTCGTCGTGATCGCGGACGGCCGCGTGGTGGTGCGTCGCGCGTACGGGATGGCGGACCTCGAGCAACGCGTTGCCGCGACGCCGGAGACCGATTACCGCCTCGCTTCGGTCTCCAAGCAGTTCACTGCGATGGCCGTGATGCTGCTCGCACAAGACCGCAAGCTGCGTTACGACCAGCCCGTGCGGGATTTCCTGCCCGAGCTTCCTGCCGCCGCGCAGCCGGTGACGGTCCGACACCTGCTCAACCACACGTCGGGGCTTTGGGACTACGAGGACCTCATTCCCGACTCGCGCACGGCGCAGCTCGACGATCGCGACGTGCTCACGCTACTCGCTTCAAAAGATTCACTGTACTTCCCGGCGGGGAGCCAGTATCGCTACAGCAACTCCGGCTACGTCCTGCTCGGCTTGATCGTCGCACGTGTGTCGGGGATGTCGTTCCCCGAGTTCCTGCGCACGCGAATCTTTCAGCCGCTCGAAATGCGCGCGACCGTCGCCCATGTGGAGGGATCGGACACGGTCCCGCGCCGTGCCTACGGCTATTCGCCGCGCGGTGGCGCGTTCCTCCAGACGGACCAGAGCGTTACGAGTGCCACGCTGGGCGACGGCGGGATCTACACGAACGTGGACGACATGACGCGGTGGGATCAGGCGCTGTCCGGAGGAAGCACCGCGCTCGTCGATGCCGCGACGCTGGAGCTGGCCACGACACCGCCGCAATTGCCCGGAGGCGCCGACACGCAATACGGATTTGGCTGGTTCGTCGATCGCTATCGGGGCGAGAAGCGCTGGCGCCATACCGGCGAGACGACCGGCTTTCGGAACGCGATCCAGCGGTTTCCGGGCCGCCGCCTGACCGTCATCGTGCTGACCAATCGCTCCAGTGGCGAACCGGCCGCGATCGCAGAGCGCATCGCCGACCGGCTGTTGTTTCGCTAGCGCTCGATCCGGTACCCGAAGGTCCGGACGGTGACGATGTGGCGCGGATGGCCGGGGTCGCGCTCCAGCTTGCGCCGCAGCATGGCGACGTGCGTATCCACCGTCCGGCTCATCACGTCCTCCGCGTAGCCCCACACCTCCCGGAGTAGCTCCAGGCGGCTCGCCACGCGCCCACCGCGTTTGAGCAGCGCGACCAGCAGCGCGTATTCCTTGGGCCGCAGCTCGGCCATCCGCCCGGCACGCCGCACCTGATGGCTCGCGAAGTCGACGGTGACATCGCCGAAGCCGTGGAGCGACGGATCGGCGGCTCCCTCGCGCCTGATCCACTCCAGAAAATCCTCCGCGCGCTTGACCGTCCCGATGATGCGCTCATCGTCGAACGGCTTCAGCAGATAGTCGAACGCTTGAATCTCGAAGGCGTGCACGGCGTGCTCTTCGAACGCGGTGACGAACACGATCGCGGGCGGACGCTCCTCGTTCACGGCCGCGGCGACCGCGAAGCCGTCGAGGTCGGGCATCTGGATGTCCAGAAATACCAGATCGGGCGTGCCGCGGCGCAACAGCTCCACCGCCTCGCGGCCGTTCGCGCACTCGTCGATGTGCGTGACGCTGCTGATCTGTTGCAGTACGCCGCGCAGGCGGCGTCGCGCGGGCGCTTCGTCGTCAACGATGATCGCGCGCATGATCGGAGAAGGGAATGTCGATCACTGCCACTGCGCCGCCGGGACCGGGGGGGGGAGCGTTGGTCAGCTCGAATCGATGACTGGGACCGTACAGCTCCTGGAGGCGCGCCCGCGTATTGGCGAGGCCCAATCCCCGGCCGCCGGACCTGCCGTTGAGGCCCGGCCCGTTGTCGCGCACTTCGAGATGCAGACGGTCACCCTCGCGGACCGCGGCGATCGAGATTTCCGCGACGGCGCCGTTGGGGACCGCACCGTGTCTGATGGCGTTCTCCACGAGCGGCTGCAGGAGCAACGTCGGGACGACCGCCGACGCGGCGCGAGGATCGACCCGAAACGTCACGCGCAGGCGGTCCCCGAATCGCGCTTCCTGGATGGCGACGTAATGGTCCAACAACTCGAGCTCCTCCTCGAGTGTGACGAGCGGCCCTCGTTCCCGGTTAAACGATTGCCGCAGCAGCTCGGAGAGCCGGGTAATCATGCGGTTCGCCTGCTTCGGGTCCTCGAGCACGAATGCCGAGATGGTGTGCAGGGTGTTGAAGAGAAAGTGCGGCTGGAGCTGTCCGACCAGGGCATCGAGCCGTGCCTGCACGAGCTGCATCTCGAGACGGGTCGCGCGCCATGCGTGGTATAGACCCGCCACCATCGCGTAAACGAGTACGTTGAACGTCCACCAGATCCCGATGCCGTCCCAGATGCCCGTGACGAGCGTGTGCGGCGTGCGCCACAGACCGAGGGCCCATTTGAGCCCGCCTTCGAATCCGGCGCACGCCACCGCAGTCGCAAGCGCCATCGGCACGTGCGCCGCGATCAGCAGCACCGGGCGGCGAATCCGCACGGCCCATGCCGCAAAGACGCACACCGGCGCGGTAAACACCGCCCAGCTCCACCAGCCGGAAAGCTGCCAGGCGAGGATCCAGCTCCAGGGCCGCGCATCGGCCATGGCGCTACTCGTGGTCTGGAAGTGCATTTGGATCGAGAACAGGAGCGCAACCGCAGTCCACGCGCCCCAGACGATCAGTGCTCGCTTCATGAGCTTCATTGTAGGATGCTACGAGACCGGCGACCGGCGCGTGGGTGCGCCGTGGTCAGAATCGTGTGAACTTCACACGGCGGTAACGCGCCGCCTCTTCGCCGGCTCGGTCGGCGCGAGCAGATTGTCGGGCCGGAGGGATCACCCATGCGACTACTGCTGCTCAGTTTCACCTTGCTCCTGGCTGGCGGCGACCGGACGTCGGATCGCGACGCCTTGCTGGCCGCCGATCGCTCGCTCTCCGACAAGACCGCTGCCCGCGGCATGGTGCAGGGGTTGCTGCCGAACATGACCGAGGGCGCCGCGTATCTCTATCCGGGCGCGCCGCTGCTGCGCGGCGCCGGTCATATTCGCACGTTCCTCGAGACTGCCGACTCGATCGTGACGCAGACGTGGACGCCCGCCTTCGCCGACGTGTCGGCCGACGGCCGGCTCGGATACACATACGGCTGGACGCACTCTGTGGGAACGCGGGGCAAGTACCTCGCGTGCTGGCGAAAAACGGGAAGCGTGTGGCGACTCGCGGCATACGCCAGCACCAGGCCCGTCCCCGTCCCGGACTCGGCTGCGCCGGCTGGTCCCACCGGTGCGCTGGGCGCGCAAGTGCGCGGCCGAGCCGATCCGAGCGAGCTGCTGCGTGCCGACTCCGCGTTCGCCGCGCTGTCGGTGACCAGTGGAGCGAAGAGCGCGTTCCTCGCGTTCGCAGCCGAGGAGGCGATGTCGTTCGGCGGTGGGATGCAAATGACGCAGGGGCGGCAGGCGATCGGAGCGGGGTTCGACGGTTTCCCGGCCGGCGCCGTGCTCGAATGGTGGCCGGTCGCCGCGGAAGTCGCCCCGTCGGGGGATCTCGGCTGCACGGTCGGCGAGGCCAGGATCGTGAGCCTGAACCACTACAGCAAATACATCACGATCTGGCGGCGACAGTCCGACGGCACGTGGAAATTCGTGGCCGACGGAGGAAATGTGCGGCCGGCGCCCTAGTGCTTGAGCGTCACCACGATTCCGGGACCGCTACTGGGTCCGAACCGCGCGCCGACTTCTGTCATGCTCATGAACTTGAGGGAATAAATGAGCTCCGCGGGAATCGTCTTGAGGAACTCGACGTCGCCCCGGTCCCGGTCGTCGAGGTAGATATGGACCTCCGACATCCGTGCATCGGTGCCGGGGCCGGGCAGCGTCAGGACCTCTCTCGCTCGCCCCAACCACCTCGGCCGCAGCAGTTGGACGACATCGAACGCGTTCCCGACGTTGGGGCGTGCGCGCTCGATTTCCTCCTGCGTGATCAGCGAGCTGCTGCTCTTTGGCTTGGACTGCGCCGCGGCAGCTGATGCCACGAGCGCAACCGCGCATAACGGCAAAAATGCTCGAACGATCGTCGACATGACTCCTCCTTGAGCCGCGTTACCGGTATCCTGCTGCCTGCAGGGAAAATAACTCGGCATAGAGGCCGCCGCGCGCCACCAGCTCTTCGTGCGTGCCGTCATCCACCAGCTCGCCGCCTTTGAGCACCAGAATCCGATCCGCCATCCGCACCGTCGAAAAGCGATGGGAAATCAGCACTGCCATCCGGCCCTTGGTCAGCTCGGCGAACCTCAGGAACACCTCATACTCGGCACGGGCATCGAGCGCGGCGGTCGGCTCGTCCAGAATCAGGACCTGCGCGTCGCGCATGTACGCGCGCGCCAGGGCCACCTTCTGCCACTCACCGCCCGACAGCTCGACGCCGTTGTCGAACCGTTTCCCAAGCATTTGATCGAAGCCCTGAGGCACGCGGTTCGCGACCGAGTCGGCCAGGCTGCGCTTGGCGGCCTCCCGAATCCGGTCTTCGTCATTCATGGCCTCGACCTGACTGACGCCGATGTTCTCGCGCAGCACAAAGTCATAGCGGACGAAATCCTGGAAGATGATGCCGATGTTCTTCCGGAGACTGTCGAGGTCGTAGTCGCGCAGATCCACGCCGTCGAGCAGGATTTTGCCCTCGTCAGGGTCGTACAGCCGCGCCAGCAGCTTCACCAGCGTCGTCTTTCCTGCACCGTTCTCCCCCACGAGCGCGATGCGCTCATGTGGCTCGAATGAAAACGAGAGTCCTCGCACCGCCCAACGCTCTGAGCCCGGATAGCGGAACCCCACATTCTCGAACCGGAAGCCGCTCTGCAGCGGTCGCCGGACTGCTCGGGCTCCAGGTTTGGAGACGACACTAGGTCGTACATCGAAGAACGTGAACAAATCGCTCAGATAGAGGCTCTGCTCGTAAATCGATGAAAGGGAGATGAGCACGCTCTGGATCAGGCTTCTACTCTGGCGGAACGAGCCGGCGAGAAACGTCAGCGTGCCGATCGTGAAGGCGCCCATCACCGTGCGATAGATGATCACACCGTAGGCACCGTAATAGCCGAGCGTGCCCAGGGTGACCAGCAGCGTAGAGACG
>Ga0193755_1000526_pt1 | contig 11123 bp, 7 predicted proteins | sample H1a2metaG_FD_144921 | JGI IMG/M metagenome (GOLD analysis project Ga0193755, IMG submission 144921) | Soil microbial communities from a riparian zone of the East river system, Colorado, United States - H1a2 | ecosystem: Environmental > Terrestrial > Soil > Riparian zone | place: USA: East River...
CCACTGCTCTACCAGTCTTGAGGTTTTTTGGGTGCCGGGTGTCCCACGTTTCGCGCTTTTCGAAACGCGGAATTCCACTGCTCTACCAGTCTTGAGGTTTTTTGGGTGCCGGGTGTCCCACGTTTCGCGCTTTTCGAAACGTGGGATTCCACTGCTCTACCAGTCTTGAGGTTTTTTGGGTGCCGGGCCCGAGCGGATGACCAACCCACCGAAGTGTGACATCTGACCTTGCAGGGGCCATCTATTTTCAGCCAACATATCCCGCCCGGGCGCCCACGCGACCCTCGCGGTCCGCCAGAGCTAAGTGCTTTGTCCGGAATATTTTGTCTACAAGTTCTTTGACATCAAAGATTTTGGTGCTCGCTCGAGCGCAAGTTCCTGATTCCAAAAGATTGGGGGGGAGGGGGGTACACTCAGTTCTCGCTCGCTTTTCCTGTTTAGGAACTGGAAAGGCACGTCGAATCGAGCAACATTGGGATGATGCAGGCCAATTCCAAATTCAGCGCGATTGTTCAGGAGACGAAGAACGAATGCCAACCCTGATCTCCCAACCCACCCGCATTCAGGCAGCGGGAAACAAGCCCAAGCTGATCGACGAATACGTCGGACGCGTGAACTCGAAAACCTCTGGCGTCAGCGTGGCTCACATGCGCAGCCCCCAAGGATGGCTCGAGCCCGGCCAGACCCCTGCATTCGACGAGTTCACCGTCGTGCTGAAGGGGCTGCTACGGGTGACCCACAAAGGCGGAACACTCGACGTCAACGCGGGCCAGGCTGTAATCGCGCATGCCGGGGAATGGGTCCAATACTCCACCCCACAGACCGACGGTGCCGAGTACATCGCCGTCTGCCTTCCCGCATTTTCAATGGACACCGTACATCGAGACGAGGTCAGATCCTAGGCCAAGCAGGGAAGAGCTGTGAGCTAAGCTCTTGAGCTCTTCACTCCCACTCAATCGTGCCTGGCGGCTTCGAGGTGATGTCGTAGACCACGCGGTTTATGCCTTTCACTTCGTTCACGATCCTGCTGGAGATGATCTGGAGGACCTCGTAGGGAAGTGGAACCCAGTCAGCCGTCATGCCGTCTTCGGAATGAACGGCACGCACCGCGCAGGTGTTGGCGTAAGTGCGTTGATCGCCCATCACGCCGACCGACATCACGGGCAACAGCACCGCAAAGGACTGCCAGACCTTGTGGTAGAGGCCGGCTTTCTTGATTTCGTCGACCACAATTTCATCGCAGTCCTTGAGGATGCGAAGGCGTTCTTCGTTGACCTCACCCAGAATTCGTACAGCAAGACCGGGACCCGGGAACGGCTGGCGCTGCAGGATTTCCTCGGGCATGCCAAGATCGCGGCCGATTCGTCGAACTTCATCCTTAAAAAGTTCTTTGAGCGGTTCGATGAGTTTGAGAGCCATCTTTTCAGGCAGGCCGCCGACGTTGTGATGGCTCTTGATCACTTGCGACGGGCCGCGCACAGAGCGCGATTCGATCACGTCGGGATAGAGCGTGCCCTGCACGAGCCATTCGACTTTGCCTGCTTCCTTTTCGATGCGCAGCGCTTCCTGTTCAAAAACCCCGATGAATTCGTTGCCAATAATTTTGCGCTTGGCTTCGGGATCGGTAACGCCGGCGAGCCGACTGAGGAATCTCCGGGTCGCATCGACAGCTACGAGGTGCAGGCCGAGTTTGTCGCGGAGGTTCTGCTGAACTTTTTCGAACTCGTTCTTGCGCAGCACTCCGTTGTTGACGAAGACGCAGGTGAGGCGAGTCTGGCCCGAACCATCGCGCATGGCGCGATCGACCAGCACGGCCGCGACCGAGGAGTCGACGCCGCCCGAGAGCGCACAAATGGCACGGCCATCCTTTACTTGCTGGCGAACCTGTTCCACGGTGGCGTCGATGAAATGCTGAGCAGTCCAGGTGGGCTTGGCGGCGCAGATGTTGAGGGCGAAGTTGCGCAGGATGTCTTTGCCGAGGGGCGTGTGATGGACTTCAGGATGAAACTGAACGGCCCACATGCGCCGTTCGGTGTTTTCGATGGCAGCCACGGCATTGGGGGACTTCGCGGTTTGCTGAAACCCGGCGGGCAATTGTTCCGCCTCATCGCCGTGAGACATCCAGACCGACAGGTTTTTCGGAAGGCCTTCGAACAGCGGCGAGCGTTGATTCTCGATCGCAACCTCGGCATGGCCGTACTCGCGTTTCTCCGCAGGCCGGACCTTCCCTCCCAGAGAGAACACCATGTATTGCAGGCCGTAACAGATGCCGAGCACCGGCAGGCCCAGTTCAAACACGCCCGAATCGGCGACGGGCGCGTCCTTGTCATACACGGAGGAAGGCCCGCCGGACAGAATGATGCCGACAGGGGAATAGCTGCGAATCTCTTCAAGGGTGGCGTTGCAGGGAAGCACTGCGGAAAAGACGTTCAGTTCGCGGATGCGGCGCGCAATCAGTTGCGAATACTGCGCCCCGAAATCGAGGACTACGATCGATTGGGTTTCCACGGATGAGTTTCTCAGATCGACGGGATCGTGTAAAGCAGCACGTTGAATTGCGGGAGCGAGGGCGCTTAGAGTCCCGAATTCGCGGGCCCGGGGATGTCGCTGAGAATAGTCTCGTCCTGGTCGACACATGCGGATTCGAGTTGAACGGCGGACATCGGAGCTTGGGGGTCGGAAGGTGTGCCAAGGAGCGGGGAGGGTGATGTTTTGGAAACGGGAGGTGCTTCGAGAATCGCGACGTAGGCTGCCAGTCTCCCGATGTTGAGCGCGTCCACGGCGGCGAAGTAGGCGAGCGTGAAGATAAGGACAGCGCACAGCACAATACCGACGGGAACAACCCGGACGAAGGCTAGCGGAAACGAGACCGCCGAAGCTGCGACAACAAGCAACACCAGATGAGCGACCGCGAACCAGCTACTCACGGCAAGGATTGGTCCAAAGTGTTCGCGAAACAAGTCCGCGGCCGCAGACAGCGCTCCGAAGGTGTCGTCGTCTTCGCGGACCACAAAGATAGACGCGGTAGACAGAAACCAACTGACCGAAGACCAAAGGATCCAGACCAGCAGCGTAAGGATGGAACTCAGCAGGAACACCGTGCCCGGATGTGGATGGTTCTTGGGCGAGGCAAACCCGGTGACGATCACAGCTCCGATGAAGGCAGCACAGGCGGCGAGCGCCAGGGCCGCGCGCAGGAAGTGCAGGCCGATCAGCGAGCGCATGTGGCTACGAAACGAACTCAGCGCAGGTGCGGCGGCGTTGAGAGCGACGGCTTCGGCAATGCTTTCTGGAAGGAAGCTTCGCGCTCGTTGGCGGATGTATTGGAGCAAAGGCGAGAGTGTGGCCCCGCGACCGAAGGCCGCCAAGGCAATCCACAGAACCGTCAGTGCGGAAAAAAGAATTACGCAGGTGTACGCAAGGCGCAATGCGCTTCCCTGCAGGATGTGGGAAAACGCCTGCGCCACTAACAACGGATGAGCGGTGCGCAACAGCAGGAGGTCAAAATTGGAGACGGGTAGAGTGTTCAGATACTCGAGGAGGGCGAGGCTGCACAGGATGCAAGCTGCCAAGCCGAAGCTCCATCGCCATATGACTTCCGCAAGCGATAATGCAGGCCGGCGGAAGACGGTGCGGAAACCTTCGAGCGTGGGCGACCAGGTGGCCATGCGGAGGTAGGATATCAGTCTCTGATACCGGTGAATCAAGTTGAGGCATTTGTTAATGGATTGCCGGCGGCTTGATGTGGAAAAGCTTTTGACCGCGGTGACCAGGCTGAGAGTGCGCACAGGAGTGTGCGCGCTCGGGCGGGCTACCGAACTACGAAGTTCAATAGCTTGCCGGGGACGAAGATCACTTTCACGGTCTGTTTGCCTCTCATGGCCATCTTGACTTTTTCGTCGGCGAGGGCCCGCTGCTTGATCAGATCTTCGCTTGCTTCCGCAGGAACGAGGACCTTCCCGCGCAGCTTGCCGTTGACCTGGACCGGGATCTCGATCTCGTCTTCCTTTGCCAAGGCAGCGTCGTATTTTGGCCAAGGCGCTCGCAACAAGTTGCTGGGCTCTCCCAAGCTCTCCCAAAGTTCGTGGGCAACGTAGGGGGCGAGCGGCGCGAGCAACAGGACAAGCGTGCGCTGAACATCTGCGAGCAGCGGAACCGGAAGCGCTGCGGAAGGATTGTGTGCGCCTGCATCTTCTGCCGCATAAAGCTCGTTCACCAATTCCATGATCGCGGCGACACAGGTATTGAAATGCCAGCGACCCTTGAAGTCGTCGGTCACACGCTTAATGGTCTGATGAAGCTTGCGCTGAATCTGGCGAGCCTCGGGGGATAAGTCGGCGGGAATCGGCTGGAGCCATTCCGCCGAGTCTGGCCGGGTGTTGCGCATTACAAAGCGGTAGACGCGTCCCAGGAAGCGCTGAATGCCTTCGATGCCGGTGTCCTGCCAATCGAGATCGCGATCGGGTGGAGCGGCGAAGAGGCTGTAGAGGCGGGCGGCGTCGGCTCCGTAGCGGGCCACCATTTCATCGGGTGAGACGACGTTGCCGAGGCTCTTCGACATCTTGGCGCCGTCCTTGATCACCATCCCCTGTGTGAACAGACGCTGTACCGGTTCGGCATTCTTAACCAAGCCCATATCGCGCATGACCTTGGTCCAGAATCGCGAATAGATGAGGTGGAGGATGGCGTGTTCGACGCCGCCGATGTACTGGTCGATGCCCCGGTCGCCAAACCAATGGGCGGCGGTGGCGCTGTCGAAGGGCGCGCGGTCGTTTTTTGCATCCGTGTAGCGGTAGAAGTACCAGGACGAGTCGACGAAGGTGTCCATGGTATCGGTTTCGCGCCGGGCTTTGCCTCCACACTTTGGGCAGGTCGCGTTGACGAACTCGGGAACGCGGGAGAGCGGAGATCCGCCCGTTAATGTGATGTCGACGTTGTCGGGAAGAAGGACGGGGAGATCGGTTTCGGGCACCGGAACGATACCGTCCTTCTCGCAGTAGAGCATGGGGATGGGCGTGCCCCAGTAGCGCTGGCGAGAGATGCCCCAGTCTTTGAGACGGAAGGTGACGGTGGCCTTGCCGAAACCGTTCTTTTCCGCGTGTTCGGTCATCGCCTTGATGGCTTCGGAACTGCTGAGGCCGCTGAACTGGCCGGAGTTCACGACCAAGCCGTTTTCTGCGACAAAGGGAAGAGGCGGCTCGGTCACGGTCTCATCTGAGTCTCCGCCGGTCGGGAGGACCACGACGCGGATCGGTACTCTATATTTTTTGGCGAACTCGTAGTCGCGATCGTCGTGGGCGGGAACGCTCATGATGGCCCCGGTGCCGTAGTCCATGAGGATGTAGTTCGCCACCCAGATCGGCAAAGGCTCCTGGTTGAACGGATTCTTGGCGTAGCGTCCGGTGAACACGCCGTGCTTTTCGATGGCGCCGATGTCGCCCACTTCCCGGGCCTTGCGTTGCTCTGCGATCAACTGATCGACTTTGGCGCGGAGGTCGGCGTTTTTCTCGACCATATCAGCGACGATCGGGTGCTGGGGAGCGAGGTTCAGCGAGGTTGCGCCATAGATGGTGTCGATACGTGTGGTGAAGACTGTGATCCTGGAGCCGGCGGGACCGACGGTGCCGCCGAGATCGAAATCGACCAGCGCGCCCTGGCTGCGGCCGATCCAGTTGCGCTGCATGGTGCGTACTTTCTCGGGCCAGGCATCGAGTTGGTCGAGGTCGCGAAGAAGTTCATCGGCGTATTCGGTGATGCGGAGGAACCACTGTTCGAGTTCACGCTGCTCAACAGGCGTGTCTTCGTGGCGCCAGCAATTGCCGCCGACCACCTGCTCGTTGGCGAGAACGGTGGCGCATTTCGGACACCAGTTCACCCGGCTCTTCTTGCGGTAGGCGAGGCCGCGCTCGAACATCTTTAGAAAGAACCACTGGTTCCAGCGGTAGTAATCGGGCAAACAGGTGGTGACTTCGCGGGACCAGTCGTAGGCGAAGCCGAGGCGCTTCATTTGCGCCTTCATGTTGGCGATGTTGCGCAGGGTCCATTCGCGCGGCGGCGTGTTGTTGGAGATAGCTGCGTTTTCGGCTGGAAGGCCGAAGGAATCCCAACCCATCGGATGAAGAACGTTGTATCCGCTCATCCACATGTAGCGGGCCAGCGCGTCCCCAATGGAATAGTTGCGGACGTGACCCATGTGCAGGGCGCCGGACGGGTAGGGAAGCATTTCGAGCACGTAATACTTGGGCTTGGTGGAAGCAGCCTCGGCGGCGTAGAGGGCGGGATCGCTCTGCCAGCGTTCGAACCACTTGGTTTCCACGCGCTGCGCGTCGTAGCGCTCGTCGCGGATAGCCGGTTTGTCTTCTATAGACATGGAAAGATTCGTTGAAGCGGTAGAGAAACCTTTATTTTACAACGTCAGGGCAAGAAGTCTGTTTCGAGGTTTGGGCGGAGAAGAAAGATTACGGCTTGCCGCAGCGAGATATTTGAATATTGACAGAGCGACTTCTGCATTGAGAGAGACGCTTACGAGGAGAACCTGGCGTTCGGGAGGCGGGTCCGAAAGCCGGCGGGGCGCCGGCGCTACAAGATGCTGGCGCTGCGCTTTGTGGGAGTTGCTAGTCCAATGCGTAGATGGTCAGGCCGCTTAGCAGTTTGGGATAGAAGTCGGTTGATTTCTGCGGGAGCACCTCGCCCGCGAAAGCGATGTCGCGGACCTGGCTGATCCGGCATGGATTCATGAGGAAAGCCACGTCGGCGGCGCCGGTGCGCACGGCTGCCAGAGCTTCGGCGGCGTCGCGCACATAGGAGAGGTTTTGCTGATCGCGGACGGATTCTTCTGATAAGGCGAGTACACCTTCGAGAAGAACTTTGTGCAGTTGGACTACGTCGAGGGTCTGCTGACGAATGGAGAGGTTAGCGAACAAAGCGGCAGGGGCCTTCGGGGTGTGGAGCAACCATACCTGGGAGGCGGTGGCCGCCAGGATGGCGGTGCCGACGTGGCCAGCCTCGCGCAGTATGGCGGTGGCCCGAGGGGCATCTACCATGGGGTCCACTTCTTCCATGTTGAAATACGCGCAGGCGGAGGCCCGGAAAGCGCTGGCTGAAAAACCCGGCAGGCCGCGCACGACGCGGTGGGTGGGCAGGATCACCAAGCCCGGGCTGTTCATGTTGACGAAGGTCATCATGACGAGGTCGAAGGGAGCTTCCTCGGTTTTCGGGGAGCGAAGCAAGGTGGCAGTGGAACGTTCACGGGGTGCGCCCACCGGTTGCGCCGCGGCACGACGTTCATTGCGATAGCCGAGGGCGGTCTCGTAGCGGTGATGGCCGTCGGCGATGATCAGTTTCTTGTCGCGCATTTTGCCTCGAACCAGGCCGATCAGGCCTGGGTCGGAAACACGCCAGAGGCGGTGTAAAACCCCGTATTCGTCGGTGACCTCGGTCGTGGGTGCCGCATCCTGGGCAAGCAGGGAGTCTACCTCTCCGGCATCGTTGTAAAGCATGAAGATTTGGCCGAAATGGGAGCGGGTAGCCTGGAGGAGTTGCAGACGGTCAGCCTTCGGTTTGGCCAGGGTTTGTTCGTGACGAAACACGACCCCGGAGGCGTAGTCTTCGATCCGGCCCAGAGCAATGAACCCGCTGCGCTCCGCCTCGGTCCTGGTGCCGGGTATGACAAAGCGCTGGGAGTACACATAGATCGAGAGTTGCGGGTCCTGCAAAAAAATGCCTTGCCGGCGCCACTCACCGAAGAAACCAGCCGCCCGGGTGTAGACGTTGGCGTCTTTGCTATCGCTGGGTTCGGGTTTGCCGAGAATCAGGCGGACAAGGTTATAAGGACTGGAGGCGTAGTAACGTTCCTGGGCCTGGGGCGTAATCTTGTCATACGGCTGAGTGACCACGGATGCAGGAGCCACCCGCTGCGGATCGTAGCGAAGGGCGCGAAAGGGGACGATGTGGGCCATGGGAGCCTGTAATTCTAGCAAGTCGGCGGGATCGAGGGGGAAAGCGGTTGAAACAGGCTCTGCTAGGGCGTTTCGCGAAATGGCTTACAAGACGAAATGTTTACAAAATACGGGAAATCTCTGAGTCCGGGGCCTTGGAACTGTGATAATATCCCGGTCCAATGAGGTAGTTTATGCCCCGCGAATGTGGGTGCGGGTCTTCCTCCAAGGCCCAAGTTCAGAACCGCCCGTCGGCCTCTTCCGTAAGGATCAGAACCATGCTGCGTTCGAACCGTTTCTTCGTATGCGTGTGTCTCCTCGCCCTGGTAGCTCTGGTAGGTTTGCAAGCTCGACAGGCAGTGGCTCAAAACACTGACGATGATGTTCACATTAAGCCGCGCATCGAGCCCAAGCCCAAATCGGACGGGATTAAGGAACTGGAAGCGAATTTCAGTCCGCATACCCGGCCGCTCAAGTCGACGGTAGAACTGGTACTGGTACCAGTAACCATTACCGATCCGATGAACCGGCTGGTGACCGGCCTGGATAAAGAAAATTTCACGGTATTCGAGGGCAAGAGTCAGCAGGAGATCAAATCGTTTTCGAGCGAAGATGCGCCGGTGTCGTTGGGCGTGATTTTTGACATGAGCGGGAGCATGAGTTCAAAAATTGAACGCGCCCGCGAGGCGGTGGTGGAGTTTTTCAAGACCGCGAATCCGCAAGATGAGTTCTTCATGATTACCTTCGCGGACAAGCCGGAGGAAGTAAGCGACTTCACGAGTTCGATTGAAGATATTCAGGGAAAACTGGTGTATACCGTTCCGAAAGGGCGCACCGCGCTGCTGGATGCCATCTATTTGGGCGTCAATAAGATGCGGCACGCGAAGTTTCCGAAGAAAGCCATGCTGATCATCTCCGACGGCGGCGACAATCACAGCCGGTACACGGAGGGAGAGATCAAGTCGATGGTGAAGGAAGCGGATGTACTGATCTATGCCGTCGGCATTTACGATCATTATTTTCCAACCGAAGAAGAGAAGCTGGGCCCAGCCTTGTTGGGCGACGTCACGGAGCTCACGGGCGGGCGTGCGTTTACCATCGACAACCCCAATGATCTGGCGGATGTCGCGACCAAAATTGGGATCGAGCTACGCAACCAATACCTGCTAGGTTACCGTCCAACTAATCCGATAAAGGATGGCAAGTGGCGTAAGATAAAAGTGAAATTATTGCCGCCAAAGGGGTTGCCACCTCTCCGGGTTTATGCCAAGACGGGATACTACGCGCCTGCGGAGTAGCTGGGCTGTCTCAGCGATACTCCTTTTAAGCCTTTTCACTGCGGAAGCGAAGCCACAGAGCTCTTCTTCGGGCGACGCCTTCCCGTCTGGAATCGCGGCACAACCAGCCGCCAAGGGCGTGCCGTCTGGCCAGCAACAACCAGACACTTCCCAATCAACCACGCCTCCTCCGCAAACACCGGCCCCGCCGGCCCAAGGCCAACAAGGGCAAGATGAACAGGGCGGATTTGTGTATCACCGGCAGGTGGAGGAAGTTGTTCTGCATGCCACCGTGGTGGATGAAAAGCAACGCATGGTCACCAACCTGGACAAGCCAGCGTTCACGGTGCTGGAGGACGGCAAGCCGCAGAACATTGTTTCTTTTCGTCACGAGGATATCCCGGTTGCCATGGGGATCGTGATCGACAATTCGGGGTCGATGCGCGAGAAGCGCGACAAGGTAAACAAGGCGGCGATCAACCTCGTGAAGTCCAGCAATCCGCAGGACGAGGTATTCATCGTCAATTTCAACGACGAGTATTACCTGGACCAGGATTTCACAAACGACATTAACAAGATGCGGGAAGCGCTGGAAAAGGTGGACACGCGGGGCGGGACGGCGCTCTATGACGCGGTGGTCGCGTCTTCGGAACACTTGAAAAAGAATTCCAAGCTCGAAAAACGCGTGCTCTTCGTGGTTACAGACGGAGAAGATAACGAGAGCCAGGAGAGCCTGGAGCAGGCCATCCGGCGGCTGCAGGAAGAGAATGGGCCGACGGTGTACGCAATCGCCATCCTGGGGGAAGAAAAGCAACGGCGGGCGCGAAAGGCGTTGCAGTTCATGGCGGAAAAGACGGGCGGGATTGCGTTTTTCCCCAAGAGTCTGGAAGAAGTAGATTCGATCAGCCGCACGGTGGCGCACGATATTCGCAATCAGTACACCCTGGGGTACAAGCCGACCAATCCAAAAAGCACCGGGGGGTACCGGTCGATCAAGGTGGAAGCAAAGTCCAAGGGGTATGGCAAGCTCATGGTGCGGACCAAGAGCGGATACTACGCGGTTCAGGATCGAGCGGCTGGGGGGGAATCGGGCTCGGGCGCGACACCCGCACCGAAGTGACATTGACGCTGGCAATGCTGTTTCCTTAGTCTGTACTGTGCGAAACGCCACCACGATTTCCCGCCTGCGTGTTGCCGACGACATCACTGAACTGGTCGGCGAAACTCCCATGCTGCAGTTGCGACGCCTGGTTCCGGCGGGCGCGGCCGATGTGTTTGCCAAGCTGGAATATCTGAACCCGGGCGGCAGCGTGAAGGACCGGGCCGCCATCGGGATCATTCGACGGGCAGAGGAGCAAGGCAAGCTGCAGGCGGGAGGCACCATCGTGGAGGCCACCGCAGGAAACACCGGGATCGGGCTGGCGCTGATTGGAGTGAAGCGCGGGTACAAGGTTTGCCTGTTCGTGCCGGAAAAGTTCTCAGAAGAAAAAGTGATCATCATGCGGGCGCTGGGAGCCGAGGTGATTCGCACACCGGAAGCCGAGGGCATGGGAGGCGCCATTGCCCGTGCCAATGAGTTGACTGCTTCCAATCCCAAGGCTTTCATGGCGGCGCAGTTTGAGAATTCCGCCAATCCCGACTACCACTACGAGACGACGGCGCGCGAAATTTTCGAGCAGATGGAAGGACACGTCGATGGGCTGGCCCTTGGATCGGGGACGGCGGGCACATTCACGGGCGTCGCGCGCTTCATAAAAGAACGTTTGCCTCACGCTTATACGGTGGCGGTGGAAACCGAAGGCTCGGTGCTCGGCGGCGGACAACCTGGACCGCACAAAGTGGAGGGTATCGGGGCAAGTTTCATCCCGAAGAATTTCGATGCGTCGGTGTGCGACGAAGTGATGATGGT
>Ga0193755_1000528_pt1 | contig 11086 bp, 8 predicted proteins | sample H1a2metaG_FD_144921 | JGI IMG/M metagenome (GOLD analysis project Ga0193755, IMG submission 144921) | Soil microbial communities from a riparian zone of the East river system, Colorado, United States - H1a2 | ecosystem: Environmental > Terrestrial > Soil > Riparian zone | place: USA: East River...
CGTTTCAACGGGCTTCTCGGTCGCGCTTTAGCGCTCGCGCGTCAATGGCTAAAGCGATTCTGGCAAGCACGCTGAAGCGCGCTCACGCTCATCGCAGCGCCGCCGGCATCACCAGCCCTCAAGGGCGGGCCTATTCGCCCTCCGGGCAGCCCGATGAATCGGGCTGTCTCGTCCTCGCTCTCTGAATACATCCTGCGCGGCGAGCCGGATTCACACTTAGATTCATCGAGCAATTGAGTATGAGTGGAACGGTATGGATTAGTTTGAATCGGGTGGGGCGCCGGCTATCAACTCGATTTTGCGAGCCAGATTTCGGCCGCGCCGTTGAGTGTACTTAACTGTCGCTGAAGCGCCCGACGTTATCGCGGCCGGCTCCACGGCCCTGCCTGATTCGATAATCTCGGTTCGTCCGTCGAAGGCGAGCGTGACTATCTCGGTGCCGTCGTTCAACGTCAGAGTTCCGGCGTCGGGGTCTACGGCATCGATCTGTCCCTCGACGGTCTTTGTCGCCGCCCTGATCGTGCGTTCGGATTCGCGTCGTGCCGCCGCCGGCTTCGTGCCCGTCGCGCGCAATCGATAGATTGCAAGACTCGACAGCATGAACGCTGCGAGGATCAGAAAGAGTATTCTTGCGGTTTTGTTCATATCGACGGCGACTGACAACCATTGTTCCACTGGTGAGGAAGCTGCGGGGAGGGTGCGCCTCGAAGGGCGAACATAAGGAAGAGCGGGTCAGCACCAGACGCGAGGCCGACCCGCCTTAGAGTGAGTGGTGCTTGAAACTACTTCTTGTTCGCGTTGCCCTTCTTCGGGGCTGGCTTCATCGTCCCGCCGGTGTTGCCAGTGGCCGCACCACCGCTTGCTTTTCTGTGGTGCTTCTTCTTGCGTTTCGTGGTTTTCTTCATGCCACCGCCGCTGTTTGTCGTAGCCGCAGCTGCCGGTTTCGCGGCGGCTGGCTTCTTCGGGGCGTTCTTGTTTTGAGCAAACGCTGAGGTCGCAGCCAGAGCCATGACCATAACAATCGAGATAAGGATCCTTTTCATCATTGTCCTCCGTGAGATTTTCTCGCCCCTGGGGTACCCTCGCGGCTGATGAGCCGGGAGCAACCGGGCAAGTCCGCTTGACCTTGTGCAACCACCGTGCCCGTCCGGTCGATTTCCGAGACTCATCAGAGTTCCTGATAAATGGGACTTTTTCGTTGCGCTTCGAGACTCAGCCTCGGAGACCGAGGCGCTCTTCTGTGGCCGTTTTGCAGACCGGAGCAAAACAGCCACGTCCGCACCAGCCGATAAGGAGCTCGGAAAGAATTTAGTTTGGAGTACCGGAGGTTGTTTCTGCGCGCCGTCTGCGACTCAGTCTCTCTGGGGCGAGTCAGTTTCGCGGATCAGCAGACCGCGCGGCCGCCGAGAGGCTGAGGTTGCGCAGAGAATGTGGATCAGGTTTTTCTAATCACGGAGAGCCGCCGCCGTGCTCTCAGGGTTATGCATCGCCGGTCGAAGTGGGCTGCCGTTCCTGGTTCTTTTAGGCTGTGGTTATTCGCCCGTTTCTTTCAGGTTTATCGCATATCGCTCGGCCATTCGATAAAGCGTGCGGCGGTCGATGCCGAGAACTTCGGCAGCGCGGGTGCGGCTGCCCGCGACGCTCTGCAGGACGTGGATCAAGTAACGCCGTTCGAGTTCTTCGAGCGAAGGCAGATCCTCAAACATGGATTCAAGCTTGACGCTTTCCGAACGGTTGTCCTTTCGAATCTTCGCGGGAAGGTCTTCAGGTGTGATCACGGCGCCTCTGGCATAAAGCGCCGCGTGTTCGATAGTGTTTTCGAGTTCCCGGACGTTGCCTGGCCAATCGTACTGACCGAGACACGCAAGCGTTTCCTCGGAGATCGTCGTAGCTCTCGCGCCCGCGTCGCGCGCGCGTCTGAGCGCGTGCGCCGTCAGCAGCGGCAAGTCTTCGCTGCGGTCGCGAAGCGGCGGGACTCGCAGCGCGACCACGCTCAACCGGTAATACAGGTCTTCTCTGAAGCGGTTCTCTTTGACCTCGCTTTCGAGGTCGCGGTTCGTCGCGGCAAGCACGCGCACATCGACACGCACCGACCGCGAAGCGCCCACTCTGCGAATCTCGCTCTCCTGCAGCACCCTCAGCAGCTTCACCTGAACGCCGGGGCTGGTCTCACCGATCTCGTCCAGAAAGATCGTTCCGCCGTTTGCTTCTTCGAACAGCCCCTGTTTGTCGCTGACCGCGCCGGTAAAGCTGCCTTTGACGTGTCCAAACAATTCAGATTCGAGAAGCGTCTCCGTGATCGCGCCGCAGTTGACGGCGACAAACGGGCCGCCGCCTCTAAGGCTATTGCGATGAAGCGCGCGAGCAACCAATTCCTTTCCGACGCCTGATTCACCGGTTATCAAGACCGTCGACTTTGATGGCGCGACCAGTGCGATCTCCTTATAGACATCGATCATCTTGGGACTGTGCCCGACAAGGCCCGACGCCTCGCTGTATTCCTTCAAGAGAACCGCGGCCGGCTCGCCAGAGTTGCGACCCTTGAGCGCGCGCCTTGCGGTTGAGATCACTTCGTTGACGTTGAACGGTTTGCTTACGTAATCGAAGGCGCCTTCGCGCACCGCTTCGACCGCGGTCTCCAGAGTACCGAACCCGCTGATCAGTATTACTTCCGAGTCGGGACAAATGCTCTTGAACTCTTTTAGCAGGGCTACGCCGTTGGTGCGGCCACCGAGGTTTATGTCGCTGACGATCAGGTCGAAGCTTGATTGTTGAACCGCGACGCGAGCAGCCTCGGCGGTCTGACTCGAAGCGATGCTCCAGCCCTCTTCGGAGAAAATCTCGCTGAGCAGATTACAGGTCTCCAGGTCGTCATCAATCACCAGTATGCTCTTCATCGGTCCACCACGGTTGAGGAGCCGGCCACGGTTTCCTGGACGACAGCCAGAGGCAGGCTAATGCGGAATTTCGTCTCTTTGCCGGGTTCACTCTCGACGGTTACGCCGCCGTTGTGCTCTGAGATGATTTGCTTGACGATAGTAAGGCCCAGACCCGTACCTCGTCCTTGCTTGGTCGAAAACATTGGGTCGAAGATCAGGTCGATCTGCTCCTCGGCGATTCCTTCTCCGCTGTCTGAAAGCTCGACGACCACCGAGCCGTTTTCCCGCGCGGTCCACACGTTCAGGCTGCCACCAAGAGGCATCGCGTCGAGGCTGTTGTTTATAAGATTTATGAAAACCTGTTGAAGCTGATCGGAGTCGGCCTGAATAGAGGGCAAGTCTTCGCACATATTGGTTTTGAGCTCGACGTTGCGTGCGACGAGTGTTGGCTGGGTCGCGTCCAGTATCCGCTCAAGCAAATCGTTCAAGTCAACGGCTTCGAGTTGCGGCCGCGGCCGTCGCGTCGAGTCGAGCATCGAGCGGACGATCTGGGCGATTCTTTCGATCTGGCCGGCGATGACGTCCAGCCGTTTGATCATTCGCTCGTCTCCCGCGCGAGCGCGCAGGAGCTGCACGTGGCCCGAAATCAAATTGAGCGGCGTGCCGACCTCGTGAGCGAACTGCGCGGCGAGTTGGCCAGCCGCGGCCAGCCGCTCGAGCTGTGTGAGCTGCCGCTGCATCTCAAAGAGCCTGAGGTTGGCTTCTTCGAGTTGCTCCTTCCGCTCAGCGATCTCACCCGTGGCCTCCGACACGCGATCTTCGAGCCGCCGCTGGTCGAGGCTCAACTGCTCGGTCATGTGACGTATGCGGCCAAGCATTCGATTGAATCGCGAAGTCAAAAGGCCGATTTCGTCCGGCGCGGCCGGCTCGACTTCCGCCCCGAGATCACCCTCCTCGGCTTTCGACATTCCCAGCAATAGACTGTCGATGGGCTTGTAGACGATGTGGCGAAACAGGAAGTAGGTCATCAAGGTGATCGCGGCGATTGCCAGAAGCATCAGCGGCCACATCAGTCGCCGAAGCTCCGCCGCGGAACTCTGGCTCTCGTCAAAAGTCAGAAGCACGGTGACTATTCCAAAAGGAGTCGGGCCCGCCGAGTCGAGCACGTTTATTCCCGCCCGGGCGCTGATGAATCGGGTCTCACCCTGCTGGCGCACAGAGAAGATCCGCGGGCTATCGACCGGCTTACTGATCTCTTGTTCGTCCTGCGCTGAGAGGGGCTCAGCTTCGGCCCCCATCCTGATTGCCTCGCGCCAGCGATCCGGACCAGCCTTGCTGAACACCCGGACTTCTCTGAGCTGCGGATTGCTCTTGGCGATTGTGTCTTCTATCTCCTCTTCGACTTCGGCCCAGTCGGGGATCGTCGTGGATTCCGATTCTTCCTCGATTTTCTCGCGGCCTTTGCGCCGTTCGTTTCTGATCTTTTGACGTTTGATGTGATGCTCGACCGTGTCAGCCACACGAGTCGCCAGCAGTTGAGCCTGCTGCCGCTCTTGCTGATCGCTGAGCTTGGTAACGGCCAGATCGGAGAAGTAGACGATGACGGCGAAGACCGCGGCCAGCACGCCCGTCGTCAGGATCGTCGTCCGCGTGTGTAGCTTCAGAGGAGTGAATCTGCGCCAGAAACTCGATTCCATAAGGACGACTGCGGACCCCGTTCAAATCTTGGGGGTCATTCAACCGTGACCGACTTCGCCAGGTTCCGGGGTTGATCCACGTCGCACCCCCGGCGAACCCCGATGTGATAAGCCAGCAACTGAAGCGGCACAATCGACAATATTGGCGAAAGCAAATCGCTGGCGTGCGGTACGGGAATCACGTGGTCGGCTACTTCGGCGGCTTCGGCGTCGCCGTCGGTGACCACGGCGATCACCACTCCGTCGCGAGCTTTGACTTCCACCATGTTCGAAAGCGTCTTCTCATATCGGAGCTTCGAGGCATCGCTGGTCTCATCGCGAGTTGCAATGATCACCACGGGAAGCCGCTCGTCGATGAGCGCGTTGGGTCCGTGTTTCATCTCGCCGGCAGGATAGCCCTCGGCGTGGATGTACGAAATCTCCTTGAGCTTCAGCGCGCCTTCCAGAGCAGTTGGGAAGTTGATTCCGCGGCCCAGATACAAAAAGTCCTGCGCACGATGAAACTCGCGGGCCAGTTTTTCGATCTGATCGTCGCAGCCAAGCAGCGTCTCCAACTTGACCGGCAGCCCGTTGAGCGACTGCATATGAGCGATTGATTCCGTCTCGCTCAAGATCCCGCGCTTCTGGCCGAGGTAGAGCCCAAGCAAGTAAAGGACTGTCATCTGACTGGTGAATGCCTTTGTCGACGCAACGCCTATCTCCGGTCCCGCGTGGGTAAGGACGGTCCCGTGCGATTCGCGAGTAAGCATCGAGCCCTGCACGTTGCAGATCGAGAGAATCTTTGCTCCCTTTTCTTTTGACTCGCGCACCGCCGCAAGCGTGTCCGCAGTTTCACCCGATTGCGAGATCGCAATCATCAACGTCTTGTCATCCAGGATCGGATCGCGATAGCGAAACTCCGACGCGTAGTCGATCTCGACCGGTATCCGCGCCAGCTCCTCGAGCATGTACTTGCCTGCCATCGCCGCGTGAAGGCTGGTGCCGCAGGCGATCGCTTTTATCGAAGTGAACTGGCGGAACTCGGTCTCGCTGATCTCCATTTCCTCGAGATAGACCTGACCCGTTGCTTGAGAAATGCGGCCGACGATCGTGTCGCGGACCGCGCGGGGCTGCTCGTAAATCTCCTTGAGCATGTAATGCTTGAAGCCACCTTTTTCCGCGGCTATAGGATCCCAGGTGATTCGCTGAACTTCAGGCGAAACCGAGTTGCCTTCGAAGTCCGTGACGCTCACGCCCTCGCGAGTGAGCACGGCGATTTCGCCATCGCCCAGAAAGAACACATCGCGGGTGTGATACAGAAGCGGAGGCACGTCCGACGCAACGAAGTACTCATCCTGCCCAAGCCCAATCACGATCGGCGGGCCTTGCCTTACCGCAACAATCTTCTCGGGCTCATCGGAGGACATTATCGCCAGCGCGAAGATGCCGCGCAGGTCACCGGCAGTTCGGCGCACTGCGGACTCGAGATTCGGCGATCCTTGCTTAAGATATTTCTCGATAAGATGCGCAATCACTTCGGTGTCGGTCTCGGTTACGAAGATGTGATCCTCGGATTGAAGCTTATGCTTTAGCGACAGGAAGTTTTCGATGATCCCGTTGTGGACGACGACGATTCGGCCCGAACAGTCGCGATGAGGATGAGCGTTCTCTTCGGTAGGCCGTCCGTGCGTGGCCCAGCGAGTGTGCCCTATTCCATAAGTGCCGTCGAGCGGTTTGAGGCGGATGGCTTCTTCAAGATTTCGCAGCTTACCTTCGGCCCGCCGGATTGTGAGCTTGCCAGCCTCGTCCACAACCGCGATACCCGCCGAATCGTAACCCCGATACTCGAGCTTCTTAAGCCCATCGAGAATGACCCCGACTACCTGTTTATCCCCGACATATCCAACTATTCCGCACATCGTGTCTACCTTCCTTCTGCTGGCATACGGTTGCCAGTCATCAGCGGGCAAAGAGCCTCATCTCAGCTTCTTCTTCGTGACCGCAGGCACTCCGACGGCCAGCGAGTCTGGCGGGACGTCCTTGGTCACCACCGAACCGGCGCCAGTAACGGAACCGCGCCCAACCCTCACGGGCGCTACAAGCATCGTGTCGCTTCCGATCTTGACGTCGTCTTCAATGATCGTTTCGTTTTTCCGCACTCCATCGTAGTTGCAGGTCACGGTGCCGGCGCCAATGTTCACTCGGTCTCCAATTATCGCATCGCCGAGATAGGTCAAGTGAGAAGCCTTGGTGCCGCGACCAATCTTCGACTTTTTCACCTCGACGAAATTCCCAATGCCCGCCTTTTCTCCGATTTCCGTTTTCATCCTCAGCCTGGCAAACGGGCCAATAACCGCGCTGTTGCCTATGGTGCTGTCCTCGATAACCGTTGAGTTGCGTATCGTCACATCGTTTCCCACTTCGACGTTCTTCAGGCGGGTCCACGAATGAATCGTGCAAGACGAGCCGATACGGCTCGCGCCTTCGATGATCACTTGCGGGTGAATGATGGAGTCCTGGCCGATCTGGACGTCGGCCTGTATGTAGGTCGTTGCGGGATCGATGATGGTCACGCCGGACAACATCAGCTCGCGCAACTTTCGCTCTCGAAGCTTGCGTTCCAGCTCCGCGAGCTGGATACGAGTGTTGACTCCGGCTACCTCCTCCGGATCATGATGCGGGACAAGACCGACGCGCTTCCCTCGTTCGTGCATGATACGCGGCACGTCGGTCAGGTAATACTCGCCCTGCGCGTTGTCGGTAGTCAGATGATCAAGCGCTTCCAGCAACGCAGGAACATCAAAACAGTAGATGCTGACTGAGACCTCCCGCTCTTGAAGCTCTTCAGGCGAAGCGTCCTTCTGCTCGATGCACCGAAGAAAGCCACCTTCAGCGTCGCGGATTATTCGGCCGTAACCCGTTGGATCCTCGAGGCGCACTGTCAGCAGGGTGACGGCGTTTTGTTCGGATACGTGCTTGTCTGCAAGCTGCGCGAGCGTCTCGCCCTCTATCATCGGAACGTCGCCGGCCAAAATGATAAGCGGTCCTTGACGGCCCTCGAGCTTGGAGCGGGCGGCGATTACTGCGTGACCTGTTCCAAGCTGCTCCGATTGCAGCGCAAACTCGAGATTGGGCTTCGCGTCTCCGCCGCGTTCGAGCAAGTGCTCGCATTCAGCGCGGACAGCGTGTTCGACAACTTCCGCCTGGTGACCGACTACGGTGATGATCGCACCCGGTTCCAACTCGAAAACGGCTTTGACTATGTGGGCGATTATTGGAAGTCCCGCGATCTGGTGAAGGACCTTCGCGTGCTGCGATTTCATTCGGGTTCCAAGCCCCGCTGCCAGGATCATTACATCGGTCATACGCGATCGCTCTGTCAGCAACTCCCTTCCAAACAAACTTGGCGGCTGATGCCTTAAGGACTGACCTGATTCTACTATCAGGTTGCAGCTTCAAGCGAGATGTTTTGAGTGCGTGTGCCCTGCGCAGGAGCAGTATGAAGGAGGAGGGGGACTACGTGCACCGGTTAGCGGCCAAGGATCGTGGGCTCGATCGAAGCAAGCTTCTGCGAGCTGTAGATCTCGATCACCGCGTTTGCCAGCTTGCGGGGGTCGTGGCGAACGACTCCTCTCTCGTGTAACAGGTCTCGGGCAACTATTGTTGAAAAGCCAGTCAGTTCCGCTGGCCGGCTCGCGGACCGAGCGGCCGGTTCATCGAGCCCAACCTGAACCGACCCGTCAGCAAGATATTTTTCTCGAAGCTCCTTGCTGATGAATGCTGAATTCACCAGCACACAATCGAGATCAAGGCCCGGGCTGTGTTCGGCGAGCGCTTGCAGATGGTCTTCCAGTGAGAAGCCATGCGTCTCGCCGGGCTGGGTCATGAGGTTGCCGATGTAAACCTTCGTTGCGCGAGACCCCTGTATCGCTTCTTTGATGTCATCAACCAACAGGTTGGGGATGATCGAAGTGTAGAGCGAACCCGGCCCGATCGTGACGACGTCTGCACGGCTTATAGCTTCAAGCGTCTCGGGAAGCGGCCGGCAACGCTCACGCGACAACCGCAGCCTTTTGATGCGCGCTCGTGACTCGGCAATTTTGGTCTCGCCTTGGAGCGTTCTGCCGTCTTCGAGTTCGGCTACGAGCGAAACGTCTTCAACAGTGGACGGGAGAATCCTTCCTCGGATCTTCAAGACCTCGCTGCTCACCCTGATGGCTTCAAGAAAGTCGCCCGTTACGCCCGCGAGCGCCGCCAGGAAGAGGTTGCCAAAGCTGTGTCCTGACAAGTCTCCTTCGGACTCGAAGCGATACTGAAAGAGCCGCGTAAGCAAGTGCTCGTCTTCCGCAAGCGCGACCATGCAGTTGCGAATGTCGCCCGGCGGCAGGATCTGAAACTCATCGCGAAGCCGCCCCGAACTTCCCCCGTCGTCAGTTACGGTGACCACGGCAGTCAAGCTTTCGACCCACGGCGGTGACGCCTCGTCAGGTGAGGACGCCCGGGCGCCGACGTAAGCTTTCAGGCCCGAGAGAAGTGACGAGAGCCCCGTGCCTCCCCCCAGAGACACAATTCGCAACCCTGAATCCATTCCAGCAATTGTCATCGGTGCACTCCGGTCGGACGTTCGGCTCATTCGTCGATCAAGTCGAAGCCAAAACCGGTAAGCGATTGGAAATCGTCGTTTGAACGCAGACTGGCGAAGTCAAGGTCGCGTCTCGCGTGCGAGCGGTGCACGGGGCGGATCGCAATGGCGCGGCGCAATGCGTCAAGCGCTTTCGGGGAGTCGTTAAGACGTGCGTGGGCAGCTGCAAGTGAATAGAAGACGTGGTCGGCTCGCGGCTCTATACGGAGCGCCTTCTCGAACAGTTCGACCGCTTCACGAAGAGCACCTCGGTTAAAATCGAACACGCCTTGATCGTAAAGGGCATCTGCGTTTCTCGGCGTCGCTGGCGCACGGCCTAACCGCTGGTCGCAAACTGCAAGGTAGGTCCGCGCACGGGCCAGGACCTCTGCCTCGTCGCCGAACTTGCTCTGAAGAGCTACAAACGCGGACTTCGCTTGACCGTAGTCGTGACGGTTGAAGAACTTGAGCGCCTGCTCGAAGGCGCGAACCGCCGCAAGAGTTCCGGGCGCCGGTGGCTTCTTGGGAAGCGGCGGCGCGACCTTGACTGGCGGAGGCAGTCTGCGGCGAACCGCTGCATTCCTGGCGGTCACCAGCTTCAACCGCGGCTTGCTAGGAGATTTCGCGGCCTTCGGCTTCAGGCTTCGCGGTTTTTGCTTTCGCGCCTGAACTTTGATCTTCCTGGGAGTCTGTTTCTTCTTAGGAGGCGGCGCAGTCTTTTTCTTCGCCGCCACAGTCTTCTTGGATTTTGGCGAGGCGGTTATCCGTCCGGGTCTCTGAGGCTTCTTTGCAGGAGACTTCTTTGCCTTGGTAGCAGCCCTGAGTTTCCGAGACGCGGAGGAGCGGCTCTTGGCCTTCGTGATAAGGACGCTCATCGTCTCCTCTAAAATTGAGAATGAACCAGCCGCACGTTTAACTCCTGCACATACGCCAGTTTATCGCTCTTTTATATCAACAATTTATCGGCAAGTCAAGGAAATAGCTTTCGCGCCTGCGTCGGTTTCGGCCTCTGAAATAGGGCCAAATCGACTCATTGCACAGGCCTTGCGACGGCTTGATTTCCTTAACCCTCGTCAGGTGGTCACTTAACCCCTCGGAGTTCGGGCGACAACGGGGTGCCAACCTGGAGAATGTCAAAACTCTGAGGATTACGTAACTTAACATCTTCGTTGCCGGCTTGTGGCACTAAGTTTATACTCTGACAGAGACTTAGGGTCAGGCCAAGCGGTTCCAGCTCGAGGGCGGGCCGCTCCGGGCACATTTCCCCGCGGATCAAGAGATGACCAGTTCCGAACACGACGCCAAATCGCCGCCTCAACGCAGCCGACCGTCTCCGGCCCCTCTGGACCGCAAGACCGTTCTTGTGACCAGACCTGCCGCTCAATCCAGCGAGATTACCCGTAAACTCGAAGAACTTGGTGCCACCGTCTTGCACTGTCCGACCATTGAAATTGCCTCGCCGGTGAGCTGGGACGACATTGACCGCGCCATCAGCGCCGTGGATAGCTACGATTGGCTGGTGTTCACCAGCGCAAACGGCGCTAACAGCTTCTTCAGCCGATTTGCAAAGTTGCGCGAGCAAGCCTTCCGAAAGCCGGCTTCCCAGTTCATTTGCGCAATCGGTCCAGCAACGGCGCGAGCCATCGAATCGGCCGGGGCACGTGTAGATCTGCTGGTGAAAGATTCGAGAGCCGAGGGCATTCTTCGCGAGATCGTAGAGCGACTTGGAAGCGAGCACGCGATTCGCGGGCTATCCTTCCTCATCCCGTGCGCACGTTATACGCGAGACTTCCTTCCTGTCGAACTTAGAAGATTCGGTGCGCGCGTTGATGCGGTTGAAGCTTATCAAACTGTTAAACCGACCGTAGACATCGGCAGCCTGTTCCAGCTTTACCAGATCAGCGCGATCA
>Ga0193755_1000529_pt1 | contig 11081 bp, 5 predicted proteins | sample H1a2metaG_FD_144921 | JGI IMG/M metagenome (GOLD analysis project Ga0193755, IMG submission 144921) | Soil microbial communities from a riparian zone of the East river system, Colorado, United States - H1a2 | ecosystem: Environmental > Terrestrial > Soil > Riparian zone | place: USA: East River...
GAACGTTTGGGCTCAATCGTTGCGGACCTTCCGACGAGCGCTCGGGCCCATGTTAACTACGCTACCGAGCTGCAGGAGGCAGGACGAGACGATGAAGCAGCGAAGGAATTCGCTGAGGCGATACGTTTAAATCCCGGCTCGGCGAAGGCGCACGTCAACCTTGGATCACTGTTGACGACGAAGGGAGAGCTCGACCAGGCAGAAAGTCATTTGGAGCAAGCGTTACGCATCGAGCCGAAGAACGCTGAATATCATTCCGGCTACGCCTATCTTTTGGACCAACTGGGTCGCAAGGACCAAGCGGCTTCTGAATGTGAAACGGCCATTCGTCTGGCGCCGAAGTCGGCGCAAGCGCACTATGGCTATGGGGCGTTCCTGGAAAAACACGGACAGCCAGACGAGGCAATCGCGAAATATCGACAGACGCTGCAGTTGGATCCTGCCCACGTCGATGCCCACATCGATCTGGGTAGTTTGCTTTTGGAAAAAGACGAGCTGACGGAAGCCCGCGAGCATTTTGAGAAGGCGTCCGAACTCAATCCGAAACTGGCCCAACCGCACAATTATCTTGGAAAGGCCCTCATGCGTGAGGGCAATGTTTCCCAAGCGATTACACAATTCGAAGAAGCGCTACGCCTCCACCCTGATTTTCCAGAAGCGGAGCAGAACCTGGGCATTGCCAAAGGGACTAGCGCTCAGTCTCCTTGACGCGAATTAACCGAATTGCCACCAATTCGGTACGTTGACGCTAAGTTTTGGATCAATTCGTGCAAGTTCGTGAAATTCGTGTCTCACTCTGGAGACGGGATTGGTTTTGGGCGCTGCTCTTAATCGCTTTCGTTTTCATCGCCTACAGCCAAGTATTCCGGGCGGGCTTCATCTGGGATGATGAATCGCATCTGACGCAGAATCCTTGCGTCGTCGGTCCACTAGGCCTGAAGGAAATCTGGACCACGACGCAAGCCGTTTATTATCCGCTCGTGCTGACGACCTTTTGGGCGCTGCACAAGTTTTTCGGGCTAAACCCGCTGCCATATCACATTCTCAACATCTTTTTACATGCGACCTCAGCAATCCTGCTTTGGCGCCTCCTGCAAGTACTCCGGGTTCGCGGCGCATGGCTGGGTGCTGCACTTTGGGCTTTGCATCCGGTAATGGTGCAATCCGTGGCGTGGGTTACTGAACTAAAGAACACGCAGTCCTGCGTGTTTTATCTGCTCTCGATCCTTTTCTTTCTGAGATGGGAGGATCAAGGATGGGTGGTCTCTAGGTCGTCCCAGCGGCGGACTGGAGACGGCTCCTCCCTGGTTTTCGCTTTATCTCTGCTTTTCTTTCTCCTGGCGACGCTAAGCAAACCTTCCGTGGTGATGCTGCCTTTTGTGCTCGCGCTCTGCATCTGGTGGATGCGAAGAAAAATCCGTTGGCGCGATGCGCTGGCGCTCGCCCCATTTGCTTTGATTTCGGTCGTCGCGAGCGCGTGGACGATCTGGGAACAGAGATTTCATGCGCGCGCAGTTGGCCCAGACTGGGTGCAAACCTTTCCGGAACGTCTGACCATCGCGGGTAAGGCCATTTGGTTCTACCTCGGCAAACTGGTGTGGCCGCATCCTTTGATCTTCATCTATCCGCGTTCGGACGTTGATTCGTCGAAAGTCGTTGCGTATCTCCCGTTGCTGGCAGCATTAGCCGGGCTGGTTGCGTTGTGGTTTATCCACGCCCAATGGGGCCGTGCTCTGTTCTTTGCCGCCGCTTACTATGTCGTCTCGCTGTTTCCTGTGCTCGGCTTTTTCAGCGTGTATTTCTTCCGTTACTCATTTGTAAGCGATCATTTTCAGTATCTGGCCAGTATGGGACCGCTCGTGTTGACAGGAGCAGGGATCGCAACTCTTCTGGGCCCTTTTTGGAAAACACCGGACCACTTCGTGTCTCACCCGGACACCTTACCGCGATCGGGCAGCACCATCGCTATTCCGCGACGGCGATTGGTTCTAAGCGCTGGTCTCTGCGGAATCCTTCTGGTATCGCTCGGCTTATTGACGTGGCGGCAAACCGCGGAATATCACGATCTCTCCGCCTTATACACAGCGACATTACAAAAAAATCCGGATTGCTGGATGGCGCATTACAATCTCGGCATCGTTCTCAGCGAGCAGGGTGAAGCGGATCAGGCGATCGATCATTACCGGCGAGCCGTTGCCCTGCGGCCTGATTACGCGGAGGCGCATTACAACTTGGGCCGCCTTTTGGTTGAACAAGGTCAACTTGACGACGCAATTGCCCATTACGAAAGAGCCGCTGCGATTAATCCCGCTGATGCAGAAGCACAAAACAATCTTGGTGTTACGCTTTTTAGGATTGGGCGTCCCGATGATGCGATTGCGCATTATCAGAAGGCCCTCGAAATCCGGCCCGACTACGCCGAAGCCTCCTGCAACCTTGCGAACGCGCTTATAGCCAAAGGCGATTTCGATGGTGCCATCGCCCTATACAAGGCGTGCCTCGCAGCCATGCCGGACCAGGAAGAAGCGCAATACAATCTAGCGAGCGCTCTTCTGCGCAGGGGTCGCACGGATGAAGCCATTATCCAATATCAAAAAGTCCTCCAAATGCAGCCCGAGAGCGCAGACGCTCACGCCAACCTAGGCAGCGCCTGGCTTGCAAAGGGACGCGTTCGAGATGCAATGGCTGAGTACACAAAGGCACTGCAAATTTTCCCCGAAAATTTAGCTGCGCTAAGTAACCTGGCATGGATTTTGGCGACGTCTTCCGATTCCTCTCTGCGAAACGGATCCGAGGCCGTACGGTTGGCTGAGCGCGCCGACTCCGCAGGTTCCAGGAGCGAGACTCACCCGACCGTTCTCCGGATTTTGGCCGCAGCCTACGCCGAAGCCGGGCAGTTTGCCGAGGCTAAAGAGACTGCCCAGCATGCGTTGGAAGCAGCGAACATCCAAGGCAATACCAGTTTGGCGGATGCGCTGCAAGGGGAGCTTGCCCTTTACGATTTGGGTTTGCCATACCACAAGTAAACGACATAGATCGCGTTCGAGGACAGATACGCTTCCGTCATTCTCGAAGCGCGATGCGCGCGCGGTAGAGAGTAATTTCTTCTTCCAATCTGCTTGCGAGCTCCGGCTTACTCTGCGTGCTGGCTAGTGCCTTTGCTGTCTCCGCTGTCGCGACGGCTTCGGCGAATTGTCCAGCCTCTGCGCGCGCAGCAGCAAGCGTACGAATGAAGTTTGGATCTCTGCCCCCTGAGGCCTGCACCGCTTTCACCGCCAACGTGACTGCTCGTGCGCCATCGCGCATTGAAGAGTCGGAAGAAGTCGCCAAAATCCATGCCAGGTTGTTCAGCGCCACAGTGTCTTCTGGCACAACATTCAGCGCTTGCTCATACTCCGCGATTGCTTCCTTCAATTTTCCTTCTTTGCGGAGCGCGCTGGCCAGACTCCTGTGAGCTTCTGCGTCGGTTGGCCGTATCGCGAGCGCCTTCTGCCACTGGGCGATCGCTTGGTCGATCCGGCCCTGTTGAAATAGCACACTGCCGAGATTGAAGTATGCATCCGCGTAATCAGGCCGCAGCCTTACCGCCTCCTGAAGGTGGTCGATTGCCTCATCCCAAAGCTGCTTCCTGGCAAGAGCGTTGCCAAGGTTGTTTTGGATGAGTGCCGCACCAAGGCTGTAATGGGTCTCAGTGTTCCTGGATCGTATATTTAGCGCTGCCTGAAACTGTGAAATGGCTTTGTCTAATTCTCCTCTGCGCAGAAAGAGAAAGCCCAGGTTATTATGCGCAACATCGTTTTCGCCAGTAACGGTGAGCGTGTGGTTCCACAGCATCTCACTGTTTGTCCAATATGAGGCTTGGCCAAAAGCGCGCATGCCCAGGCTTACGATTGCTAGTGCCGCGGCAACGCCGACTAGAGCGCCACGGACACGCAGCGCTGATTCCAAGAGCAGATCGCCCACGGTCCACGCTATCATAATGTACAGGCCGATCTGCGGCAGGTATGTATAACGATCCGCATGCGCTTGCTCGCCGACTTGAACGAGGCCAATTACTGGAACGAGCATTCCCAAATACCAAAACCAGCCGGTAACAAGGTAAGGTTTCGTCCGCCGCAGATAAGTTACTAGCAGGCTGATACCAACAAGGAACGCGATCGCCGCTGTAACTTCTAAAAGTGGAAGACGATCGTTCGGATGCGGATAGAACACCGCAAGCCGCGCGGGCCATAACATCTGCCAAATGTAGGTAACATAACTCACAAACGAATTGTTCAGCCTCCATAGAAACGGCAGTTGATCGATCGCGTTTGGACCTTGCCTTTGCGTCAACAAAGTCGCGATGCACGAAAGCGCAGACAGCGCGAACAACGGAATTTTTTCCGTGATCAATCTTCGCAGTCGACTTCCGACTTCCAATTTCTGACCTCCAATTCTACCGATTGGCCAGTAATCCAACAGCAACAGCACGAACGGCAGCGTTACGAGCATGGGCTTCGACATCAGCCCAAAAGCGAAAAGCAACGCTACGAGCAGATAACGAGGTGCGGAGGGAGCCCGGGCATAGCGAGCATACGCGGCCAGCGTCAGCATGAAAAACACCGCGCTAAGAATATCCTTTCGCTCAGCTATCCAAGCGACGGATTCAACGTGCAACGGGTGAATGGCAAAGAGCGCGGCCACGAAGGCGCTTTGCCAAAGCGCACCGGTCATTTGCTTGAGCACCAGAAAGAGCAACAGCACCGAGATTGTATGAAGAATGACGTTGGTGAGGTGATGGCCGCCGGCGTTTAGTCCATACAGCTGGCAATCGAGCATGTGGGAAAGCGTGGTCAGCGGATGCCAGTTCCGCGCATGAGTATGCGTGAATGCGTCGATTATCCCTTCAGTGGAAAATCCTCTTATGACGAGCGGATTTTCATAGACGTAAACGTGATCATCAAAATTGACGAAATCGTGAGCCAACGTTTGGCCGAATACCGTCCAGGTGACTGCCACCAGAACAAGGCAGACGAGGAGGTCCATGACGCGTGATTTCGCATGTCGGCCATAAGAGGCAGCGAACGAACGCTTTCGGCAGTTCGAAACCTGCCGCTCCTTCATGGCACGCGTGCTAGGGCGACGAGCTGCCATTTGTTATGCTTGGATCACGGAGCGGTCTGCCGGATCGGTAAAGAGCAATATTGCTTTCCAGTTCGGCGGCCAAAGGAGGGTTGCCCTGGCTAGTTGCTAACTCAGCGCCGCGCAGCGCGGTCTCCACGGCGTCAGCAAAGCGTCCACTCTCTGCGTACGCGGCGGCAAGCACTCTATAGATCATCGGGATCTTGCCGCCGGAGATACGAAATGCTTTCTCGGCCAACTCGACCGCGCGCGTTCCATCCCGGATTGAATCTTCGGGACAAGTTGCGAACACCCACGCAAGATTGCTCGCGGCGTTTCCGTTCTCTGGTTGGAGTGCGAGTGCCTCTTGCCACTGGTCAAGAGCTTCTCTTACGTGACCTTGTTGAATCAACGCTGTTCCCAGAGTGTTACGCGCCTCCACGTTCGCAGGTTCTAACTCCAAGAATTTGCGATAATGAACCATCGCTTCGGTCACTTGTCCTTTTTTCAGCAGAGCCTTCGCGAGATTGTCATGAGCCGGTGCGTTTTCAGGACGCAGATCTATGGCTGCTTCCAGCTTGGAAATGGCGTCGTCCAGTTGTCCTTTGTCCAGGAAAATGATGCCGAGGTTATTCAGGGCAACATCGTTGTTGCTGGTCACAGCGAGCGCATGGGTAAACAGCGTTTCGCTATCGCGCCAGTAAGATGTTTGCAGCCAGCCGCGCCAACTTAAAGCACTAACTACAATTAGGGCAGCAACGCCCAGAGCCATCCGTTGAAAGCGCCATGAGCGGATCAAATCAGCTACCGCCCAGGTAACTGCAATGTACAGCCCGATTTGCGGCAAATACGTATAGCGATCTGCGTGTCCTTGCCATCCTACTTGCACCAATCCAATCACTGGCACAAGCATGCCGAGATACCACAACCAACCGGTCACGAAATAAGGCGCTTGTTTTCTAAAGACAAATGCTGCCGCAGTGATGCCAACAAGAACGATCAAGGCTAGACTGATTTCCCATACCGGCAGCCTGCTTTCGGGGTGCGGGTAGAAGACAGCGAGACCTGCCGGCCAGAACATTTGCCGTATGTAAACAACATAGGCGACCAAGGCGTTACTTATTCGTGCCGACACTGGCAACTGCTCAGTCCAACCGATTGCTCCTCGTTGGGCCAGAAACGTGACGATGCTTGAAACGGCAGAAAGCGCGATCAGCGGAATCTTTTCCAGAACGAGTTGTAACACCCGACGTCTGGTATTTGATCTGCGAGCTTTAAATCTCCCGAGTGGCCAATAATCGAGGAGTAAAAGAACGAATGGCAGCGTAACGAGCATCGGTTTGGACATCAGCCCGAGCACGACCGCCAGTGCCACCGTCAAGTACCGGCCAACGAATGGCGAGCGCGTGTAATATAAGTATGCGACCAGGGTGAGCATGAAGAAAAACGCGCTCAGCACGTCTTTGCGTTCCGCGATCCACGCGACCGACTCCACATGCAGCGGATGCACGGCGAAAACCGCTGACACAAACGCGCTTGGCCACAACGCGCCTGTCATCCGCTCCAACGCCACAAAAAGAAGGACGACGGCGAGACAGTGCAGGAGCACATTCGTAAAGTGGTGCCAGCCTGCGTTTAATCCGTGCAGCTGACAATCGAGCATATGTGTGATCGTCGTCAGCGGGTGCCAGTTTTCGGAATGAATATGAGAAAATGCCCAGGCGACGTTGGCGAAGTTGATGCCGCTGCTGATTCTCGCGTTCTGATAGACGTACTGCGGATCGTCGTAGTTAACGAAGTCATAGCGAAGCGTTTGTGCAAACACCACCCATGTAACTACTGCAAGACATACGCAGACAGCGATGAATGCCCAGCGCGACGTCAACTTACCTCTAGCTATTTGGTCCACGATTGCGATTGCCAAAATCCGAATGGCAAAATCATAACCAATCGTGATGGCGCACCGTCGCTTGCTTGCTCATTTGTGCTTTGTAATCTCTCATTTCTACGACCTCCTTTCGTAAATCAAAATATAACTACCCAGTTCCGGCACGGATGTTGGTACTTGCTCGAAATAGTAATCGGTTCGATCTGGTGAAAGGGTATTTACCAAGCCGATGACTTTGTAGTACTGATTCAGATATTCGTTTGCCCAAGTAAACATCAATTGCTCGGAATCAGAGTGCCGGGACCACGAAGGGCCTATCGCTACAGAAATGAGGTACCGCGGGCGTGCAAGCTCGATCTCGCTTATCATTTCTTCCTGCATCCGTCGCGCGTAGCTTTGCGCCTCCATAAGCGCGTAGGTATAGATGTACCCGGTGGCGGAGTGTCGCCTTGAATAAAAATAAATCTGCGGCTCGGAGCCGAGAATCGCAATCGTATCGCTCGGGCTGGAGTGGTCCCGCAGGTACTCTGCAATCCTAATAGACTCTGGAAACGGATTCGATCCGTACGCTATTCGACACGCTTCAGGAGCAGAAACTTCAAAGTAGAATTGTCTTTCGGCAAGGATCGGCTGGCTCAAGGCGACGCAAAACACCAGAACCGGCGTCAAGCGAACTAACCTGCTACGGCTCGCGACAAAATCCGACAACATGCTGATTGCAAGGCCACAAAGCAGTGAAACCGCAGGAAGAATAAAGATAAAGTAGTGTTCTCGGAAATAGAATCCCGCGGAAAGCGTTAGCAGGGAAACTGCCAGCAAACAGAGAAGAAAAACTGCGCCGCCGCGGGATCGCTTATTCCAAAGTCCAGATACGACGCCGAGAGCACCTAATATCCACAGCGCCCATCCCGAGCAAATCACGTTGCCAGCCATCATCGCAAAAATGGAAGGAGCCGCACGAAGAGGAACGCGGGTGCCATATTCGGCCGCGTAGTTGACTGTCCAAAACCAGAACTTCTCGAACACGCCCGCTTGCCACAGAATCAGACAAGTAAGTCCGACAGGAATAATTGCGCCCGCGCTGAAGATCGAAATACGCAAAGCGATCGTCTTAAATGTGGCGCGGCGACGAATATCATTGCAGAGGATAGATGCGGCTCCGAACAGAATGAAAAGCGCTGCTGGTTGTTTCATTAAAACGCCAATGCCAAAAAGTACAGCACTGGCAAAGACTCGGAGGAAGCCGCGCTGATCTGACCGATCTGACAGAAGCAGCAACGTTCCACCGAGCACCGGTAGCATCGCAAATTGCGAAGCGTGTGCCGCCAAACCCAACACTGACGGGCTCAGCGAAAGAACCCCGTACATTGTCGCAGCGGCGACACCTGCCGGCAAGCCGAACAGTCGCTGGCCAATGAAAAAGATCACGACGATCGTCGCGGCATTGATCAGTAGCAAACCAATGTGAATGCCGACGATGGTTTGTCCGAAGATCGACATGATTACGGCATATGCGGCATAGGTGCCCGGAAACTTCATGTTATATGCAAGCTTGTAAGGCGGGATGCCTTGCAATATGAGCTGCCCGGCATAAGCGTACTCGCCCTCGTCGCGTTCGAGTGGAATTCCCAAGAGACGAAACCTGATTGCAAGGACGAGAGTAAAAGCGATTATCGCCAGAGCCCACCATGCAAACTGCACGAGCTTTCCGTTGATGTCGGTCTTACGCAGCACGAAAAGTCCTATTTCGATGAGAAACGGAACGTTGCAACTGAAGGTGGCGCACGAAATTTCGGGTGAGCCGCTTTGGAGTGTGATCGCCTGCGGCTAGCGTATGCACGAAATCGCGAGGCGCATTTTTTCCTCGCGCGGACGCGCGCTGATTTTCGCTGTCGCCCTGGCGGCCGTGACGATCTTTGCATACCAGCCTGCCTGGCATGGAGGATTTCTGTGGGACGACGACGCCTATATCATCAACAATGAATTATTAACTGCGCCGCACGGTTGGCAGCGGATGTGGTTTTCCCTCGATTCCCCGTCGCAGTATTTCCCGCTCACTTACAGCACATTTCGCATCGAGCACGCGTTGTGGGGTCTAAACACGACTGGTTATCACTGGGTGAACCTTCTGCTTCATGTTGGCAATGCTCTTCTGGTATGGACGGTGCTGGCGCGGTTAGGAGTACCCGGCTCGTGGTTAGCTGCGGCAATTTTTGCGCTACATCCGGTGCAGGTGGAGTCAGTGGCATGGATCACCGAACGCAAGAACGTGCTGATGGCCTTTTTCTTTTTGCTGACGCTGCTTGGCTGGATTGCGTTTGTTGAGAAACGAACTCGGCGCCCATGGATCTTCTATTGCCTGGCGCTGATTTTTTATGTGCTGGCGCTCTCGGCGAAAGCAACCGCCTGCACGCTCCCGGCTGCATTGTTCTTGATTCTTTGGTTGCAGAAAAAGCCGATCACGATGCGGCGTCTTATGCAAATTGTTCCTTTTGTCGTCCTCGGCGTTGGAATGGGGTTACTCGCAGTTTGGTGGGAACGCTACCATCAGGGAACGAACCGTGACGTGTTTCCGTTCCTTAGCCCGATTGAGCGAATCCTCGTCGCGAGCCGGGCTGTTTGGTTTTACCTGAGCAAAATCTTTTGGCCGTCCAATCTCACCTTTATTTACCCGAGATGGAACATCTCACCGGCGGATTTAATCGACTACATCTGGTTGCTCGCGGGCATGGCGGCGTGCGTGGCCATTTATTTCATCAGGCGATACTTCGGGCGCAGTGTCGAAGTCGCGGCGGCGTTTTTCGTTGCCACGCTTACCCCTGTACTGGGATTCATCATGCTGTTCACGTTTCGCTACACGTTTGTAGCAGACCATTATCAATATCTGGCCTGCATCGGACCAATCGCCCTTGCGGGCGCGGGCATAGCGAGTTTGTCCGACAAATTTGCGCAGTTCCGCGCGGTTATTGTAAGCGTTGCGTTGTTAGTCGTAGCAAGCTTGGGGTCATTGACGTGGCGGCAAGCCGCGACGTACACCGATATTGAAACGCTTTGGCGCACCACCCTCGCAAGAAACCCCGAATGCTGGATGGCGCACACGAACCTCGGTCTCGTCCTGCTTCAACAAGGCAAGCTCGACAATGCCATCGCTCATTACCGGTCGGCGCTGCAAATGCAGCCCGACTCATGGGATGCCGAGTACAATCTCGGTACGGCGCTTGTGGCAAAAGGTCAGGTGGATGAGGCGATCCTCCACTGTGAAAGGGCGGTCGGCATGCGGCCAACGGATCCGGATGCTCAGGTTTCTTTGGGCAATGCTCTCTTTGCAAAGGGCCGGATTGACGAGGCAATCGCTCATTACCAAAAGGCAATAACGGCACAGCCCGATCATTTTCTCGCTCGTTACAGTCTCGGTCATGCATTGCTGGAGAAAGGCGAACTCGACGGTGCCATCCAGTTTAGCCGGAGTGCTCTCTTGCTCCGCCCTTCGGACGCGGATTGTCACACCACGCTGGCGATCGCTCTGGAAGAAAAAGGGGAACCCACGGAAGCCATCCAGCATTACAAAAAAGCGCTTGAGCTTGCACCCGAATCAATTTCCACACTGACCAATCTGGCGTGGCTGCTGGCGACATCTCAGAACGCGTCAGTGCGAAATGGTCCGAAGGCGATTGAGCTTGCGACACAAGCCGATCGACTGGTTGGAGGCACGAACACCCTTGTGTTGCGCACCCTGGCAGCCGCGTATGCGGAGAACGGCGAATTCGCGAATGCGATTAGAACTGCCCAGTCCGCGATGCAACTCGCGCGGATGCACGGCGAGGACTCTCTTACGACGGATCTCGTTCAACAGATCGCGTTGTACCGACTCGGGATGCCGTACCGGGACACGGCGAAATAGTGGCGGAGGCGAGGTGATTGAAAGCGTTAATTCGGCTTTACGATTCAACTGAGCGACAATTTACGACGTAACGTGGCGGAAGCCGCAGCTGTCACAACTCGTCACGCAGGATTTTGAAAACGTCTGTGCTCTCGACAACACCTTGCAGCGCATCGGTTCCGGGACCGCTGCCGAATGCAACGACATCTTCAA
>Ga0193755_1000530_pt1 | contig 11078 bp, 5 predicted proteins | sample H1a2metaG_FD_144921 | JGI IMG/M metagenome (GOLD analysis project Ga0193755, IMG submission 144921) | Soil microbial communities from a riparian zone of the East river system, Colorado, United States - H1a2 | ecosystem: Environmental > Terrestrial > Soil > Riparian zone | place: USA: East River...
GGCCCCGCCCGTGAGAAAATTGTGGCTATTCATGTAGTAGCCATCCGGCCATACGCCAAAGTGTGGGTAATCGGGAAATTCATTGCCTGGCAGCACGAAGTCATAAAGATAGTAAGAGCCAGTCGGGTCACCGTTCTTCGAGATCGCGATGGCCTCGTGATAAGGCGGCGCGTTAAGAGCGGTAAAGGCAAACTGGCTGATCAACCAGCGATCGGCGAGGCGGTCATACATGACGATGGGGTCGCCACGATCTACAGTGGCCGCTAACCCGCCAAGCGGCGCAAACAGACTGCTCTGTGTAAAGAACGGAACAAGAAGATTGCCGTTTTTGTCCCAGATGCCAACCCGGTTGTTGACGGTTTGGACGTAATGGTTCGGGCCCACATCGCCGTTGGTATCCGGTGGCGCGACGGAGTTGGCTTCATCCGCGGCGTCGATTCCTTCGAAGGTCAACGAGGGAGTGGGAAGGGCCGTCGGTGAAAGGGGTGCCGAGGATTGCAGCGCACCGTCCAAAGAACTCTTTGCTCCAATCACTTGTTTGCGTACTTCTTCGGTGTTCTTTTCGTTTATCTCGTGACCTTCTATCTCTGGCGGGCCAAACCCGGAGTTGCTTATGCTTCGTGAAGCCGGTGGGAGGTTTCTGACCGGCACGCTCTCAGCGAACTCGACCGCTTCCGCTACGACCGGTCTAAGCGCTTGCGCTTCACCTTGAGGTTGCCTCGCTCGAGTGGCCCGCGCAGGCAGGTTCCTGGATGGCTTTCCAGCTCGACCGGGAGCGGACTTGTCGACGGGGCGTTGAGCTTGAGACGGTACTAACCAGACTCCAACAGCAAAGACCATCAACAGAGTAACTATGAGGATGCGCAATCTGGCGTTCATTTTGGGAGACCTCCGGGGCATCATTGCCTTGGCAAATGCCCTGTCAAGCAGAGCGTTCTTGGATCACATTGCTCGTCTGAAGAGTAATGCCGGTAGCGATTTTCTTCTTTCGTGTAACTCAGGATCTTCCAGAGGTAGCGATGGAAGATGCGCCGGGCACCGGTGTTTGGGAGAGCCAGATACTACCACACGGACTTTCTTTGTCAAAGAAGTGTCGACTCAATCAAGAAAAAAAGAGAGGGAGTCCAGTAGTCCTGGATCTCCCTCCCATAAACATCTCTTCCAGATTGAGTAGCGAGCAGGTCGCCGTTTCAACAAACAGCGCCTTACTGTATCGGACCGACGATTGGTCCATCTCCGACGACGAAGTAGCCCGGAGGAGCCGTGCCGTGTTGCTCACAGTATGTTCTGGCAGCGGCGGCCTGCGCTGCAACGCTTGCCTTCGAGGCCTTTGACTGGTCGAGCGCGACGGTTACCGTACGGCAGCATCGAGATACGTTACCTGATGCATCGGTCGCAGTGACTATGATCAGATACACCCGGCCGTCAGCATTGCCCTTGCGTTCTGCGCGCAGCCGCAGAGTGCCCAAGGCGATGTCCTTAGCGTCGGGTGAGAAGTTGCCGTCGCCGGTGTTCTCCTCGTCGTCCTCGTCTCCGAAGACCGCCACTGAGATAACTGTCCCAGGGCAATTGTCGGTTGCCGATGCGGACAGCCCCACGTTGATCAGGTTGTGGTTAGCCGGCCAAAGAGTGGTCGTTGAGACGTCGCACGTCACCACCGGAACTTGCGTATCGTTCACGGTGACCGTGAACGTGCAACTTGATCCCTGTGTTGTTGAGCAGGTAACCGTCGTCGTGCCGACCGGGAAGAATGAACCGGAAGCGGGCGAGCACACAACAACGCCGCAAGTACCAGTAGGAGTGGGAGCAAAGTTGACAATTGCGCCGCACTGGTTCGGATCGTTCGGCTGAGTGATGTCGCTCGGGCATTGGATCGAGCAGGGCACGCATTCACCCCCGCCGTCTGTTGTGCAGATCAGGCCCGAAACGGTGACCGTGTAGCCGGAACAACCACCCTGATTGTGATTGATCTCCTGAACACAAACCACCAGCGTCCCATTGGCCGGCACGTTTACCGCGAACGAAATGGGCACGCCTACGGTGGCTGGGCTGCCGCCCGGGTCGCCAAGGTAATTCGTGCACAAATTGCTCGGGTTGAAGCTTCCCAGGTAGGCGACAGGAATAACCGGGTTAGTGGTCGTATTGCAGTTCGCCGTGAATGTGATGGTCGCGCAAGCCGCAGTCGGACCGTTGACGAAATTGTGGTTGTGGAACTTACGCGTGGTGTTGGCGTTGGGTACCGCGTCTATCGCTCCCGGACAAGCCTTGGCTGCATTGCAAGCGCTGGTGACAGCGTTGCGTCCCAGGCGCGACACTGCGTCGGCGTCGCCTGCTGTTATGGTTCCCGTTTGTGTCGTCGGCGGGCACTGACAACTGGGCAGCGAGAAACTCAGGATGTTCGGGCTGCCGCCGCCGGTATACGAGACCGTCAATGTGAAGTTGATTGTGGTTCCGCACACAAACGTGGGCGACGTGCTGACAGAGAACGGAACTATATTTGTCGAACTGGCATTCTCCGCGGTATCAGGATAAGGCGAGTTCGACTGAGTGATTGTTACTCCTGGAGTGGTCGATGACAAGACTGCCGAAACCTGTGTCGCCTTGAGGCAGCCGTCATTCTTGATCGTCACATTCAGGTTGTTGCACTCATTCAGATCGATGACGCCGTTGCCATTTCCGCCCGATACTGCAGCAGATTGGTAAACAAACGTCGGTTGGCCCGAAAGACAGGTATCCAGTGTCGTCGTTTGTCCATCGACGATAATGGCTGTAAATGGTCCTACCGGGTTGCAGAGGTGGCCTGCTGCGGAGATGTTCACCGCATAAGTCCCCGGAGCCAGTTGCATCGAGTAAGTGCCGTTAGCAATCGTTGCGGTTGAGAATCCATTAGAAGGTCCGCCCGATACCTGGACCAGCGCGAACGCCAATGGCGCGCCGGTATCGCAAGCGGTGATAGTACCCCCTAAGGTTCCCTGCTGAGGAGCCGTGCATGACGCGAATTTGACTTTTCCGATCCTGGTTTGCCAGTTAAACGTCAGGGCGGTTGAAGTGTAGTACTCATTGGCCATCCAGAACGTACAATCGTCGGACGGATCTAGTTGCGTGGAGCTGTAGTCACCCCAACGGTTACTAGTTCCTCGTTGTACGCCGGTGCCGGCAAACAATACACCCTCGCCCTGGAACAATCCGTTCGGCGGGTCAGTGAAAGCACGGGCGGCATAATTGAGCGAGGGGAAGTGACCGGCAGTAACACCGGAGATGCTGTAGCCAACCAACAGATTGTCCTGGTTGTCATTGGCGGCGCTGCCCATCCAGCGGTTGTCGCCGGTTGCCCCGTTTCCGGCGCCGGGCGCGAAAGTCGCCTGCTCGGTGACTGCGTATGAACCGCCCGGACTATTCTTCTGCAGCTCAAAGTAACGAAAGGCCGCTTGATAGTTTGCGGCACTTGTTGGAGCAACGCCGCTCACGTTGACCGTGAAGTTGGAAACCAGCGACTCAACTCCGGCCCGATTTTGGTACTGGAGCCGAAACATCAGTCGAGACCCGACCGAATCAAGCCGATCGGTGCTGTTATTCCCGGCAGGGGGCGGTTGCTCGATATCAGCACGCGTGCTTCCTGCTGGGGCGGGGTCGCGGGCGTCAAAAGCGGCCAGTGGGAGCGGCGCCGGGTACGTGCTCTCGGACCGCTCTACAAAAGTGGAAGCCGCGTACGTGGTGGTGTTGAAATTCAAATTGAAGAGCCGCAAACCATCCGCTGGATCACCGAAATTCGTGTCGGTGAAATAGACAAACACGTTAGGCGCGCCGGCTGGAGGAGGCAAAAGCCCATCGTGATCAGAAGGAAGCATGCCAAAAATACCTTCCGGATGTGACGCCAGGTTCAGATTGAAGTAAACTCCGCCTGCCGTTGGATCCCCGATCAACATTCTGTTGCGGTCGAAAGCATAAGCGCCCCCCCCGTCAAACCCGCCTCCCATGAAGAACTGGTTAGTCGTCATGTAATAGCCGTCCGGCCAAACTCCAAGCTTGGGATAATCCGGAAACTCGTTGCCAGGTAGAACGAAGTCGTAGAGATAATAGGCGCCGGTCGGATCGCCCGTCTTCGAGATGGCTATCGCCTCGTGGTAGGGAGGAGCATTCTGTGCCGTAAAGGCAAACTGGCTAATCAACCATCGGTTGGCGATTCGGTCGTAGAGAACTACAGGGTCGCCGTCATCCACCATCCCGGCTAACGTGTTGAGCCCTGCAAACAGACTGCTCTGCTTGAAGGCCGGACCGCGCGGAACGCCGTTCTTGTCATAGATGCGAACGAGAGTATTCACTGTTTCCACAATGTCGTTGGGGCCGACGTCGGCATTAGTGTCGGGGGGAGCGGACCCATTGACGGCGATTCCCTCGAAGGTCAGTGACGGCGTGGGCAAGGCCGTTGGCAATGACGGCGTTCGCGCTTTTGTGTTGTCTTGCAGCGCTGCGTCAAAAGAAGGTGTATTAGCTACGGCGGTGCGTCCGCTTTCAGTGTTGAGTTCGTTAATCTCACGGCCTTCTGTGTCCGGGGCGCCTGGATTAATGGTTCCGGCGGCGGGAAGGTTCCTGGCCGGCGGGCTCTCGGCGAACCCCACCGCATGGAACTCCACGGGTTCGGCAGACTTTGCTTGACTTGCTTTTGGCAACCCGGCGGTAGGCTTTGCGGCCGGACTTTTCGACGGCTTACCTGCACCAGCCGGCGCAGACCTTTGGACAGGGCGTTGCGCGTGAGTCGGCACGAACCAGACTCCAACGCCAAAAACCATAAGCGAGGTAACAATCAGGATACGCAATCTTGCGTTCATTGGGGGCCTCCGAGGGCATCTTGTCTAGCAGATGCCCAATCAAGAGATAGGTTCTTCGACGACATTGCTCGTCTTAGGAGTAATGCCCGCTGCTGTTTATCTTCTCGTGTTACTTTCTTTCGACAAAGACGGAAGATCTCCGTTCTTTTTGTGTCAGGAGAGCCAGATACTATCACACGTCGATTCTTTGTCAACGAGTTGAGACTACTTTGATCCGAACACCGTGTTGCGCGAGCCGTCCGGCGTTTGTCTGTTCGTCGGGCTGTTTGTGGGTTGAGGAATCCTTTTGCGACTTCATGCGTTAACAACTAGAATAATCGCAAGTACCAAATTCCCTGTTTGAGCGCAGCGAGGACGAGGGGTAGAGATTGGAACAGGTTGTAAGTTTTCTGTTCAAGTACAACGCGGCGCTCTTTTCAAAGAGCCAGTTCGGATTCAGCGCGCGGCCGCCGGTTCTGGTCATCATCGCGCTCGCGGGGTTGATCGGCGCGCTGCTTTACTTTCTCTATGCGACCCCCAAACTTGCCCTGCCGCATCGATGGCGCGCAGCGCTGATCGCGATTCGCCTGATGCTTCTTGCCGTCATCGTGTTGTGCATCATGCGGCCGGTGATCGTTGTACCTTCCGTTCTTCCTCAGTCGAGTTATGTCGCCGTGCTTATGGATGACTCGTCGAGCATGAAGCTTGCAGATGGAACGACCGGTTCGCGGCTGGATGCCGTCAAGCAACTGATGTCGGATGGCAGCAAGTTCTATGGAGCGCTCGCGGATAAATTCAAGTTGCGCGAGTTCAAATTCACGGCTTCGACCGAGCGAATCAACGACGCGAAGGAGCTGACGGGTGAGGGTGAGCAAACAAACCTGGCGGGCGCCATCGATCAAACGACGCGCGAGGCCGCGGGTTTGCCCTTGTCGGGACTCATCGTTATAAGCGATGGCGCAAGCAATGCCAACGTCAACGGCGACGGCGATTCCGCGGCAAGTCTGGCAGTGACGCTTGGCGGGTTGCGGGCGCGAGGCGTTCCAATTTACACGATCGGAGTCGGACAGACCCGGCTGGAAGATGACGTCGAATTGGTGCGCGCAACCGCGCCTCGAAGGGTGCTTGCGGGTTCGATGGCCGCCGCTGAGCTGTTGCTGAGAGCGGGCGGCCGCAAGACGGTGAAGATCGAACTCTCCGAAGACAATCACCTGCTTCGCTCGCAAGATGTTGCCGTTCAGGGAGACGCCACGACGGTTGCTCGCATGAGCTTCACTCCGTCTTCGCCGGGTCTTCATCGTTATAAATTCACCGCGGTCCCCTCACCGGACGAGCCCGTCCAAGACAACAACTCGCAGGAGCTTCTGATCGACGTCGAAGACGGACGGCCGAGGGTCCTCTACATCGAAGGCGAGCCACGCTGGGAATACGGCAAGCTTCGAGACGCAGTCGCCGAAGAAAAGAACGTCATCCTGGTTTCAGTTCTGAGGTCCGCTGACGGTAAGTTCTACCGCCAGGGTGTTGAGAACGCCGAAGAGCTGGCCGGCGGGTTCCCCAAGTCCGAAGAAGACCTCTTCAAGTACGACGCGGTGATAATCGGAAGTGTCGAGGCCACGTTCTTCACGTTCGATCAACTGAAAGCAATCGAGCAGTTCGTCTCGCGGCGAGGCGGCGCGCTTCTCGCTCTGGGCGGCCCGAAATCACTAAACACCGGCGGATACGGCACGACTCCGCTTGCGGACTTGCTCCCCGTCTACCTGAATGGCACAAGCGCGAACGGCGAGATCGAAGACTTCAAGGCGGCGCCCGCCGATCGAGGCCGCGATCATCCCGCAGCCCGACTGGCAGAACAGGCCGACGCGAACCTGAAGGCCTGGGAGCAGATGCCCGCCATAACCTTGCCTGAAGTCATCACCGACACGAAGCCGGGCGCGACCGTGATACTTGAAGCGCGCAGCACTCGCGATAAGAATCGCGTCGCGCCACTGCTGGTTGAAGAACGATACGGGCGGGGGAAAACCTTTGCCCTGCTGGCGTCCGACACCTGGCGCTGGCGGATGATGCTCGAGTCGAAGAACACCTCATTCGAAACCTTCTGGCGGAACTTGCTTCGGTATCTCGTCGACGGGGTGAGACGGCCGGTCGAAGCATCGGCTGAGCGGAGCTTCTACGGGGCCGGGGACGCGGTCCGCATTCGAGCCGAGGTCGCCGACCAAAAATTCATCGCAATCAATGATGCGCAGGTGACTGCTCGCGTGACCGCTCCCTCGGGAAGCGCGGTGGATGTTGCTTTGAAGCAAACGGTCGAGGGCGGCTTCGAAGGCTACGCCGCAGTCTTTCGTCCTGACGAGAACGGTTTGTATCGGGTCGAGGTCACAGCGAAGCGGCCGGGTTCAAAACCAGGAACGGCGACTGCGCTCGCTCCAGGGCGCGCGAGCTTTCTTGTGGGACCGCTCAACCGCGAGGCCTGGAACGCGGCGCAGAACCGCGAACTGCTCGACCGGGTCGCTTCTGAAACCGGCGGTAAGTACTACACGATGGATCGGGCGGGAGATTTGATCGACGACATCACGCATCGCGAAAGCGCGAGTTCGATACGCGAGACAAAGGATCTTTGGGATATGCCGGTCAATTTCCTGTTGGTGCTTGCGCTGGCAAGCGGCGAATGGTTTGTCCGCAAACGCAAAGGGCTTGCGTAGCGACGTTCAGGTATCAGGATGAGATTTCTTTTCAAAGCGATTGGCCGCGCTCCATTTCCTTCACAAACGGAGAACGCGCCTGCAAAGCCCGGAGAGAATCCTCTGCGGACGCTCCGCGTCTCCGCGGTGAAGTTCGCAGCCGGATTGACGTACTCATCGCTGGCGTTCTGTCTCGCATTCTCATCATGCGGCGCGGGCACAAGCCGAAACTCAAACGCTCAACAAACCAACCCCGAAGCCCAAACAAAATCGGCGGCCGAGAAGAAATCTCGCGCGGCGGTCGATCCAAACAAGTTCGCTCTGGTGGTCACAAGCGTTGGCGGCGAAGAAGCCTACACCAGGAAGTTCACCGATCAGGCGGGTCGCCTGTACGACGCGCTGACAAATCAGCTTGGCTTCGTCGAGAAAAACGTCTTTCTGCTGACCGAGACGGCGGGCGGCGGTCCCGAGAACGGCGCCAGCGGAGACGACGCCGCGCACTCTCGACGGGCTACGGCAGCCGAAGTGCGCAAGTCGTTTGCTGCAATCAAGACGGCCGCAAGCCCGGAGAGTCTCGTGCTGATTGTGCTGATTGGGCACGGCACGTTTGATAGCCAGCAGGCGAAGTTCAACTTGATCGGCCCCGATCTCACCGCAAAAGACTATGCAGATTTGGTTGCGGCGCTCCCGACTCGCCGTGTCGTCTTCATCAACTGCTCCAGCTCGTCGGGCGAGTTTATCAAACCGCTTTCGAGTCCCGGTCGGGTGGTGATCACCGCGACTCGAAGCGGCAACGAACAGAACGCGACCGTCTTCGCCGAGCACTTTATCGCCGGGTTGACCGGGCTTGCCGCTGATGCTGACAAGAACGGGCGAGTCTCGGTGCTGGAAGCTTTCAACTACGCTACCAGGACGACTGCCGATTGGTATAAGAAGAGCAACCGGCTTGCAACGGAACACGCGCTGATAGATGACAACGGCGACGGGACTGGACACGAAGAAGCAACCGCCGGCGACGGCTCGATAGCGAAGGCTCTATACATCGACTCGAAACCGATCGAGCAGGCCGCGGGGGACGCAGAGCTCGAGCGGCTGCTCGGCGAGAAGCAGCGGCTGGAAGAAGCGGTCGGCAAGCTCAAGGCGCGTAAAGCCGAGATGAAGGAAGAAGACTACGAGCGCGAGCTTGAAGACTTGTTTGTCGAACTCGCGAAGGTGAATCAGCAAATCAAGGCAAGGCAAAAGTAACTTGTACGGGCGGCCCTCTGTGGCCGCCCCTCGGTGGTGCTACGACATGCCAACGTCACCAGACTTCCCGTATCCACGTCGCTACAACAGCCTTCGTCTGCTTGGCTTCGATTACGGCGACGCATCTGCGCTTTTCTTTCTTACGATGGATACCGATTACTCGCGACCGGCATTTGGAGACATTACCTTGGCAAAGTCTGTCCTGGCCGCGCTTCTCCATAGCCAAACCCAGGCTAGAATTCGCATCCAGGCATATACACTCATGCCAGACCATTTGCACCTATTGGCTGGGGTGAGGGAAGCGGGCAAGAACCTATCCGCTGCCTTAGGAGCATTCAAGAGTTACACCACTCAACTGTATTGGAAACGCAGCCATCAGGTTATCGAGGAGCAGCGAGTCGCGCTTCCGCCCACGTCGGTCCAAAAGAGCGAACGTCGGGAAGCTGCACCGCTGTTGGCCGCGTTGATGGAATGGCGAGCATCGCTGCGACCCGAAGCGATAGAGCTGAAGAATTGGCCGCGCGTGCAGCCAGAACACTTCTTGGGTAAACATCTCTGGCACGAGTCATTCAACGACCACATAATCAGAAACGATGCTGATTTGAGGGAAACGATAGAATACATCGTTCTTAATCCCGTAAAGCGAGGGTACGTGTCGAAGCCACAGTTCTATCCCTTCTCCGGCTTCGGGGTTGAAATGGATGAGGGACTGGATGCGACGTAAGCGTGAGGAGGGGTGGCCACGGAGGGCCACCCATACAAGTGTTGTGAGACGACTCGGTTTAGTTGTTTTCGTCTTTGTGTTTGGGTGCTCGTTCAACTCGGGCGCCGCGCAGGATATGTCCATTGCGCGGGGGCGCGAGCTTCTCAAGCACGGCAGCTACAAGGAAGCGATCGCCCTCTTCACCGCGCTCGCTGACAAAAATCCGAACGACCCGGAAGCGAGCGAGTGTCTTGTTCGCGCGCAGATCGAAACCGGCGACTACACGCGGGCGGCAAAACGGACGGCTGACTTCCTGAACTCGCATCCGGGTGAAGCCGCGATGCGAGTTGTCAGCGGAGAGATCAAGCTGGCGACCGGGCGCTACTCGGAAGCGGACGCCGAGTTCGAACGCGCGGCTCGCGACGTCAAACGCGGCGTCGTCTGGTTGCGCGCGAAGTTCGGACGTGTCCGGGCGCTCGCCGCGCAAGGCAAAGACGACGAGTCGATCGCAATCGCTAAAGAGTTCGTCGGCTACTACAACGACAACACCCCGCGCTCCGCTGAAGAGCTCACCTTGATTGGGAGCGCGATGGTTTACGCAGAGAACTTCAAGGACGCGAACGAGCTTTTTATCGACGCTCGCGAAGCCGACCCGACCTTCATCGACGCCTTTATCGCGCAAGGCGAGCTTCTGAACGAGAAGTACAACTACGGGGAAGCGGCCAGTCTCTTCGAGGACGCGCTCAAGATCAACCCGAACTCGCCCCGCGCACTGGTGGGCCGCGCGCGAAGCAAAGCGCTCGAGTCAACAGAAGAACCATCGGCGGCGGTCGATCACGCTCTCGCTGTCAATCCCAATTCCACCGAGGCGCTTGGGCTCCGCGCGTGGCTCGAGCTCGAAGGGGGAAACTACGAATCGGCCCATAAGGCGATCGATCGCGCGCTTGCGGTCAACCCGAATGCGACCGATGTGATGGCCGTTCGAGCCGCTGTGTTTTATCTGACCGACAAGAAGTCTGAGCTTGACTCCGAGATCAAACGCGCGCTCGCAATCAACGTTCACGCCGGCGAGTTCTTTGACACGCTTGCGCATTTCGCGATCAACAACCGTCGCTATGCCGACGCAGTTGAGTTTGGAACCCGCGCGATAACTCTTTCACCAAAACTCTGGAGCGCGCGCACCCAGCTTGGCATACAGTTGCTTCGCGTTGGCCGCATCACCGAAGGGCGAGCTGAGCTCGAGCGGGCCTTCGAGGGCGACCCTTACAACGTCTGGGCCAAGAACACGCTCGACTTGCTCGACTCGATGAAGGATTTCAGCGAGACGGTGCGCGGGCCGTTCATGGTCAAGTCCGCGCCCGCCGAGACCGCCGCGTTTGCGGGTTATGCCGCGGATCTTCTCGAAGAGGCCCACAAGAAGCTCACTGCGAAATATCGCTTCACACCGCGACCTCCGATTCAAGTCGAGGTGTTTCCGAACCACGAAGACTTCGCGGTCCGGTCGCTTGGTCTGCCCGGGCTTGGCGCGTTGGGAGTTTGCTTCGGACAGGTGATAGCGATGGACAGTCCCTCGGCGCGGCAGAAGGGCGAGTTCAACTGGGGCAGCACGCTTTGGCACGAGTTCACTCACGTGATCACGCTTCA
>Ga0193755_1000531_pt1 | contig 11077 bp, 8 predicted proteins | sample H1a2metaG_FD_144921 | JGI IMG/M metagenome (GOLD analysis project Ga0193755, IMG submission 144921) | Soil microbial communities from a riparian zone of the East river system, Colorado, United States - H1a2 | ecosystem: Environmental > Terrestrial > Soil > Riparian zone | place: USA: East River...
GTGCGCGCACCGAACACTTTGCGGATGCCGATTTCCTTGGTGCGGCGCTCGGCGGTGAACGCCGCAACGCCGAAGAGGCCAAGACAAGCGATCAAGATGGCGATGCCGACGAAAAGGCTGAACATCGCACCTTGCTTTTCGTCCGACTTGAACAGGTCGTCGAATGTATCGCTTAGAAAGTACCGTTGAATCGCAGAACCAGGGGCGAATGATGTCCAAGTTTTGTCTATATAGGAGAGCGTGTCAGATACTCGACCGCCGTGTATCCGAACCGAGAGAAGCGTATTGGCCCCAGGATAGTCAGCATACACCGCAGGCAATACCGATTCCCTCAACCCGTCGATCATCGAATCGCCTAAGACGCCAGCGATCTTGACGTGACCAGCCCCCAAATCAATGGTCTTTCCGACCGCTTCCTCTGCGGTATACCCGAAACGACGCGCCGCCTCCCGATTTATCAAGACATTGCGGCCAGCGTCCGCACCGGGTCCTGCAAACGGATACGATGTGAAAACGTCCTCCCCATGCGCGGTTGAAAGCAATCTTCCAGCTAGAAGCGGCATGCCGTAGAGCGACGGAAATTCCGGGCTGATGTTCACGAGATGAGCGGTAAACGATTGTGACATTCCCGGTGTTTGGACGGGGACATTGGCAACATTGAAAAGATCGAAAGGGACCGCGTTGGAAAGCGCCACGTCCGCGATGTCAGGATTGGTCCTCAAGGCAAGAGCAAGGCTTTCTGATGCGCTCGGCGTGAGTGTCGTGATGCCCCGGAGGATGACAATGCCGTCGCGATCAAATCCCAGGTCCATGTTGTGCGCAAAGCGGATCTGACTAAATACGACGATTGCAGCAATTCCGAGGCCGATGGAAACCGAAAACTGCCAGACCACCAGCGCCATGCGAATCAGGCCGGAACCGGTCTGGGTCGAGACGCTCCCCTTCAATACGGAGGCGGGTCGGAAACCCGACAGGACAAGCGCCGGGTAAATTCCGCTGAGCAGACCAGAGATGATCGCGCTGGCTACAATCGTTATGAGAAGGCGCCAGTCGATCAGATAATTGAATGTGATGGGCCGGTTCAGAAACGCGTCACAGAGAGGCAGCAAGACCTCGACCAGCGCAAGCGCGATCACGAGCGAAACGAGGGCCATCAGGAGTGCTTCACCCAGGAACTGTACGATCAACTGTGGCCGGGTCGCGCCCAGTGTTTTGCGGAGGGAGATTTCCCGTGCACGAAGCGTCGCGCGCGCCGTCGCCAGATTCATGAAGTTGAAGCATGCAACAACGATGATCAACAGTGCGATGATCGCGAAGCCATAAACAGTGGTCCAACTTCCCGGCGGCTTCATGCCGCCGTAATTGTCGCTTGTCAGATGAACATCCCAGAATTGCGTTAGGCGAAATTGCTCAATTCCACTGCCGCGATTCTCTGGTAACTTTTCTTTTGGATTGACGTTTCGATCGAGTATGGGTTTGAGCTTGGCAAGAACCGCTTCGGGATCGGCGCCCGGTGCGAGCGCAACATAGTTGTAGACCCCGTTAGTACTCGTCCACTCCCGCTCCCTAAAGCCTTTCGGCAGCTGGTCGGCTTGTGACGAGTTTGGCATGACGAGATCAACAGAGAGTTGAGTGTTAGCGGGTAAATCCCGCAGTACGCCCGTGACGGTGAGCGGATGAGCGGCAGTGAGACAGGCAGCATCGTTCCGGTCGCACAGGATCCCGCTTCCTGTCACAGTCACAGTTTTGCCCAGCGGATCGATATCACCGAAGTATTTGCGAGCCACGCTCTGGGACAGAACGATCGACTCGGGGTGGGCGAGTACACTGGCCGGATCGCCCTCAACCAGGGGCAACCTGATTACTTGAAAGAAACTCGGATCGACGACGGCAACCGTTTCGAAGAACTGTCTGTTGCCAAGCGTCACCGTCATTGGCTCAGGAAGCAAGTGGGTCGTTGCTTTCACTTCGGGTATTTCTTCCTGCATCGCACGCAGCACAGGAAATGGGGCCGTGGCAAGTGGCCAAGGTGGCCGGCCGGTCAGGTGAAATGTCAGCTCGAGCCGATAGAGATTCGAGCTGTCCGGGATCCATCGGTCGTAGGAGAGCTCGTCGCGCAAAAACAAAACGATGAGAATCGCGCAAGCGAGGCCAACGGAAAGTCCTACAATATTGATGAAACTATAAAGCTGGTGCTTAACGAGATTACGCGAGGCCGTGATGAGGTAGTGACGGAGCAGGGAACGGGTGCTCATAAAATCCGCCGAATATTCTCGGTAACCAGGGCCCCGTCGAGCAGATTGACGATGCGATGAGCATACTCAGCATGCGAATGAGAATGCGTGACCATGACAACGGTTGTGCCTTCGCCATTCATCTCAGTCAGCAGCTGCATCACCTCTTCTCCATTGGCCGAGTCGAGATTGCCGGTGGGCTCGTCGGCCAGGATCAACTTGGGGCGCGCCACCACAGCGCGCGCGATCGCGACGCGCTGCTGCTGCCCGCCGGACAGTTGTTGGGGCATGTGGCGGGCACGATGCCCGATCTTCACCCGTGCCAATGCGTCGATTACGCGGGTCTTACGCTCGCTGCGAGAGAGATCTTGATGGTAGAGCAGCGCCAGTTCGACATTCTCGGAAACGTTTAGCTCGTCGATCAAATTGAAGCTCTGGAAAACAAAGCCTATGGAGTTCTTGCGCAGCTCTGAGAGCTGTGTCTCCGAACGGCCCGCGATGTTTTGATCGCCGAACCAATATTCACCGCCGGTCGGATTGTCGAGCATACCGACGATGTTGAGAAAAGTGGTTTTGCCGCACCCGGACGGCCCCATCACAGCGATGAACTCGCCAACCGCGACCTCCAGATTGATGTCGCGCAGTGCAGCGGTTTCGACCTCCGTGGTGCGATAGATTTTGGTGAGATGCTTGAGCGTTATCATCTGTTGCCCTGCTGTGATCAGTGGTTGCCGTGGTCCGGCTTTTCGAATTCGACACGCTCGATCTTCTGGAACGCCTCGTAACCGGAGACAATGACTTTTTCGCCGGGCTGCAAGCCGTCGACGACTTCGACATGCTCGGGATTACGTCGGCCCAACCGAACCGTGCGGCGGGTCGCGTATCGTCCATCCGGGGCCACCACAAAAACCCAATTGCCGCCAGTCTCCTGATAGAAGGGGCCATTGGGAAGCATCATCGCCGTGGCAGCGCGTCCTAGTTCCAGCTTGATGTCGAAGGCTTGGCCCGTGTGGATGCCCTGAGGATTCGGATTTCCAAAGTGGAGATCAATTCGGAATGTGCCGTTGGTGACCTGCGGGTAGATCTTGGACACCGTGGCCTTGTAGTCGCCGCTGTCACTGGTGAAAAGGGCGACCTGTCCGAGAACGACGCGGCCGAGATAGAACTCATCCACCTGCGCACTCAGTTTGAAGCGGTCGAGGGAATCCACCTGTCCCAGCACAGCGCCTGGTGCTTTGGATTGGCCCACCTCGGCGTTGAGCGCTGTCAATTGCCCATCCGTCGGTGCACGGACAGTGAGCGCATCGAGGCTCGCCATCGCGGTGGCACTACTCGCATTCAGCCGGGCCAACGTCTCCTGAAGCTGGGTAAGTTGGTTCGCGCGCACGGCTTGCTGCGCATCGCGCGAGGCAACGGTCGCGTCTCTGAGCTTTAGTTCATAGGAATATTCTTCCTGTTCCTGTTGGTAGATGGCCGGCGCAATGGCATTGCCGTCGAGCAGAATTTTGTCGCGCGCAAGCTCCCCAGTCAGTTTGCTGATCTGATGTTCGATGTCGAGCAGATCGTGTTGGTATTTAAAGCGAGTCTCCTCCAATTGCAATTTTGTGTTTTCCAACGCGTTGATCTGGCTGGCCGTATCCGCCTCGCGCGAAGCGACCTGCAGCTGCAGAGAGGTGTTGGCTAGTATGATGAGTGGCTGTCCTACCTTCACCGTTGTACCGTCCTCGGCTAGAACTTGTTTCACAGTGCCGCCCTGATCGGCGGTCAGATAACGTGTTGTGAAGGGCGCGGCCGTGCTGCGCACCGCGATGAAGTCCTCGAAGGGTCCTCTCGTCACCTCTCCAAACGTGAGTCTGTCCACCGGCACGCGGTAGACACGGCTGTTCGTATGCGCGAGCAGCCAAGCGCTGACGCCGAGAACCAAAAATCCGCAGATCGCATAAGGGACGTAGCGCCGCCAAGCGGGCCGCCGGGCAAGCGGCGTGTCCATGCCGCCGCTGGGCGATGGCGCTGCCACTACGGCGGCGCGCCGGTCCTGACTCCGTCGGAAGAGACGCGCGATACGGTCTCGTTGCACGAAAATGCGGTCCGTGTTGCCCATGAACGGAGATAGCAATTACCGAGCCAAAGGCCTCGGCTCAGTAATTTCAATGAGTTACCGGCGGTGGCTGGCGCAGAAGCGTCCGCTGGCGTACAAGTGACCGGACACCTGTCCGTTTTCGAACACATGGCGCTCGAACTCAACTCCGCACGCATTCTGATTGTTGATGACGAGGAGGACATCCTGCTCGCGGCCCGCTTGCTGCTGAAACGCCATTTCGCTTTTGTTCAGACTTCGCGTGACCCTTCCCTCTTGCCGGATCTGGTGCGAAAGGGCGCGTTCGACGTCCTGCTGCTCGATATGAATTTCGCCGCCGGTGCCGATGATGGCGCCGAGGGTTTGAAGCGGCTTTCGGAAGTGCTGATGCTCGACCCACAGGCGGTTGTCGTGCTGGTGACGGCCCACAGCGGTGTGGAGTTAGCGGTGCAAGCCATGAAGAAGGGTGCCGCGGATTTCGTCACCAAACCTTGGGAGAATGAAAGATTGCTAGCGACGCTCTTGGCCGCAGTCAATCTGCGCCGATCGCGCATGGAGACCGTGCAACTGCGCAACCGCAATCGCGGACTTGCCGCCGCCACACATACTGAAGTAGAGATGATTGGTACATCGTCGGCTGCGTTGCGCGTGCTCGACACGATCCGTCGAGCAGCGCCCACGGATGCCAATGTGCTGATCCTAGGCGAGAACGGGACGGGCAAGGAGTTGCTAGCTCGTGAAATCCATCGCCACTCACGCCGCGCGGGCGAAGTGTTTTTGCGAGTCGACCTGGGCGCATTGTCGCCGCAGCTCTTCGAAAGTGAGCTATTCGGCCATCGACGCGGATCTTTCACTGACGCTCGCGAGGATCGCATTGGCCTGTTCCGCGCGGCTACCGGCGGCACCCTGTTTCTCGACGAGATTGGCAATGTGCCCCTGCATCTGCAAAGCAAATTGCTGACAGCGCTGGAGCGCCGCGAAGTCGTGCCGGTCGGCGCGGACAAACCGGAGCCTATCGACGTGCGACTCATTTCGGCCACCAATCTCACCCGAAAGGACCTTGCCGATGCAGATAGGTTTCGACAGGACTTGTTTTATCGCATCAATACGGTGGAAATTACGCTGCCTCCATTGCGTGAACGGCGCGAGGACATTCCACTATTGCTGGAGCATTTCATTTCCTTCTATGCGCAGAAATACAATTTTCCCGTCAAGCGGCTTAGCGCGACTGCGCTGGACGAGCTGATGGCCCACGCTTGGCCCGGCAATGTCCGTGCGCTTCGTCATGCGGTAGAGCGCGCGGTAATCTTGAGCGAGGGCGCCATTTTGGAGGCCGACGACTTTTCTTCCGCTCGTGGCTCGCCCGACACGTCCAGGCTCGACGACATTGAAAGAGACGCCATCGCGCGCGCGCTTGCGGAGAGCAACGGCAATGTCAGTCGTGCAGCGGCAGGCCTTGGCCTCACGCGCGCCTCGCTGTACCGGCGGAAAATGAAATATGGCCTATAGCCGCTTCCGCGCGGGCGCGGCTCTGCGCACCGCGGCACTGGCGCTCACGATCGTCGCCGCTGCATGGATGATCGTGCAGACGCACTGGTATGTGACTATTTCGCTAGTCTTGGCGATTGCGCTAGCGCAGATTGTTGCGCTCGTTCGATTGGCGACGCAATCAAGCAGAGAGGTAGCGAGATTTCTCGACGCCATATCCTTCGATGACACGTCGCAAAGTTTTTCGGGGTTGCTCGCCGATAGCGCCCACAGTGAACTCGGCGCCGCGATGACGCGCGTCTTGACGCAGCTTCGGCTGGTCAGATCAGAACGCGAAGAGGAGGCCCGTTATTTCCAGACACTCATCGCCCATGTACCAGTGGCTTTGATCTCTGCTGACGAACGCGGCGGCGTGCAATTACTCAACGTGGCGGCGCGGCGCTTGTTTGGAACCGCGCTTTCGGAAACAGCACAGTTCTCGCGGCACGGTGAGGCATTCGCTGTCGGGATGGAATCCATCCGCCCGGGAACCGCCGCGGTCCTACGGATGGAGCGGCCAACCGGCACTCTGCAGCTCAAGGTAGCGGTTACTGAATTGGCGCTTGGCGGGACCCGCTATCGCCTCTTCTCGCTGCAGAATATCGAGAGCGAAATGAGCGCGCAGGAGATGGTCGCATGGCAGACCGTCATTCGTGTCATGGCCCATGAGGTCATGAATTCTCTTACTCCTGTGTCTTCGCTGGCTGCCACGGCTCACGATCTGGTAACCGGCGTGATCAAGCAATTGCCGGCAGACGATCCACGTGCAATCGCCCTAACAGACGCCGCGGAAGCGCTGGAAACGGTGACCCGGCGCAGCCAAGGACTTTTGCATTTCGTGCAAAACCACCGCCGCCTAACCAAACATCTCGTGACCCAGGTCGAGGTTGCGCCAGTACAGCGCATCTTCGCGCGACTGCAGCGCCTTCTCGCCAATGACCTAGCGGCCCGCGACATTCAATTGACGACGGGTGTCGAGCCGGACACGCTTGAAATAGCCGCGGATATCGAATTGCTCGATCAGGCCCTGATCAATCTGGTCCGAAACGCGATCGAAGCGCTCCGCGACACGCCCGACGGCCGCATCAGCTTGTCAGCCCACCGCGGTCCGGATGGTCGCCTGGCCATCGTGGTCGCAGACAATGGTCCCGGCATTGCGCCGGATCAACGTGAGAAGATTTTCGTGCCATTTTTCACGACTAAGCGTCAAGGTAGCGGCGTCGGACTAACACTTGTTCGCCAGATTGCCACCGCTCACGGTGCAACAGTCGACGTTTCGAGTACGGCTGGCGGCGGCGCTAGCGTGAGCCTGCGATTTTAGAGCCCGACTCAACACCTGTTAGCGCTGCAATTTCGATCGCTGAATGCTTCGTATGGGTGGGGATTTGGAGGGTGGGCTTCTGATAACAGCACATTTTTGAATCGAAAGTTGGGATGCGCGCAGCGGCGCATCCTATCAGCGCGCCAGGCGCAGTGCCTACGCGGCTTGCGAGTGCTCCAGGTGCATGGCCTTGATCTTCGGGCGGCGCTTCTTAGCTGCATGCCACAGATCGTAGGTAACCTGCATGCGCAGCCAAGACTCGGCGGAGCCACCCAGAGCGGCGGCCAGCCTGATCGCAAGTTCGGCACTGATGGCGGCATGCCCATTCACCACGCGCGACAGAGCGACGCGGGAGACGCGCAAGCGCTCGGCAAACTCGGTAACGGTAATGCCACCATCGGCGCGCAGCACGGTGTCCTGTAGGACGGCCCCAGGGTGCGGCGGGTTGTGCATTCGAGTCATAAAGCTAACCTCCAATTCAGTGGTAATCCTGGTAGTCGACCAGGATCGCGTCGGAGCCCTCAAACGTGAAGGTCAGACGCCAATTCCCATTCACCGACACGGCCCAATGGCCGGCCAGATCATCCTTGAGCGGGTGCCAGTCCCAGCCCGGCAGATTCATATCCGCGGCGCTGGTGGCCCCATCGAGTCTGAGCAGCTGCAAAGACAACTTCTTCGCATGTTTCGGCTGAATCCCAGCCTTTGAGCCTGTGCTGAAGAACCGCTGCAATCCATCGTGACGGAAACTCTTGGGGTCGAGTGTATCGCATAGAGATACACATGGTAAATGCTACCTCTTGCCGTGCACAGTTAATAACGCCCGTTGCATCACAGGCATGCGAGCATTCAAGCAGTTAGGCTTCCCACAAGTTGTTATTTCACGGTTAAATTGAGAGACATGCCGCGCCTCTTGTGGCCAAGGACCGGGCAATACACTTCGTAGGTGCCAGGCTTCAGGTCCACCTGCAAAGAACCGCTTTCGCCCTTCTTCAACCTTGGTTTAAGTGCTTTCTCGATCCCGTTGCCCTCGATCTCAAAGCCGTGCGCTTCCTTGCCCGTGTTCGTCACCTTAAACGTCGTCACGCCGGCGCTCACCGAGGCGGGCATCTCGATCTTGTATTCCGTGAGCTTCACTTCCACCGAGCCTTTCGCGGAATCGGGCACGGCCGCTGCCGTTTTCGTGTCGGCAGAACCCCGACTTTCTCCCTGTCCAAACGCGTTACTGAACGCCAGCATCAATCCGAGACTCACGATCCCCGCTGCGGGGCTCATTATTTTTTTCATCTTTGTTTCCTTGGTTTAGTACGGCGATCTAGTTGGAGGACCAACTATGTGAAGTTACGTTCGGTCAGGCCCCGGAAATTCCTGCGCCCCTTTTTCTGAGACTAGTCCGAAGCGCCGTTTATTCCATGAGCACGTCGCGCCTCAGTGCCGAAAGTTGACGACGCCGCGGCGGGTGCCGGTGTGTGGTGGTTGTTGAATGCGATTGTTCCCAATTGGTAAAACTTACACAACTGCAGAACGGATGCCGACGCAAGTTAATTGCAAAGTTATGTGAACAGAAACGCTCGGTGTCGACACTCACTTGAGTGCAACGACATCTCGCAGTCGTTCCGTATCGTCATGTACGGCGACAATGCTCCAAAGGAATATGCGTCGGTGTCTGTCTGCGCAAAACTTCAGGGGTTGGAACCGTATGACGGTCGATCGCTGAATGGCCTGAGGGAATCAAATCTTTAAAGGAACTACAAATGAAAGCGTACACTCTAGCCGGCGCCACAGCGGCCCTAGTACTTTGTTTACTTGAAAATGCCTACGCCGAGCAACCGCCGGCACCTTGCCACCCTAATCAGAGCGCGGCGGCAGATCGCGAGACCGTCAGCACTCGCGGCGATATAGCCGGTCTCCCCGATCCGCTCAAGGACCGGCTGGTGCAACTGGCGGACCGTCCTCACACGTTCCTGCCGATGCAAGTATTTGCCGAAGCGGACAAGCCGGGCCAGCTTGTTCAGTATTATCTGTTGGACGCGGACGGTTTTGAGCCTAACGTCTTTACGAAGGTCTTTCCGGGCATCAACGATGCGGTACAACTCACCGCCACGGGAGGCGACTGCGGCTTGCCTACACTCGGAACGGTCCGCGTGATACTCGAACTCAAGCCAGGGCTTCCCACCAACCCGAATGATCCGAAGGCGTTTCTGGACGTCTTCACGGACATCTCGCCATTGTTCGTCATTAACAACGAGAGCGGGTGGTACGAGGGTTGGATGATTCACGATCTTGTCGTGCCCGATGCGGCACCGCCACGCAAGGACGGCCACGCGCAATTCGGCAAGATTACCGCACAAGATGCTGCAGAACTAAAGGAGAAGGGAGACCACCGCAACATCGCAGGGCAATTCTTTACGACAGACGGCAATTCGGTGCATTTCCCCAGCAAAACGGATCACTTCCCCGACAGACAAACGAATGTGGTGTCCATCTACGAGAGCATGGGTGCGTATAACGCCATGCAGCAGAGCGATGTACATTCCTATTGGGAGTTCAATTATCTCGGAACCAACTGGATCCATCCTTTATACGAGTTGCCGTTTACCGGAGGATTTCCGGATAACTTCGGCAAGGCGCCTGACACCTTCCAAGATGGCGAAATTGGCAAGTTGCAGTCCATCGTTCCCGGTTCCGGGCCGCGTGGAATCAACAACGATCCACGAGTAGTCGGGGACAATCCTAATCTTCCACGCGATCCTGATAAGTTCGACGGCGACGTGGATGCGCAGCGAGAATTCCGTGAGCGTGGTACTCCGAGCGGACTTGCCAATGAAATTTACCTGGATGTCTATGCGCGGCCGGCCTCGTTTGAGCCGGGCGTGAAAAACCTCCAGCGCCGATTATTTGATGCCTACGCCGCAGAAGTTGCCCGCGTCGACACCAACCATGACGGCATCATCTCGGCCCCTGAGGGCGATCCGGATACGGCATCCGACGGCTTTGCGGACAACTTTCGGCTGTACCTACCCGTCGCTTCGTTCAATCGTTTTGCCGTTACGCGCGAGATCAACGATGGCTTGCTCGCGCCGCGTTTCTCTCCAAGCCAGAGAGCGTGGGTTCTATCAGGCTCTCGCGTCGCCGTCACTCCCTCGGTACCCGCTGCCGCTGGACGCGATTCTGACGATCGATAGTTGATAGGAGTTCCGTTCCAATGCACGAGGCCATGATCGCTCGATCATGGCCTCGGTTGGCGTGCTCATAGACATTCATTCAATGCAGTTCTCCCGCACCGCACTTCTAGCAAAAGCAAAACAATGGAGCAATCTCACCCTCTCCGCCAATCCTACCTAACGCTCAGCCATACGCTGTAACTGCGTCCGTTCGTCCGGGGGCTCCATCCATCCGCCGCGCGGCAACCTGCCAAATAACGCGAAATATGTTTGAGACCGGGCTAATTCGCCCGGAGGGGGTCAGTTGCGTAGTAATGACCGAGTCTCAAAATCGCCGGGAGCGATTTTGGACGCCGGAGCGCCTTAGGGTGAGGGCGCGTAATGGGTGAAAACAAAGTCCCGAGCTTTGCCGGGCTCGTGGCAAGGAAAGCAGGTTTTGTGCAAAGCCTCCTCGGCAGGTTTGCCGTCCTTGAATTGAGCGTACCCCCAGCCGCCGGTGGCTGCGTATTTCTTTGAGTCTTTGACCATGAACTGAACGTTGATCGGAGGGCCGGCAACGAAAGATTGTTCACGCCCAAAGACTTTGTTGTTTTCCTCTGATGGGATGTAGCTCCAGGCCAGTCGAGCGATAATTGCGCCGTCCGGGAATGGGAGCTTTCCTTCCCGATACGCCTTGATCGCTGCATCGTTACCCAGCACGGCGCGAAGATCGTTGTTGTTGCCTGCCTCGTGAGCTACGGAGATCACCCTCCAGTCG
>Ga0193755_1000532_pt1 | contig 11075 bp, 10 predicted proteins | sample H1a2metaG_FD_144921 | JGI IMG/M metagenome (GOLD analysis project Ga0193755, IMG submission 144921) | Soil microbial communities from a riparian zone of the East river system, Colorado, United States - H1a2 | ecosystem: Environmental > Terrestrial > Soil > Riparian zone | place: USA: East River...
GCCGTCAGCTTCAAGCGCTTGTTAGGCGGCGGCCTCCGCTCCTCAGCGCGACGGCCCGTGCAGCCGCTGCAAGAGTGGGCCAAGCACGGCATCCCCACTACAAGCTCGCGTCAACAGCGTGGTGCCTGGGTGGCCTGCGATGCCGACCCGTCCCAGGTCCATGAAGCGCTGGCGACACTGATGAGAACAGTGCCCAGGACAGTGCCGAACTGATCCGCCGAGTACAACTCCACCGCCGCGTCCCCCCGAAGCCGCCCTCGATCGAACGCCAGGCAGACTTGCGTGCCGGGATCGACGTTCAAGACCGTGTCGAGGCCGGCGCGCGCGACCGCGATTCCACTGTAAGGCGCCGACCGCGGATTGGTGAACACAACCGTGCCGAAGGGTTGTGGGGGGCTGCTTGTGCTCGAACAGGCTGTGGTGAGCAGAACCAGGGGTACGAGGTGCGACGTACGGGCTCGTTGATGGGCCATAGAGCCTCCAGTTCGTACTGCCAGTCCAAAGCAAGAATCACGCCAGCCATCGTACCGTCCGCAGCGCGGCCGCTGCCTAACGGATCGCGCTTAAGCTGCGGGCGACGTGCACGCCGGCGCAACTGGCAATGGGCGAAGTCCTGTGCCCGTCAGGGTACAACCACTCCGATTCCCTTAAGAACGATAGGCCCGCCAGCTTCAAGCGCATGTTAGGCGGCTCCCCATGTCGATCACCGGACCCGCCATTCGCGACACTGGCCACCCCGAACGAGCGCAAGGACCTTCCGGGCAAGGAAGTCGGTGTAGGGGTAGTTTGTGGCAATGAGCGAATCCCGCGTCGGGACCAGTGTCCGAATGGAGTCGACCCAGCTGCTATCGAGAGCCTGCTCGTGAGCGAGCTGCACGGCGCTAGACGGGACGTTTGGAAGGCAGTGCCCGAAGAACTGGCGTCGAAACGCGTCGGCGCTGTCCGAGCCCATCTGGTAATCGCGACCAGGGAAGGAAAAGCCGTGAAGCGGTTTCTGCCAGTCGATCTCCTCGCCCGGGCGAAGGACATAGATTGCAAAGACCCCATCACATTCCGTGCATCCGATCCCCCAGAGCGCAAAGAACGGCGTCCCGCCCGGGACCCTGAGTGTGTAGAGACGCTTGATCCCGTACAAGCCGGGCTCGTACCGACGCCCGTCGGTGAGGACGAGGACAGAATCGTCGATGCGGGCGATCCTAACCGGTCGCTGCGCGCTCCGAGTTTGCGCCTGGGCTGTCAGAGCGAGCACGAGGCTGAGAACCGCGGTGCCGCAGTGCGTCGGAGATAGCGTCACGGGGAGCCGCCTAACTCATATTGGACTGCTGGTCATCGGGTCGCTCGCTCGTTCTCACCGCAGTCCAAGGCGTCATCGCTCGAACGAATGAGGTTCCTGTAACCTCTGCGAAGGCGCCTGTTAACGTCAAGCCCCCGGGCTCTGGTCCACTGTGGAAACATTGCGAGGCTCGCAGCCTAAGACCGCTCGCAGCCTAAGACGCGCAACGCTGCGCAGCGAGCTACCCCAATATCGCTAGAGGGTGTCTGCAGGGCTCCTCACCCCCAGGCCGCCCCGATTCAGAACGTGCGTGTAGATCATCGTCGTGCGGACGTCCCGGTGGCCGAGGAGCTCTTGCACCGTGCGGATGTCCGAACCCGCATCCAGCAGATGCGTGGCAAAGGAGTGCCGAAACGTGTGGCACGTCGCTCGCTTGGCGATCCCGGCGGCCCGCACGGCGTCGCGCACCGCCCGCTGGATGGCCGATTCGTGCAGGTGATGCCGCCGCGCCTCCCCAGACACGAGATCGCGGTGCGTCCGCGTCGCCGGAAACACCCACTGCCACGCCCATTCCGCGGCTGCGCCCGGCGCCTTCCGCTCGAACGCACCCGGCAGCACCACCCGACCGCCACCGCGCCCCTCCCGGGCATGGCGCGCCCGCAAGCGCGCCAGATGTTCCGCCAAGGGGCCCTGCACCCTCACTGGCAAGGGAACGACTCGGTCCACTCCCCCCTTCCCCGCCCGTACCCGGATCTCGGCCCGCTGAAAGTCGATGTCCTTGACGCGCAGGCTCAAACACTCGAGCAACCGCAGCCCGGAGCCGTACAGCAGGAGCACCACAAGGCGCGGCACACCCCGTAACTGGGCCAACACCATCCGCACCTCATCCCGATTCAACACCACGGGCAGACGCTGCAGCTCCTTTGCGTGCACGATGCCCTGAGGCGACAAAGTCAGCCGCCGACCCAGCACGGCTTCGTACAGAAACAACAGCGCGGCCACCGCTTGGTTCTGGGTGGATGCACTCACCCCGTGGCCCTCGGCGAGATGATCGAGAAACGCCCGGACCTCGGCCTCGCCCAGACCGTCGGGATGGCGGCGGCCGTGGAACACCACGAACCGCTTCGCCCACCCGACATACGACTCCTCGGTGCGCGGGCTGTAGTGCCGCGCCCGCACCGCCGCGCGTAACCGCCCGAGCAGCGTGCGCGGACCCGACGCCGTCACAGGAGAATCCCCAGACACGCCTCACCCTAGTGGAAGGACCAGCCTAGACAAGGTCGAAAAACTGCAGAACCGCCCGCGCCAAAGCTCACCCCGCCTTGTACACCCCCCACACCATCCGCAACACATCGCTGATCTCCCCTACGGTCGCGCGTGCCCGCACCGCGCCAAGCATCGGCTCCATCAGCGGCGCCGCGGAATCGCGCGCCGCAGCCTCGAGCGCGGCCAGCACTCGCGTCACGTTTCCCGTTTCCCGTTTCCCGCGTATCTCCGCCACGCGCTGGCGCTGCGCTGCGGCGAGTGCCCGGTAGTCGGGTGCCGCTACGGACGCGATGTCCTGGTCGTCCGCGTACTCGTTCACCCCCACCACCACGCTCTCCCCCGACTCGATCGCCCGCTGCTGCGCATACGCGCTGCGCGCGATCGCCTCCTGAAACAGCCCCCGCTCGACCGCCCGCGCCGCCCCACCGGCTCGCTCGACCTCCTCGAGCAACCCCCGCGCCTCCCGCTCCACCCGATCGGTCAGCGCTTCCACATACCAGCTGCCACCGGCCGGATCGACGGTTTCGGGAATCCCGGTCTCGTGCGCCAGAATCTGCTGCGTCCGGAGCGCCAGCGTGGCGCTCTGCTCCGTCGGCAACGCTAACGCCTCGTCGTAGGCATTCGTATGCAGGGACTGAGTTCCCCCCAACACCGCCGCCAATGCCTGGATCGCCACCCGCACCACGTTATTCTGCGGCTGCTGCGCCGTGAGCGTGGAGCCGCCTGTCTGTGTGTGGAACCGGAGCCGGCACGCGGCGTCGTTCGCTTGAAAATTCTCCTTCATGAGGCGGGCCCACAGCCGACGCGCGGCGCGGAACTTCGCGACCTCTTCGAACAGGTCGGTGAACGCCGCGAAGAAAAACGACAGCCGCGGCGCGAACTGATTGACGTCCAACCCCCCCGCCACCGCCCGCCGCACATACTCGAGGCCGTTCGCGAACGTGAAGGCCAGCTCCTGCGCCGCCGTCGCCCCCGCCTCCCGCATATGATAGCCCGACACCGAAATCGGATTGAAGCTCATCCCCTCGATCGTGACGAAGCGGCACACGTCGGTCGCCAGCCGGAGCGACGGCTCGATAGGATAGATGTACGTGCCGCGGGCGATGAACTCCTTCAGGATGTCGTTCTGGACGGTGCCCTGGAGCTTGCCGCGCGGCACCCCCCCCTGCTCCTCCCCCACCACCACGTACATCGCGAGCAGCACCGGGGCCGTCGCGTTGATGGTCATGGACGTGGACACGCGGTCGAGCGGAATGCCCTCGAACAGGCGCGCCAGATCGTCCACCGTGTCGATCGCCACCCCCGCGCGTCCCACCTCGCCCTCGGCCATGGCATGGTCCGAGTCGTAGCCCATCTGGGTCGGTAGATCGAACGCCACCGACAGGCCGGTCTGCCCCGCGGCGAGCAGATGCCGGAACCGCGCGTTCGTCTGCTCCGCCGTCCCGAACCCGGCATACTGCCGCATCGTCCAGAGCTTGCCGGTATACATGGTGGGATGGACGCCGCGGGTATAGGGAAACGCGCCCGGCGCGCCCAGCTCGCGCGCGACCTCCCCGTGCCAGTCTTCGGGACCGTACACGGGCTTGCGGTCGCTCACTTGGCTCCCACGGCGGCTTCGGCCGAGAGAATCCGCGCGGCGAACGCGACGTCGTCCTTGCTGCCGATCACGAACGGCGTGTGCTGATGCAGGCTCTGCGGCACGATGTCGAGAATCGGCCGGCAGCCGTCGGTGGCCCGGCCCCCCGCCTGCTCCACTACGAACGCGAGCGGCGCCGCTTCGTACAGCAAGCGCAGCTTGCCCTGGGGATAGTTCGTCGCGGCCGGATAGAGGAAGATGCCGCCGGAGATGAGATTGCGATGGAAATCGGCCACGAGGGAGCCGATGTAGCGCGCGTTTTTCGGCTGGACCTTGCCCTCGCCGTTCTTGAAGGCCGCCACCACGCGTTGCACCGGCGCGGTCCAGCGGTTCCAGTTGCTCTCGTTCACGCTGTAGTACCGGCCCACCGGCGGCGTCCGGATGTCGGGGTGCGACAGGAGAAATTCGCCGATCGTGGGATCGAGCGTGAAGCCGTGCACCCCCTTGCCCGTGGTGTAGACCAGCATCGTGCTCGACCCGTACAGGATGTACCCCGCGGCGATCTGCTTCTTCCCCACCTGGAGACAGTCCACCAGCCCCGCCGTGCCGTTTTTCTTGGTGACCCGCTTGTGGATGGAGAAGATGGTGCCGATCGACACGTTGACATCGATGTTCATGGACCCGTCGAGCGGGTCGTACAGCACCACGTACTTGCCGGCGGCCTTACCCGGCGGCACGGGCACCGGCTCCGGATCTTCCTCCGATGCGGTCACGCACACGCGCCCGGTGTGCTGCACACTGTTGCGCACCGTTTCGTTCGCGAACAGGTCGAGCTTCTGCTGCAGATCGCCCGAGACGTTGACCGCGCCGGCGGCGCCCAGGATGTCCGACAGCCCGGCGCGGCGCACGTGGCGCGAGATGATCTTGGCGGCGAGACACAGGTCGTACAACAGGTTCGACAGCTCCCCCGTGGCCTCCGGGTAGAGCCGCTCCTGCTCCATGATGAACCGCTCAATCGTGATGACTTCGGACCCGTTCACCCTGCCCATCCGTGGAGAAAGTGATGGTGCCGCTCCGATCGGTCCTGAACACCGTGACGCCGTGTCGCGCCAGCCGCTCGAGCACCTCGGGCGCCGGATGGCCGTAATGATTGTTCCGGCCCACGCTGATCACCGCCCCGCGCGGCGCCAGCTCGTCGAGCCACTCGTCCGACGTGGCCGTGCGCGAGCCGTGATGGCCGACCTTCAACAAGTCCACGGGACCCACCGTCCCCGCCAGCCGGCCTTCGACCGGCAGCCCCGCGTCGGCCTGGAACAGGAGCCGCATGGCGCCGTACCTCACCCGCAGCACCACGCCGTGATCGTTCACATCGAGCGGCAGCCGCATCCACAGCGAGTCGGGGCTCAACACCTCGAGCACCACGCCGTCCACCTCGATCCGGTCCCCCGCCCGCGCCGCATGCCACCGCGCGCCCGATGCCTCGACACCCGCGAGAAACTCGAGATACAGCGGCCGGCCCAGCGGCTCCCCCGGCTCGAGCACCAGCTCCGGGTCGAACGCCTCGACCACGGCCGGCAGCCCGCCCAGGTGATCGGCATCGCCATGGGTCGCCACCACCACGACGACCCGCCCCACACCCTGGCCCCGCAAGAAGGGGACCACTACCCGCCGCCCGGCATCGCCCTGCGGGGTGCGGGGACCGCCATCGATCACGATCCAGCGACCGTTGGGCGTCCGGAGGGCCGCTGCATCCCCTTGCCCTACATCGAGAAAATGTACCGTTAAACAGCGACAAGAGTCGAGAGAGACGACGTCCCGAAACGACGTCGCGACGAAAACCGTGGCACAAAAGGCCAGGCGAGCCGCCATCAACCACGGGCGGCGCGGGGAGTTCCACAGCCACCACGCGGCGCCCGCCACCGTGGCCCACACCAGCGCCGCGGTCCACCCCGCGACCATCACCACGTGGCCGCCCGGCACGAGGGCGGCGCCCTGCGCGACCAGATCGAGCAGCGCGAGGCCCAGGCCCGCGCCGGCGGCGATCAGGTGCGCGAGCCCCGACGCGAGCCACGACAGGGCCAGCGCCATGACGAGACCCGGCACCGCGACACCGGCGAGCGGGATCGCGATGAGGTTCGCGAGCACGCCGATGGGCGCCACGGTGCCGAACGCGAACGCGCTGACTGGCGCGGTGACGAGCGTGGCGGCGAGCGCGGGCGCGGCCAGCCGCGCGAGGCGCGGCGCGCGGCCGAACGCGCGGCCCGCCCAGACCACCGCCCCCACCCCCGCAACCGACAGCCACGCGCCCACGGACTGGAGTGCCCAGGCGTCCTGCAGCAGCACGCCCAGGGCGGCGAGTGCCACCACGCCGCGCGGCGCCACCGCGCGCTGGCGCAGGCGCGCCACATCCGCCAGCACCAGCATCGCTCCCGAGCGCACGGCGGGCGCCGGGAAGCCGAGCAGCCAGAGATAGCCGAGCAGGATCACAGCCGTGGCGCCGAAGCGGGCGCGCGCCGTGAGATGCAGCTTGCCGAGGATGAGTGTGAGCCAGGCGGCGATAAACCCGACGTGCAGCCCGGAGATGGAAAGCAGGTGCGCCAGGCCCGAGCGCACGTAGCGTTCGCGGATGTCGGAATCGAGTCGCGCGTTGGGAGCGAACACCAGCGCGTTCACGATCGGCGCACGCGCGCCAAACAGCTCGACGCTCTTCGCGGCGAGCGCATCGCGCAGCGCTCCCCGCCCCCGCGGCACAGGATCGAGCGCACGCACCCGTCGCACCACCAAGAGGCCACGACCCGCTTCACTGCTCCACCTCCCTGCCACCACCCACATCGTCCCGCCCCGGGCGACACGGCCCTGGGGCCAGCGCAGGCGCACCGAGCCGCCGCACGTTCCGCCCACCACCTCCGCATCCACGATCCCGCCACTCGCCGGCGCGGGATCCACGAGCCGCACGATTGCGGCGCGGGTGTGCCCTTCCCCGGCACTTTCCCTGGCCGTTACACCGGCCGTCCACCGGCCGTTACACGTCGCTTCTTTCTCGCGCACCGCCGCCGCGCCCCACAGCATTCCCGCCACGCCCATGATGCCGACCGCCGCACCGAGCGGCGCACATCGCGCGAGCCACGCCGCCAGTGCGACAACCGGCAACGCCACGACCCACAACGCCCCACCCGGCAACGCCCTACCCGGAGACACGAAGGGGTCGAGCCCCGCCCACAGGCCGACCCCGAACGCTACGGTGAGGAACAGAATCGGCGGCCGCATCGCGGGCCGCCTAGCGGATCACATCAGCTGCACCGGCCTCGCCCCGCAGCGCGGCGCGAGCCCCACCTTGCGGAACCCCTCGAGCAGCGCCACGTCCAGCTTGGCCTTCTCCTGGTCGCTGTCGAGTCGCAGCTCGACCAACACTTCGCCCTGGGGCGTTGACACGTAGCTCGGCGCCAGGCGATTGAGCGCGAACACGACCACGTCGCCGCGGCACGTCTCGCAGCCGCAGAACCGGGGCAGCTGGGGACGCAGTTTCGCATACTCCCGCTGCACCACCTCGAACGCCACGTTCGTCACCCCACGACGGCGAGCTCCTGCCCCCGTGCGACCGGTACGGCCGTGAAGGTGGAGCCGGTGGTGCCGGTGAAGCGCACGTCGCGGTAACCGCCGATCCAGGCGTCGGGACCCGCGAGGAGCGCCACCTTGTTGGTGCGGGTGCGGCCCTGCAGCAGCTCACCCCGTTTGGCGCGCCCCTCGACCAGCACTTGGTGCGTGCTGCCGACCAGCGCGACGTTCCGGCGGCGCGCGATGCCTCGCACGACGGCCACCAGGCGCTCCAGGCGCTCTCCCGCCACCGCGTCGGGCACGGCATCCTTGAGCCGGGTCGCGGGCGTCCCCTCGCGCGGCGAGTACTTGAAGGTGTACGCGTCGTCGAACCCCACCCGCTCGACCAGCGACAGCGTCTCCTGGAAATCGTCTTCGGTCTCGCCCGGGAATCCGACGATGATGTCGGTCGTGAGAGTGATGCCGGGGACGGCGCCGCGCAGCGCGGCGACCACCTCGAGATAACGGTCCCGATCGTAGCGCCGCAGCATCCGCTTGAGGACGCGCGACGAGCCGCTCTGCACCGGGAGGTGCACGTGCTCGCACACCGCGGGCGTCTCCGCCATGGCGGCGACCACGTCGTCCGTGAAATCCGTGGGATAGGGGGACGTGAACCGCAGCCGGCGCACGCCGGCGACCGCGCCCACCGCGCGCAGCAGGTCGGCGAAGTCGTGCGCACCGTCGTTGTAGCTGTTGACCGTCTGGCCAAGGAGCGTCACCTCGGTGGTGCCGCCGCGCGCGAGGTCCGTCACCTCGCGCACCACGTCCGCCAACTTGCGGCTCCGCTCCGGCCCCCGCGTCATCGGAACGATGCAGAAGGTGCACCGATAATCGCAGCCCCGCTGCACGGTCACGAACGCCGACACCGTGTCCCCCCGCACCGGCGGGACATCCTCGTAGTGCTCCCACCGCTTGAACACGACTTCGGTGGTCCGCTCCCCGGCCCGCGCCCGCATGATCAGCTCGGGGAGCGCGCGGTAGCCGTCGGGGCCGACCACCAGGTCGACCTGCGGCACCCGCTCGAGCAACCGGGGCCCGAGCCGCTGCGCCATGCAGCCCACCACCCCCAGCACACCGCCCGGTCGCTTGAGGCGCTTCAACTCACCCATGCGCGACAGCACCTTTTGCTCCGCATGGTCGCGGACAGCGCACGTGTTCACCAGCACGACGTCGGCCTGCGCGGGGTCGTCGGTGCGCACGTAACCCTCGCGCCCCAGCACGCCGAGCATCAGCTCGGAGTCGGAGACGTTCATCTGGCAACCGTAGGTCTCGATGTAGATGCGCGGCATGGTCAGCGAACCGTCACCTCGAAGCGAGGGCGACCGTTCCATTCGTCCGTGGGAAGATAGACCGAAACGTAGTCCTCCGTCAGCACCTCCACCTTCCCCTCGCCCCGGCCGCACACCACGCCGTCGGCGCGCTGCCCCTGCCGCTGCGCGCGGTGGGCCCGGGCCTTCGCCTCGCCGCACTCGCGCAGCTCGCGCGCGCGGTCGCGGATCGCGCCCGGGGGCACGCGCTCGGCCAAGCGCCCCGCCGCGGCGCCGGGGCGCTCGCTGTAGGGGAACACGTGCAGGTAGGTGAACGGCAGCGCGTCCACCAGCATGACCGTCTGGCGGTGATCGGCGTCGCTCTCACCGGGGAACCCCGCGATGATGTCCGCGCCGAGCCCGAACACGGGGAGCCGCTCCCCGAGCCAATCGAGCCGGGCGCGGTACGACCTGGCCGTGTACCAATGCCGGCCCATCCGCTTGAGAATCCGATCCGAGCCGGACTGGAGCGGCGCGTGGAGATGGGCCGCGAGGTGCGCGGGGGCCTCGATCAGCAAGCGCGCGATCGTGTCGTCAACTTCGGTGGCTTCAATCGAGGAGAGCCGGAACCGTACGCCGGGAACGGCGGAGATGAGGGCATCGAGGAGCTCGCCCAACGACGCCGTTTCCCGTTTCGCGTTTCCCGTTTCCCGATCCTGCCCGTACGTCCCGATGTGGATCCCCGTCAGCACGATCTCCGCATGATGCTCGGCGAGGGCCGTCGCCTCGGCCACCAGCTCAGGAATCCCCCGCGACCGGTTCGCCCCGCGCGCGATCGTCGTCGCACAGAAGGTGCAATGCTCGTCGCACCCGTCCTGGATCTTGAGCAGGCCGCGGAACCTGTCGGCCGTCCCCCCTCTCCGCAGCGCGGAGAGGGGGACAGGGGGTGAGGCCGCGGAGAGGAGGCCAGGAGGTGAGGACCGCGGCGCGGCGAGGGGGAAACCCGCCGCCCGCAACACCTGCGCCGGCTCCGCTCCACCAATCACCGCGCGTACGCCCGGCAGGCCCGCGATGCGGCCCTCGTCGAGCGCGGCCGCGCACCCCATCACCACGGTCTCGAGGCCCCCCTGCCCCCGCCCGCGCGCGAGCCGGCGCACCAGGCGCCCCAGTTTCGCCTCGCTCTCGTGGGTCACCGTGCAGGAATTCACGACCGCGAGGTCCGCGACGGCCGGGTCATCAACCACGATGGCGCCCTGGTCCGCGAATGCCTGACGCACCAGCGCCGTGTCGTATTGGTTCGCTTTACAACCGAAGGTATGGAAGTAGACGTTCACGGCCGCACGGTGATCCCCACGAGCACGGTCCACACGCGCTCGGTGAGCCCGCCTCCGCGACGCTCCAGCCGCTCGAGGCCCAGGTCGATGAGCGCCCGGCCCTGCGCGAACGCGCGCCCCGTGCCGAGCGATCCCGCGACCTCGGTCGGCGCCTCGGTCCCCGGCCCGAACGGCATCTGCCCGCCGCGCGCGCCCAGGCGGATCGGCATGCGGCGGGAGCCGAACTCCGCCCCCGCGGACCAGGTCCATGTGTCGAACGCGCCCGCGCCCGCCTTCGACCAGGAACGCCACGCCACCGACGCCCCGAGCCGGGCGCTCGGGCTGGGTGCGAACAGCACGCCGCCACCCGCCATCAGCGGCAGGTCGGTGACGGCGCTCGTCGTATCGGCCACTTTCGCGCGCAGCCGGCTGTCGCTCCGCGCCCATCCGGCGATGGTCAACCCGGGAGCGAGACCGATGAGCACGCTTCCCGACACGCCCAACCCGTCGTAGCGCACGTCGGCGGACTGCTGCACCCGGTGGAACGTCGAGTCGTCGAACTGCCGCTCAGCCGTCATGCGGGTCGAGCCGGCGAGCACGTGGAGACCGGCACCGAGCGCGATGCGGCGCGTCAGCCGGCTGGCCGCCGCGAGGCGGATGTCCGCCACGCTCCCGTCGCTCGTGATTTCGTCGGTGTAGCGCTGCAGCACGCCTCGCAGCATGAACGAGTCGCGCAACGTCACGTCCCAGGACTTGTCGAGATAGGTCGTGAACCCGACCGAGACCGCGAGGCGTCGTGCCACCGG
>Ga0193755_1000533_pt1 | contig 11071 bp, 10 predicted proteins | sample H1a2metaG_FD_144921 | JGI IMG/M metagenome (GOLD analysis project Ga0193755, IMG submission 144921) | Soil microbial communities from a riparian zone of the East river system, Colorado, United States - H1a2 | ecosystem: Environmental > Terrestrial > Soil > Riparian zone | place: USA: East River...
GACCACCGCAAAGAGGTTTGGAAGCCCTCCCGGTGACATCCCGCGGGCGATGTCGTCCGCCAGGTGAAACGTGCCGAAGAGGATCGAGAGCAGGGACGCGATGGTTAACATAACGCTGTGTTTCATTTGATATTCTCCGTGTTAGATTTGCGTGTGCCTCGCGCCACGTGTAAGCGTGCGCGTTCAGCAGGGCGTTCATCGGCTTGCGCTCCGTTTCCTCGCCGCTGCCGGTCGCTCGCGCTCTGCTTGCTCAGGCTCAAACCGGAGAATGTCGCCAGGCTGGCACGAGAGCGCCTCGCAGATCGCATCGAGCGTCGAGAAGCGGATCGCGCGCGCATTGCCGGTCTTGAGGATGGAGACGAGCTCCATCCCGCGCCGGCTGACCAGAAGCTTGTACGGGAAGCCGCGGCCCCACGTCGGCGGCGTGGCGTCGCGGTGCTCGTGCACGAATTGCTTGTCGTCGTACTGCACCTCGCGGCGCAGCGACGCCTTTGCTTTCGGGTTCGCGCCGGCGTCCAGCAGCAGCCGTACGAACGCGGCCTCGTCATGCCAACCAAGGCCATAGCGGTATCGTCCTGCCATGAATAAAGAACTCTTTCCTCTTTTCTCTCTTCAGCCATTGTCTATTGACCACATCGAGCATCATCAAATCGGTTATATTGTTCATCGCAGCCGGACTCTGCGAAATTGGCGGCGGGTATCTGGTGTGGTTGTGGCTACGCAGTAATAGAGGAATACTTTTAGGTGCCGTTGGTGGGCTGGTTCTCTGCGCCTATGGGGTGATTCCAACATTCCAGCCTACGACTTTCGGGCGCGTCTATGCCGCATACGGAGGCTGGTTCGTCGCTCTATCTATACTCTGGGACTGGCTTTGTGGATAAGCAGAATCCCGACCGCTTTGACATATCGGGGGCCTTATCTGCCTTATTAGAGTAAGTGTCATTATGTATTGGCCCAGAACATAACCGGCATACGGTCAGACTGTCGCCCGTCGCGAAGGTAGGCGGCAACGCGAGATTGGGATGCTGCCAACGCGCGACGTCTATTTGACGGTAGCTTCAGCGATGCGTCCAAACAGTGCCGAATGATTCGAGTGGTGGGTGGGCGGGAGGTCCGCAGAGTGGATCGGTGCTCTATGCTGCGTTTTCGCAAGGCTCGAAAGCGAGTCCGGCTTAGGACTCGCTTTCGGCGAAGTTGAAACCGATCTGAATCGCTGCCGTGCGGTAGTCCGGTTGCAGCGTTTGGAGCCTGACTGCCCCGATCGCATGACGGGCAATGGGCAGAGCCGGGTCAGCCGGTGCGGCGGGATCGGGACAGAGCCAGCCCACCGAGGGCCATGGCGATCAGCCCCAGCACCAGGGCCACAGCGCCACCGACTACTCCGTTGCCGGTGCCGGGACCACCTTTGGCGATGGCCAAATTCAGCCCGCCGTTGACCACGGCGATCAGCCCCGCCACGAGGGCCACGATAGCCCCCATTCTCCCGTTACCGGTGCCGATACGACCGGCGGAGCGGGCCAGAGCCAGCCCACCGATGACCGCGCCGACCAGCGACAGCACAGCGGCCATAGTGGCCCAGAGTCGCCGGGGGGTCAGGCCGTAAACCGTGGTGGCGGCTGGCTCCGAAACATGCGCGGCCACCAGCGCGGCATACACAAGCCCCCCGAACAGGGCGGCTGCAGCCAGGACGGCGAGAATAAGAGCGAAGGTTCGTTTCATAGAATCTCAATTTCGCCCATTATCGAACAGCGGATGAGTTCTGTATTGGAAAAAATTGACCTACCCGACCAGCGTCGCGTGATTTTGCATCACGCATTCACTCCGTTGACGAACATATTCCGTAGGGCTCAGGTTCGAGAAGAGTCGAAAGTCGTGAATCAGGTGCGATTGGTCGTAATAGTCACAATCCACCGCCACCCGCGCCCAATTCGGCACAGCGGTCTGTCGCACTGTTTCGAGCGCTTGCCGAAAACGCCGGACACGACAAAACAGCTTGGGCGACATGCCGACCTCGCGCGCGAACAACTGAATGAAGCGGCGTTGACTGAGGCCAGCATCCCGCGCGACATCGCGAATAGCCAAGCCCGAGTCGGCTCGACCGAAAGTGTCGAGCGCGAATCGCACGGCATAATGACGCTCCAACGGCCGGAACAGATGCGCCACGAGCGCTTTCTCCAACAGGTTAAACCGCTCTGCCGGCGTTTTGGCTACGCACAGCCGCTCGCGAATTTCTATGGCCGAAATCCCCCAAAGCGCCTCGAGGTCAACATGTGCATCTGCCAGTTCGCTTGCTGGCGTTCCAAGAAACGGAAACGCGCCGCCTGGTCTGAAACGCACGCCAATGACGGAAACGCGTTCCCGCGGATCTATCACGAAAGGTCCGCTATGAGTCCCGGAAACGACAGCTCCTGAAAAGCGTTTGCATCGCTCCGGTTTCGCGGCATCGTAAATCCGAAGTTCGTTCTCGTGAAGATTGATCACCAGATCGATGGTACCGCTCGGGGCAATCCGCTCCTTGGAATGCGCCGGTGCATCACTCAGCAGCCAAAGACGCTCGACGCAAGTGTCGAGCGGGGGCATCGGTGTTCTGGAACTGAAATGCACAGCAACTATAGGATATAGGAAGAGAGCTTCTGACTCAATGGGATGACTAAACCCTAAGCTTGTATGCCGAAAGATTCTCGCATAATCGTCTCGATTCGAAAAAAGTAGATTGTCCGCAATTCTGGACAATTTGGCCGACGAGTGCGCTGGCGCGCGTTTCCCTAGGGGACGTTCAAGCGTTCGCCGACTCTTTGACTGGACTCGCACAATCGAGTAAGGCTCAAACCCTGGCAGCCATTAAGAGCTTGTCAGCCTTCGCTCATAAGATCGGCTACATTCCCTTCAACGTTTGGCGCCGTTCTCCAGCTGCCGAAGGCGAAGAACACGCTCGCAGAACGAATTCTTCAAGAGTCCGAAGTTCATAGTATGATCGCGCTCGAGCCTAGCCAGCGGAATCGGTTGATACTCAAGACACTCTATTACGGCGGCTTTCGCGTATCCGAACTGTGCGGTCTTTGCTGGAGAGATCTTCAAGCCAGGGAGAAGGTCAGATGACCGTCTTCGGAAAGGGCGACAAGACCCGCGCAGTCCTGTTACCAAGAACTCTGTGGAACGAGCTTCAGGAACTCCGGTGTGGAGCTGGCGACGATGATCCCGTATTCCGATCATGCCTCAAGGGTCACGAACTTGATCAGTCACAGGTCCTTCGGATTGTGCGCGCTGCTTCTCGTCGAGCGGGAACCGAAAAGAACGTTTCACTCACTGGCTGCGTCACGCGCACGCCTCTCACAGCCTAGATCGGGGTGCGCCGATTCACTTGGTGCAAGCTACTCTCGGCGACGCATCAGTCGCCACTACGGGCCGATACCTTCACGCGCGCCCGACCGAGTCCTCAGGCAAGTATCTGGCTCAATAGTATCAGGACTTTCATTCACGCTTAGGGAAACTAGTAACCCCTGTTCCCGTGTGAATTCGCGATACGAGGATCCGGAATAAAACACTCGTGTGGAGCGTGCTGTTTTCAGACAAATGCGTGAAGTTCAGGATCGCTGAACGAGCATGATCGGTCGCTCGAGTTGGGACTCCACAATCATCGCTTCTTTGACCTCCTCCCGAATCTTCTCTAAAGCCCACTCGAATCCGCAGTAGAGGTCGAATAAATAGAGCAGGTCCCTAATAGACAGAAGTAACTCTTCTATGTCCTTAACACTTGGAGCGGCGCTGCCGACGTGAATCGTGTTGTTGCGTGATTCGACACCCTTCTGAAGCTGCGCCCGGATCCTTGTAGGAGGCGGTAAAACTCGTCCCTGTATTTTTAACTTTGCCGGCAGAGACGGCAGGTATTCTGAAATCATTTTAGTTAGCGGCGGTGACGGAACATGGTTGGCCAACCACTCAGCCGCCGGCACCAGCATTCCAGCACACAGTTTAAAACCAACTTCGGCTGCAAAGCTCTAGATCAGAAACGCCGCTACGTCCGGTTGATTCTGTTGTAGCTGATATGTCCTAGTTAGGCTTCCCAGGTTAGCTCAAACTGACAATACGGATCACCCTTCGCCGAACACTGGGACTCTCGAACGCGTATTCCCGTACCGCCAGAGAGCTGGACTGCTCGCGCGAAAAACCCGAGCGACATTTTACAGAGTGCCTCGGTCGATTTGGGCTTAAGCACTTTCACTGTACAGTGGCCAGACTCTTTGCTAAGCACTTCTATCTCGGACGGATCATTCCGCATTGAATGCATGTTCATAAACTTCTTCACCAGATCAGCCGGGTCTTTACCACGAAAGACTTTATAGATACTCGTGTATGCCTGTTCAGCGGAGTGCGCCCCGAGCATCTTGTATATGGTCTCATCTCCTCCTCCAACGGTCTGGAAGATTGCTCGAACAAGCCGGTCGTAGGTTTCAAGTGGATACCACTCAGTATCGAGAACCATCGCGAGCGCCTGTTGATCGCCCGCAGTCATTGAATCGAGAACCTCGGCGATTTTGCTTTCGCCGTACCGATCTCTTACAAAGGCCAGCTTCGAGCTTATCTTCCCGCCCTTTACTCTAGACATAGACACCTCACTGCAACACAGTTCGCCGGGAGCATGATTGACTTGACGACGATTGTATTTTCGGTCAACTCACCATTGCCCACCTTAGACGCGCACCTCAGTGCCCCTTTCTTGTTTTTGCAGAATGTATAACTTTGAATCCGGGCTTCTTAATCGCACGACTGTATTATGCTAAAGCGACGCAACCATGCCCGCGAGCAGCGCACCCCGGCGTGCGATGTCAGAGATCAAGATGTGTTCGTGGGCGGCATGCGCGCCGTCGCCGTCTATCCCAAGTCCGTCGAGGACCGCAACATTCATCGCAGCAACGAAGTTGCCGTCTGATGCTCCGCCAACCGCTTGCTCGCCGAGTTCAAAGCCGAGTTGGGCGGCAATCTCTCGGGCATGCTCGTAAAGACTCGCTACCCTTGGGGTACGCTCCATCGGCATACGGTTTATGCCGCCGTTAACCGTGAGATGCACACGTTCATCAAACGGTCGCAAGTTGTTCATCAACTGATCGATGAGCCTCGCTTCCGAGGCACAGCTGAAGCGTACTTCAACTTCTATCACAGCTTCCGCGGCTACCACGTTGACACGTGTCCCTCCGCGCACGAGACCTACGTTGAAAGTCGTTCCGCTTGCCGTCATCGAGTGGAAGCGCTCCGTTTGACGGGCGAGTTCGAGTATGGCGCTTGCTCCTGCTTCCGAACTCAAGCCCGCGTGCGCCGCGATGCCATGCGCCGTCACCGTCCAAATGCCCACTCCCTTTCGCGCCGTTTTCACCTGGCCACCGGGCACTGGTGGCTCCAATACGAGCACTTGAGCAGCATGGCGCGCTTCATCTTCCACAAGCTGGCGACCGGTTAAGCTTCCCGTCTCTTCGTCGCAAGTCAAAAGCAGAACCACCGGCCGTGAAGGAGTGACGTCGAGAGCCGCGAGCGTTCGCAGGACTTCTAATGCAAGTACACAGGAACCTTTCATGTCGAATACGCCCGGACCATAGAGGCGCTCTTCTGCGCGTACACTGTCACTGCACAGTGCCCCGCGCGGATGAACCGTGTCAGTGTGACCAAGTAGCAGCGTCGTGCCGACGTCATTCATAGGCCTGTCGAAGGCGCGAACCCGGAAGTGTTCGCCATAATCAGGAACAGGAATCCTTTCGACAGAATCGATCGCCGGAATCGTGCGCGCGCCTTCGACCAGCAGATCAACAACAGCCCGGCTGCCTTCAATGTCACCTGATGGCGACTCCAGCTCAACAAGCTTACGAATTAGATCCAGGATCTCATCCTGCCGGCGTGCGAATGAGGCGTGTATCGGCGTCAATAGTGAAGAATCAAACATGTGCCTGCCGTGCTAGTTGTTGAACGACTCGATAGGGTCTTTGCTTCTTCTGCCGAAACTAAGTAGGTAGACTCCGAGTTGATTGCTTCTTCTAGATGTCCGATAGAACTCTTCGACAAAATATCCGGGTACCCTGAAGCCATCAGGAGTCCGCGGTTGATCATCGCGCCCTCACGCAGTCTGCTTCCCAGTAACTAAACTAACGTATACCGCCATTGAGCCGTCTCGGCTCCCGGTACCAGCGCCGCCCTGTGGCGTACTCTCTATTGGTCTGTCTGAGCCGGGCGAGCGAACGCTTGGGATCGATATGAGAGCAAGCCACGTGTATGGCGTTTATAACGGTCACGGGAGCAACATAGGAATTAAGAAAGGATGGGCTAACAACCGAAGCAACCAAATGAGCGTCACAATAGCGTGCGATTGGTGTGGTGTTGCTGTCGGTGATCCCGAAAGTTGGCACGCCCTGTTTTTTGACTTGTAGCACCGCCTCAACCGTGTCCCTGAGGCACTGGCCAAAGCTGATGGCCACGAGCACGTCTTTCGGGGTCAAGACTTCGACCTTGTGTTGCAGAGTCCCGGTGCTTCCTACCGAGGCCTCAGCATCAAACCCAAGCGCAGACAATCCGTAAGCCAGGTAATGGGCCAACGAGGCGGCGAGATCACACCCGACAACGAGGACGCTGCGCGAACGCTTGATTAGCTTAGCCAGCTCTATAATGTGCTGTCTATCCAGGTCCGATTTCAACGTATTCACGCTGTCCAGCGCCTTATCTAGAGCGTGTTCGATGTGATCGGCCACGCTTCGCTTCTCTCGAGTAGCAGCTTTCAGCACTGTGTAGGGCGTCATGCGAGCCACGAAGTGCTGGCGCAGATCCGCGGTGAAGTCGGCATAGCTTTCATAGCCCATGGCCTGGGTAGCTCGTAAGATCGTTGTGGCATCGACGTTATAGCGTTTGGCGAGCTCACGGGAAGAGAGGAAACAAGTCTCTTCGGCAGAGTCAAAGATTGCTCTGACCAACCGCTGGCGACGCGGGTTGAGCCGGGACTGTGCCTGGGCAAAACGGCCCTCTAGAGCGGTCGGCGAATTCTTTCCGACAACCTTGACTGAATCAGCAGCAATACTCGCTGCTTTTTTGTTCGAGTTAAAGCGTTTCATTTCTAACCTATACATTATGTCGTTCGATTCGCTCAACTGTCTGGGTGTTTGAGGTTATGTAATCGAGATCAACTTCGAATCCGAGCCCCGGCCCGAGAGGTACCTCCACCATCCCGTCTTCGGCAACATTGACCTCCGGGACGATCAAATCTCGCGCGAAAAAGCGTGAGCTGGCAGAAATGTCGCCTGGGAGGGTGAAGCCCGGAAGACTGGCGAGGGCAATGTTGTGCGCCCTACCTATGCCGGACTCAAGCATTCCGCCGCACCACACCGGTATGCCTCTCGAATGGCAGAGATCGTGAATCGCCAGAGCCTGTGAGTACCCGCCTACACGTCCGATCTTGATATTTATGATACGACAGCTCTTAATATCGAGGGCCTGCTGAGCTCGCCTCAGCGCCGTGATGCTTTCGTCCAAACAGATTGGCGTTCGTAACACGGATTGGAGCTTCGCGTGATCGATCAGATCGTCATGATCTAGAGGCTGCTCGATCATGAGCAGGCCGAAACCGTCGAGGGTTTTCAGATGATCCTGGTCCTCAATGGTGTACGCGGAATTGGCATCGACCGAAAGTAGAATGTCAGGATGACGCCGGCGGACTTCACTTACTATGTCCACATCCCAACCTGGTTTGATCTTGAGCTTGATGCGCTGGTAGCCCAGGGCCAGGTAGCGCTCAACACGCTCCAAAAGCCGGTCAGGTGTGGGCTGGATGCCGAGGCTCACACCCACAGGGATACGCTGACGTGTCCCTCCGAGCAGTTGAGATAAGGATTGTCCTTTCGCCCGCGCAAGAAGATCCATGTAGGCAAGCTCTAATCCCGCTTTGGCCATATTGTGCCCGCGAAATGGGGCAAAGCGTGCGGCAAGCTCGCTCAGGTCCGATATGGGGCCAGACAACATGGCTGGCGCGAGAAATTCTCGGATCACGTGATGAGCGGTGCCGGCGGTTTCGTAGCTGTAGCGCGGCTCTTCCGCGGCGACCACTTCGCCCCATCCGGTTAGACCTTCTCCTTCGACGCTGACCAGGAAGATGAGCCGAGAGTCAATCCGCCCGAAGCTGGTCTCAAACGCCTCATTCAACGGTAACCGCACAAGGCGAATTTTCACACTGTCTATGCGGACTGATTTACCGCCAAAACAGCACAGCGATCTTTCCATCCCACTTTCTATTGCATCAGGTGAACGTTGCATCGCGGTGCAGGATAGCACATCGGAATTCGGGGAGGCAACGAGGTGTTGCAGCATTTGCGGCACCGTTGACATTGTGCAGCACTTGGGGTATATACCATTCACTTCGAATGCAACATCGAGCCCACACAGTTGCATGCCTAATCAGGAAGGTCTCCTTGACCCCTAAAAAGGTCTATGCCCCGCCGCCCGCCATATTGCACATGCCTCAACCTCTTCAAGTAGCCTTAGCTTCTCATCCGAGTGGTAAAAGAGAGAGTGGGTCGTTCCGGCTCCGCGGGTCGCGTTCATCATCGAACTCAAACTTGATCTGCCGTCGAAACGGCAAGCGTTCGTCGAGCAAAGACCGATACAAACGCTGTGGGCACGCTTTGAGGAACAAAGTTCTTCTTTGTAAGCGGAGCCTCAATCGTTTTCATGATCTCACGATCACATTGCTCCTGCTTAAGTGGAGTAATGAAACCCGCTCACTTTAGGATTAGGAGAAGAAATGAAAACCGTTAAAAACGCTTTAAGCTTGAGCTTAGTATTTTTGCTTCTGAGTTCGCCTGCCCTGGCGCTTGCGCAGACTGGCAGCACAGGCGCGCTGACCGGCACAGTTTCCGACCCCAACGGGGCCTTCGTGGCGCGCGCCCAGATAAAGGTGACCAATGCCGCGACGGGAGAAGAGCGTACGGTTGTCTCACAGGAGAACGGAAACTATACGGTCCCGCTTCTGCTGCCTGGCTCCTACCGGGTCGAGTTCTCTGCGACCGGTTTCAAGCAAGCGGTCAAGGAGGTGCTCCAAATCAACGTCACAGAAACTGCGAGGCTCGATGTGCAACTCGAAGTGGGAAACGTGCAGGAGCAAGTGACGGTCACTGCTGAGGCGAGTTTGTTGCAAACGGAATCCAACACGTTGGGGACGGTCGCGAATAGCAGAGCGGTCAGCAATCTGCCTCTGGTCAACCGCAACTATACTCAGATCGTCACACTCTCACCGGGCATTGCGGCTGAGGTGAACAATGCCAGCGAAATTGGCCGTGGAACCAGTGGAGACTCTGCGGGAAATTTCCGCACACATGGCGCGTTTGGCCGCGACAACAGCTTCCAGATGAATGGGCTACCAATCAACGACCTTCAAGCAAGCGGCGGCTTTAGCGGCGGCGTAGCCGTTCCCAATCCGGATTCCATTCAGGAATTCAAAGTGCAAACGGGCCAGTACGACGCCTCTTACGGACGGAACGCCGGAGCCAACACCAACGTCGTGACAAAGAGCGGCAGCAACGGGTTTCACGGCACTGTGTTTGAATTTTTCCGCAACGACGCGCTCAATGCCAACGACTTTTTTCGGAATTCCACGGGCCAGAAAAGAGGCATCTTGAAGCAGAATCAGTTCGGCTTCACCCTTGGGGGACCGATCAAGAAAGACAAGCTGCTGTTTTTTGGCTCCTATCAGGGCACGCGGCAGCTTAACGGCGTGGGTGGCGGGGCGGCTGTCACCTTCTTTTCGCCGCCTCTTACGAATGACCGCTCGCGGGCCGCTTTGGGCAGCCTGTTTGCGGGTCAGCCTACGTTTGCTCAGATGATTGGCCTCGGCGGCGTAAGTGTGCTGCCCGATGGCTCCAACATCAGTGCTCCGGCGTTTGCCCTTCTGAATATGAAGCTCCCGAACGGGCAATTCGTGATTCCCACGCCGCAGACGATTAATCTTGCCCAGCCATTCGCGCTGCGGGGATTCTCTTCTTTCAGCAATCCCGCCTCCTTCAACGAGAATCAGTTCGTAGTCGACCTCGACTATTTGCAGAGCGACAAGAGCAAAATCGCGGGCCGGTTCTTTCTGGCCAACAGCGACCAGACTCTGCCATTCCCGTCTTCGCAACTAACTGGTGCTCCCGGTGTCCCCGGCTTCCCCGTGTTGACCGGTAATCGGCTGCGGAATTTCTCGGTGTCTCACACCTACACTTTTAGTCCCAGCGTGGTCAATCAGGCAGAGTTCGGTTTCTTTCGCAACTTCGTATCCACCTTGCAACAAACGGTATTCAACTTCGCTGACATCGGAGTAGCGGCGTCAGGCGCCGCTAATGACTTTCCGTCCATCGCTATCGGTGGTACGGGGGCAATAGGAGGCAATGGCCAGTCGGTGAATATTCCGCAAAGGCATTTAACTTTCCAGGATTCGCTAACCTATGTCCGTGGGCGGCAGACCTTTCGTTTCGGGGGCGGCATCACGCGCAGCCATCTCGGCATCGATAACTTTCGCTTTCTGGGCGGCCTTATATTCCAGACTTTCCCGGACTTCTTGTTAGGCCTGCCAGCCGGATCGGTCGGCTCGGGAGGTAACGGTACGCCGCTCAGCAATGTCATCGCATCTGTTGACATTCCCGGTCTGCTCGACCGTAAGTGGATACTCACCGACGGTGATGGTTTTGTACAGGACGACATCAAACTAGGCTCATCCTTTACCTTGAACGCTGGCCTCCGGTACGAGCGGCTTGGGAATTTGGGCGACAAGCTTGGCCGCAACAGCGGGTTCGATGTTGCGGTCGCCAATCCCAATCCGCCGGCCGCTGGCACGATCCAGGGTTATGTCGTCTCCAAGAATTTTCCTGGGACCGTCCCGGCGGGCATAACACAGGTGGGCAACACCTTCGGCAATCGCGCGAAGCATGAGAACAACTTTGGCCCCCGCATCGGAATGGCGTGGAAGCTGCCCAAGACCTTCTTGCCCTTTACGGAGCGGATGGTGTTGCGTGGCGGATACGGGATTTACTATACGCGCGCCACCGGGCAACCGTTTATCCAACTGGCG
>Ga0193755_1000535_pt1 | contig 11040 bp, 8 predicted proteins | sample H1a2metaG_FD_144921 | JGI IMG/M metagenome (GOLD analysis project Ga0193755, IMG submission 144921) | Soil microbial communities from a riparian zone of the East river system, Colorado, United States - H1a2 | ecosystem: Environmental > Terrestrial > Soil > Riparian zone | place: USA: East River...
GCCGCCCCCCGAGAACTTTGATCCGAAGAGCAGGCCGCCGTTCAATGACATGTGCACACCAGGACCCAAAACGTACGCCATGCGCGCCCCCACCGTCACCGCGCCGACGGATTGGGCTTCGAACTCCGGATCCGCTTTGCGATTCATGAACCCCAGCTCGGCACTGACCGGACCGGTGATGTAGTAGCGCAGCCGGAGATCCACTTCCGAGGCGTCGAAGTCCATGTGCGTCGAGTCGCTCGTTGGTTGGTACTTTACCTTCGAAAGCACGACGTCGGCGGAGAACTTCTTCCACATCAACGTCGCCTTCGCCCCCAGGCCCGTGCCGCGATAATGCAGATCGGACGAGACCTCGCGATAGTCGCCGAACGCCACCTGCGGGCCGATCGACACGTGCTGTGCCGATAACCCTCCCGGTACCAAAACTATGACGGCACACACGAGCGACCTCATCGGCCGGCCCCCGCCCGTGGCAACGGAACGACACTCAGCGCGACCTGTTGACGCCGCCTGGTGTTTTCCTGCGCAATTTCCGTGTTGCGGCGGGCGATCTGTTCGCGCAGCAGCGAGTTGTACAGAATGTTGCCGCGCGCGGGCTGCGGGGCCGGCTTCTTCAACGTCATGATGAATCCCGCGAGCACGATCCCGCCACCGATCACCCCACCCTCGCGCATCGATGCCGAGCCGAGATCGCCGTTGGACAGCGCAGACGTGCCGGCGAGCGCGATTCCACTGTAGACGAGCGCGAGACCCATCGGCCGCCAGCTCTTGGGCGGCACTTCGGTCTCCGGTAGATAGGTGTACCCCGGCAGGCTGGTGAGATGGGGCAGCGTATCCACCGCGCCATGCGTAATCCGGATCGGCTGAGACGTGGAGAAGCTGTTTTGCCCCACCGTCGCCTCCACCACGACGTTGTAGTTCCCCGCGGGCACCGGATCGCCGTTCGGCATGCGGGCGGGCCAGCGAATGTTGACCTGCCCGTTCGCCACGGTCGAATCGATGCGCATGCTCCCTGATGTCCCCCCGGTGACCCGCGTGACGACGCGCGAAGGCTGAGTCACGGTGTAGCGCATCGCCACCGCGCCTTGCCCCCCGATGAATTCGACGCTGTCGACGCGCAACTGGCGGACGACGAGGATCTGGGTCAGCGCGACTTGAAAGGCGCTGAGCGCTTTGGGCGACGTGCGGTTCGGATCGAGGTCGCGCTCCGGCTCGATGAGGACGACCTGCTTGAACGCGTCGACCGCTTTGAGGATCGAGTCCATGCCGCTGTACGTGAAGCCCAGCAGCTCGTACGCGCGGCCACGCTCAAAGCCGGTGAGCCGCTCGCGCAGTGATGCGTGACCGAGCGAGAGTGCCTGACGGTAATCCAGATTCTCGAAAGCCTGCTGTGCGCGACGTAGAGTCGCGTTCTGAACCGTTTGTGCGGTAAGCGCAGGCGGACAGATCAGTGGAACGACGAGGAGCAGCCAGATCGAGCGACGCATCACTCTGAGCCCTCCTGTTCGAGCACGTAGGTCCTGCGCACCGTCGTGTTGGCCGGCACGTCAATCGTCTCGGTCTTGGTCTTGAATCCGGCCCGCTCGACGCGGATGGTGTGCCGGCCTGCGGAAACCGGCTCCTCGATCACGGGCACCGATCCGAGATCACGCCCGTCGATGAACAGCGTTCCCGGCGGATTCGAGTTCACCGACACGTAGCCTTGAGCGGCGACCGGCGCGGGCGGCGGTGCGGGGGGCGGCGCCGTCTGCCGACGATTGTCACTTCCGCGCCGCGGCGCAGGCGGGGGTGTCGCGGCCGGCACCGCGACCGGCGGCGGCGCCGGAGGCTGTGTGGGCGGCTCGCTCTTTCCGCCGAGCGCGAGATACCCACCCACACCCGCGGCGACGACCACGAGCGCGCCGACCACCATCCCGACGCTCGAACGTTTCTTCTTCTCCCCTGCGATCTTCATCCCCGCGCGCGGGATCGGCGTCGTCGGCGCGTTGGTCATTTCGGTCGGTGCATCGGCGCTGGCGGTTCGGGCCGGCCGCGGGGGAGGCCGGCGCTGACTCTTTGTGGCGGTCCCCGCCTTCGGCACGGCTACCGGCTGCTCCGGCCACACCGCGGTCGCAAACTCTTCCATCGTGGCAAACCGCTGGTCAGGCTCTTTGGACAGAGAACGCGAGATCGCTGCGGTGAGGAACTGCGGCGCGTCGCTGCGCTTGGCGCCGGCGCTCGGCACTTCCTCGAAAATGTGCTTATAGAGGATGGTGTGAACCGAATCGCCGGTGTACGGCAGCTCCGCGGTGATCATGCGGTAACCGACGACACCGAGTGAGTACTCGTCGGCGCGCCCGTCCACGGTGCCGCCCTTCGCCTGTTCGGGCGCCATGTAGTGTGGCGTGCCGATGATCATCCCGGTGCCGGTGAAGCCGCTCGCCGCCTGGAGTGCCTTCGAGATGCCGAAATCGGTCAGCATGACGCGGCCGTCGTGGTCGAACATGATGTTGGCCGGCTTCACATCGCGATGTACGACGCCGCGCTGGTGCGCATGGCCGAGCGCGCACGCCGCTTCCCACAACACCCGCTGGATGTAGTCGATGGTCAGCGGCTGCTTCTGATCGAGCACATCCTCGAGTGACGTGCCCGCGATGTACTTCATGACGAAATAGTTGAGACCGCCTTCACTCTCGACGCGGTAGATCGGGATGATGTTCGTATGGTCGAGCTTCGCCGATGTCTTCGCTTCCTGCTGGAAGCGCTTGACGATATGCTCGTCCATGGAGATGTCGGGCGGCAGCACTTTGATCGCGACTTCGCGCTCGAGCGTCAGGTCGTGCGCGAGAAAGACCGCGCCCATCCCGCCTTTGCCGAGCATGCGTTCGATCTTGTATTTCCCTTCCACGAGTCGTTGCAGGCGCTGCATCAGCACTTCGGTCCCGCTGGCACTGGCGCCCAGCGTGCCGCCACCCGTCACGTCTGCTCCGCAGGCGTAGCAGAACTTGCTCCCGTTAGGCAGCGGCGTGTGGCACTTGAGACACTCCATCATGGAGCCCGCGGCGCCGGTCATGGAGCGCGGATCCCACGGAGCGCCGGGACTACCGGGCTTTTCCTGACGGCCGCGGGAGCGGGTGGCGAGGGGAACCCCGGGCACCCGCCGGCAGAGATGCAGACGTCGTAGACAACGGGCACGCCCTGATAATCCACGGCAACGAGGTAGTAGTCGCCCGCACCCAGCAGCGTCGTCATCGTCTCCGTCGAGCCTGAGGCGTCCGAACGATTGAGGATGTCCAACGTGGAGCTCGCGCCGCCCCCCGGGACCGTGAGCAAAAACAGGTCGACATCGCTCGAGTCGACCGTCGCCGCCGAAGTAACAGACGCGATCTTGATGGTCACGGCCGTCAAGCTTGTGACGCGGAACCGGATCCAGTCGATGTCATGCGGATTATCGATCGTGAGCGTGTCGCGGAACGTGCCGCCGGGCACCGTGACCGCCAGGCCGCGCGCGTCCGCCGCGTCGCAAAAATCGTCCTCTTCGTGCGCGTCGCGAGGCACGGTGGGATCGCTCGTGACGTATCCCTCAAAGACCGCGAGACCGTAGCGCCCCGGCTGTGAATACAACGCCAGCGCATGGAGCCGTCCGGGCGGCATGCCGCGCAAGGCCACGATCGTCGATTCGGGTTGGGTCTCCGCCGGCTCGAATGCGAAGCCCTTACAGGCGTGCGACCCTGGCCCGAGGGTCCACGCAGTCGGCCCGATCGCATAACTCGGGGGAGTCCCCGGAACGAACGCCAAAGAGTCCGAGAGGAACGTAGAAAATGTGCCGCGAACCTCAGGGGCACTGAGAATGATGGTGAGATCTCGAGTCGTCGTCTGCGTGAACCGATACCAATCGACTCCGACCGAGTCGCGTTTGGCCGGCTCGAATGCCAGTGCCGGATTCAAGAATTTGATCTGCGGAATCGCCGGAATTCGCGGCGGCGCGTCGAGATTGATGGTGCGCGGCGACGCTTCGTTCGGTTCGAGCACATCGAACGGCAAGACCTTGGTCGTGTCGGGCGCATTCCCAAACACGCCCGGTCCAATGAAGGACAGCCGGTCCGTGTGCGCAGGCGGTGTGACCCAAAACGTGGCCGTGGAAAAGCCAAGCGAGTCACGCGTCCTCGTGGGGAGGATGCCCGGAAGGGGATAGTCGAGCTGGGTCGCGTTCGCCAGGAACGCGATGAAGATCGAATCGACGCCCACGCCGTATACCGTGATCGTGTCTCCGAAATGCACGATACTCGGCCGCACGCTATCCACTTCGAGCGGATTCGACACTCGCAGGAAAAGGTTGCCTTCCGGCGCTAGCTCGAATGCAATCGCACGCGCGCTGATGTCGACCATGCCGCTGTTCACACCGGTCACCGTGGCGTAGCCACCCCCGTCATTCTGGACCGTCGCGGTCGTGGTACTGCCCGTCCCAAATGCGAACGCCACGTTCGTAATCGGCTGCGTGTCCGGGCCAATCACTCGCCAGGCGCGAGCGTGGACCGACATCTCCTTCCCGCGGAGCACGACCTGGGAAGGCCCCTCGAGCGTGACGAGGACCTTGTCGCTTTTGTCGGTTGGGAAGGCACAGGTGGCACCGGTCAGCGCCGCTGCGAGAATTACGATGGGGGTAGCTCGGCCGCGACCGCGCATCCGGACAATCCGTGAACGTGAGGACCGAACATACAATACGCGGGTTGCCCGGGCCACAGTGACTTACAGTGTGCCTCGGCGTTTGAGGTCGAGATACTTCGACACCACCGCTTGGGCCGCGCGTTCCGGTGTGACGTCAATCACCAGCACACCCGCCCGCCGCATATGCCCCAACGCCTCCTCACGCGCATGCAGCAACTCCTCGGCAGCCGCCTTGCGGTACGCATCGCGTGGCGTCTCGGGACGCTGCATGGCCGCTGCGTCGAGCTCGGGATTGCGCAGGGTCACGGCAAGAGGGAGGTGTCGCGGACGCAGGGTGGCGACGTTCGCGACGAGCGCATCGGACGCGAAGCGATCGATCACGTCGGTGAAGAGCACGGTCAGCGCGCGTTTGCGATTGCGGGCCGCGAGATAGCGGAACGCTCCCGGATAGTCGGGCTCGACAAGCTTGGGCTGCACTTCCGCCAGCACATCCATCACTCGCCGCACACCGGTCCGCCCCCGTTCGGGCGCCACGAAGTGCTGCACGCCGTCGGCGAACGTCATGATGCCGACATTGTCGTCGTGTTGCGCCGCGGCGTACGCCAGCTCGAGCGCCGCCTGGACCGCGAAGTCGAGCCGCGCGACACCGGACGCGACGTCGGCCGTCATGAGCCGGCCAGTGTCGAGCACGAGCAGCACCTGCTGACGCCGCTCCGCTTCGTACTGGCGCGTGATCACCTTGCCGCGCTTCGCCGTCGCTTTCCAGTCGATATGCCGAAGGTCGTCGCCCGGGACCCACTCGCGCAATGATTCGAACAACCGGCCTTCGCCAAGCCGGCGGATCTGCTTCGACCCGACATCGCGCCGCCGCAGTGCTTCGGCGACCGAAGCCCGGAGGCGGACGGAGACGAGGGGCGGGTACACCACGACGTCCCACGGCAGCGGCAGCCGGGCACGGTGGCGCCCGAGACCGAGCGGTCCAATGCTGTCGACTACGAAGCCACCGGCTCCGCCGGTCTCCCGGCCGCGCCGCAGCGGAACCACCGGTACCGGTTCGCGCACCGCGGCGCGCGGCGGGATGCCCAGCGCGCGCGGTGGCTGGGTGCCGCCCAGGATGTCGGGACGGACTTCACGCACGTTCAGGTGCGCGGGGCGCGAGGAGGGATTGGTCCAACGGTAGACGACCTCTCCCGTGTGACCCACCGAGAGCGCGGGTAGCGGTTCCCGGTTCACCACGACGGTTTGTGCGAGCGTCGCGTCGAGCCAGATCAGCACGATCAGGAGCACGTCGGCGAGCAGCATCGCGTCCAGGCCCCACGGCGTCCAGAACCCCGCCGCGCCAAGCGCCGCCAGGATTCCGGCGATCAGGAGCGCACGGGGCGTCCACAGGATCCCCGCGACGGTGCCCAGCGCGTACCACAGTCCGATGAAGGCGGCGATAACGGCGCCCGCCACCAATAGCGGCTGCAGGTTCACGCCGTCGGCGCCTCGGTCCGATCCAGAATGGCCTTGAGCGCCTGATCGGCTGTCACGCCCTCGAGCTCGAGCTCGGGCGCGACGCTGACGCGGTGCCGCAGAATCGCCGGGGCGAGCCGTTTCACGTCGTCGGGGATCACGTAGTCGCGGCTGTCGAGCAAAGCGGCGGCCCGCGCCGCCTTGAAGAGCGCGACGCCCGCCCGCGGGCTCGCGCCCAGCGTGAGGGAGGCGGCTTCGCGCGTCGCGCGCACGATCGCCGTGACGTACGCCGTGATGCTCGGCTCGACGCGCACGCGATCGACCGCCTGCCGCAGCCGCTCGAGGCCGTCCGCGTTGATCACGGGACCAACCCCATAGGTGTCAGTCCGATCGGCCTCGAAGCCCTCCACGTAGCGCGTCAGGATGCCCTGCTCCACGTCAGCCGCCGGGTAGCCGATCTGCACCTTGGCCATGAAGCGGTCGAGCTCCGCTTCGGGGAGAGGGTACGTGCCCTCGAACTCGATCGGATTTTGCGTCGCGAACACGGTAAAGGTCGAGGACAGCGGATGGCTCTGGCCGTCTACCGTGACGGTCCGCTCTTGCATCGCCTCGAGCAAAGCGGCCTGGGTCTTGGCGGGCGCTCGATTGATTTCGTCCGCGAGCACGAGATCGGCAAAGACGGGGCCCGGCCGAAACGAGAACTGCTGCGCGCCGGTCAACAGCGTGATGCCCGTGATGTCCGCGGGCATCAGATCGGGCGTGAACTGGATGCGCACGAATCGCACGTCCAGCGCGAGCGCGAGCGTGCGCACCATCAGTGTCTTGGCAGTCCCCGGGACTCCCTCGAGCAGAATGTGCCCGCGCGCGAGCAGGCAAACGAGGACCTCGAGGGTCGCCGCCTCCTGTCCCAGCACCACTTTGCGTAAAGCCTCTACGATGCGTTGCGCGTCGTGCGCGGGCGCAGTTCCTCCCACACGTCCTCCACGGCTTGGGCGGCGAGAAGCACGCGTTGCTCGTCGCGAACGCGCGCAGTGAGCAGATGGTGCAAGCGGCGAACGGCGGCGCGACCCTGCGGGCCGCGCATCGCCAGCTCGAGGCTTTCGAGCCACGGTAGCAGGTTGCCATTTCCTACATGGCCGGCCCGGCTTAAGCGCCGGCGCAGTCCCAGCGCCAGCCGCTGGACGGCGGTGTCGGTGTCGGCGGCGCTCTCGAGGCCCGCGCCCAGCGCTTCCAGATGCTCGAGCGGGGAGCGGCGCCGCCGTTCGATCACCGACAGTGCCGGGCCGAAGCGCACCGACGTCATTGCAAGCCAGGCGAGAGCGACGGCGATGAGCTGCAGGATCGCCCACCCCGCCGGGTTACTGCGGAGCCAGCTCAGGGTGCGGCCGGAGAACGATCCCTGATTCCCGGACCCAAATCCCTGGTGATACTCGTCCCACACGACTCTGCCGGGGCGTTCTCGCCGCGGCGTGAGCAGCGGCAAGAGGGCGATGGGCACGTCGGTATCGCGCCACACGCGGTTCGTAAACCACTTCGGATCGGCGACGAGGGTAATCGTGCCGCCGCCGCGATAGCGCAGACGCAGGATCGCCGGCCGATTGTTCACCGCGACGACGACCGTGTCGACGGCGAATGGCAGGAGTGTGTTGCAGACATCCGGCTCCGAATTTTCCGCCGAGCCTTTTCTCAGCTTCTCGAGGCGGGCGGGGCCTGACGTCACCGATTTGCGAGCCGTCAGCACCAGCTCGGTGGGGGGCAGCCGCGCCTCCGTCTCCACCGACCGGACGCCGACGGTGTCGGCGTTGCCGATACCGCCCGACTGCGTGCGCCATCCCGTGCACGCCGTGACGCCGGCGCCGTCGCCCACCGCCATCACCGCGCCGCCCGCGCGTACGTAGCGCGTGACTTGCTCCAGCTCGTCATCCTCCAGGTCGATGATCGGGTTGACCAACACGAGAATGGCGGGGCGATGCGCCCGCTCCGTCGCGAGCGTGGTAAGCGGCGTGCGACGCCGCTCCGACAGCCGGCCCAGGCGGATGAGCACATCGTACAGCGCCTTGCTGCCGCGCGGGCCGTTCAGATACGTCGACGTGCGAAAGTCGAGATCAGGCGTCCGGGGCTGCCGATTCGCCGCCCAGATGCCGATCGCGATGGCGACAGCGAGAAGCAGCGCGGTACCGATTTCAAGCCGGTACGACATACTGCCCTCGTGCCAGCTCCTGCGCCACGTCGCCGAACGATTCGTACTCCCCTGCATCGCACGGCACCGCCCCGAACAGATGGCGGTACAGCTGCGCGACGAGACTGGCGAGCGATGCGCGCCCCCGATCGGTCAGCCGCGCTTCCCCGACATACTCGGCCGGCGTCTTGGAGGCGTGGAAGCGCAGCGCTTTCCGCCGGTCGAGCTCGAGGACGAGCGCGAGGAAACGATGCCCGAGCGCTTCGGCGTAGCGACCGGCGCGGGCCAGCTCGTCAGCATAGGCGAGGTGCGCAGCGGCATCGGCGACCACTCGTGCGCCGACAGGGGTCTTGGTTTGGCCGGTCCGCGCCGCCGGGCGCACGATCCGCCACATGACATACCCCATGTGCACCAGCAGCGCGACGAGGGCGACAACGACGAGCGCCAGACCGATGTCGAAGCCGACCGGATGCTGCGCGGAGAGGCGATTGAGCCACTCGATGAGGTTATGCCATTGCCGCGCCAGCCAGGATACCACGCGCCGTCGCTCGACCCACTGATACTCGGGGCGCGCGAAAACCTGACCGATCACGTGCCGCAGTGAGTCGGCCGGGACCTGAAGCAAGGCTTCGTTCAGTGTATCCCCGTCCCCAGCTGCTCGCTCAGCACCTGAAGGTCGAACGCCTCACGCCGCACGCGCAGATCGTAGTACAGCAGCGTAAGGGCGCAGGGCAGGATCGGCGCCAGCACGATTCCGAGCAGCGACGCGAACACGACGAAGACGGGCTGGTAGGATTGGTTGCCCGCCATTCCGAGTGCACCACTGATGGCGCCGATCACCATCTGCGGCAGGAACTGAGAAATCAGCCACGTGACTACGATGGTACCGGCGACCTTCCCCCGCGCGCCACGCGTCAACTCCCAGGAGCGCCCGAAGGCGTCGAATGAGCTGGACAAGTCTTCGAGCACGACGATGGGAGTCGTCATCGCGTAGGCACACAGGACCCAGGTCACGAGCCATATCGCGGCGATGGCCCCCGCGAAAATCATCAATCCGCCAAGCCCGGGGGTGATCAGTCTCCCCATGAAAAAGAGCAACCCTACCACAAGCGCTGCCGCGATATAAAGGAGGAACAGCAACAGCGTTTTGCTGATCGCCACGAGCAGCAGCGGGACAATTTTCTCCGTGCCGAAGCGCAGCGAGGCACCCAGCTCCGGCTCGTGGCCCAGATACGAATCGGAGATCACGCGAATCGTTCCGGCCTTGAGGAGCAGGCTGCAGGCGGTCCAGACGACCAGCAGCAGGAGGAAGAGCCCGATGCTGCCGGCGATGTTCTGCTCGAGCAGATTGAGGAGCTCGAAGGGGCTGTTGCTGAACCGCAGATTCAGGTAGATGCCGGCCGCGGTTGGGAGCCACACCAGGATCAGACTCAGCCGCATAAACAGGCCGAAGTGACGCCGGTAGATGTTGAAGCTCCCGTCAAGAATCTCGCCCAGCCGCATGGGCCTGAGGTTGGTATTAATGGGTCGCTCCGCGAGGGGACACGCGGTAAGATGAGGACATGACAGCCTCCGCGCGAGACCTGGATCTCCGGCAGCACCACGGCATCGAGACGCCGGAGCATGTGGAGGTCCAGTTCGAGTTGGCGGGCGTCGGATCACGCCTGGCCGCGGGACTGCTCGACCTGCTGCTCCTGGTCCTGGGACTTTTGGCGCTTTGGATCGGCGGCGGGGCGATCATCGGGAGCGTGAGCGCCGCTCCCGGGATGCGGGGCTGGCTGAGCGCGGGGATGATCATCCTCACGTTCTGCTTCCTGTGGGGCTATTTCACGCTGTTCGAGGCGCTGAACGGCGGCCGAACCCCCGGCAAACAGGCGCTCGGCATCCGCGTCGTGATGGATACCGGCCGGTCGATCACCCCGTCGGCCGCGGTCGTGCGGAATCTCGTCCGTTTCATCGACTGTTACTTCCCGGTTCCGTTCGCCCCCGCCCTGATTTCGATGTTCCTCCACCCGAGCAACAAGCGGCCGGGGGACATGGCCGCCGGTACGATCGTGGTGCGCGATCACCCGACTGACTGGAGTCTGGGCGCCCCCATACCGACCGGGGAAACGGTCGCCGAGCCCCTCGAGACCGGCCCGCCGGAGCTGTCGGAGGAGGAGTTCCGTCTGCTGGATCGATTCCTGGGCCGAATCAACGATCTGACGCCTGAGGTGCAGGTGCGGATCACGACGGACCTCGTGCGACGGTTCGAGCCACGCATCCCGCGGCGCAACGCGGACCTGCAGGGCTATCTCGTCACCGTCTTCGCCGAAGAGCAGCGCAAGCGTCGCAGCCGGTTTGCCCCGCGCGCCAAAGCCGGGGCGGCGGGCCGCATCACCGTCCCTGCCGAGCGGTTCGTACAGAAGAAGCGGGAAGGATGGGAAACTTTTCGGACAACGGCGCTCCGGATGGAGCGGTCCGGCGTGGGGGCGTTGGCGCCGGGGGAAATCCCCACCTTTGCAGCCCAGTACCGCGAAGTGGCCGCCGATCTCGCGCGCGCCCGCACCTATCAGGTCGATCCGCGCGTCATCGCCTACCTGGAGCGGGTCGTCACCGCGGGGCACAATGCGTTGTACCGCGCCCGCGGCAAGGAGCGCACGCCGCTGCCGCACTACATTCTGCGCGACTTTCCCGCCGCCGTCGTGCAATCGTGGCGCTACGTGCTCCTCGCCTTCCTGTTGTTCTCGGTTCCCGCCGTCGTCGGCTACGTCATGATC
>Ga0193755_1000537_pt1 | contig 11021 bp, 9 predicted proteins | sample H1a2metaG_FD_144921 | JGI IMG/M metagenome (GOLD analysis project Ga0193755, IMG submission 144921) | Soil microbial communities from a riparian zone of the East river system, Colorado, United States - H1a2 | ecosystem: Environmental > Terrestrial > Soil > Riparian zone | place: USA: East River...
CAGGTGCTCTGCAAAAGTTGTTCGAGCACCGGGCTTTGCGGGTCAGCCGCCAGCGCCTTGCGGATATCTTCATGAGCCTTCTGGATGACCGCCAAACTGGTCTCGATCTTGGCGCGCGTGGCCGGTTCCAGCAGAGCGAGCCGATCTCGAAATGTCTTCTCTACCGAGTCGCGCGCCAGCAGGTATTTTGGATCTCTCGGCTCGTCGAACGAGGTAGTTGCAGCCACCGTCTGGATGACGCGCGGCACCGATGGGCCCTGCAGCACTGCCCACGTGAACAGGCTGGCGAGGCCGGCGGCTGCCAAGGCAATGGCGGCTGCCAAGGCCATCGGCGGGGCGTGCCGCGGCCTGATGGAAAGACGCGCGGCGACGCGCGGCCACAAATTCCCCGGGGGCACGATGTCCCTCGGCAGATTCGCGATCAGCCGATCAAGAGAATCTTGTTGGCGGTCATTCATGGTTGCTCCAATCCAAGCGTTGAGGTCAGCAGTTGGCGCGCACGGTGCAGCTGCGCCTTGCAGGTGCCTTCCGCAATTCCCAATGCGCCGGCCGCTTCGGCGTGGCTGTACCCATAGATACCGACGAGCACCAGAACATGCCGGGCGCCTTCGGGCAAGGCAGCTATGGCACGCTCGACATCGAGCGGCGGCGTACCGCTGCCCGGATCCGCCCGGTCGGGCAGCCCGAGTGCGGGCTCTGCGACCTCGTACTCGAACCTCAAGCCCTTGCGGCGTGACAGCACGCAATGCACTGCAATTCGGTGTAGCCATGTCGAGAACCGGCTGCGGCGCTCAAAGCGCGACAGCGCGCGCCACGCTGCAACGAAGGATTCCTGCGTGCAGTCCTCCGCCGCCTCCCGCTGTCCCGTGAGGCGCAAGCACAGCCCATACACCCGCGGCGAGAATTGCCGATACAGACACTCAAACGCGGCTACATCGCCGGCAGCTGCCGCGGCAATCGTATCCGTCGGCTCGGTGCTTGAATCCATGGCGAAAACTCTGTGCAGAGTGTGAATCATTCCCTGGTTAGAGGGAGGCCGCAGCCCGAAGGTTTAAACGGCCGGGCTGTTGAACAATCCGGCAATGGTGTTGACCGCCCGGTCAGCTTCGGCGCGATCCGCCACCGCCGTATCATCATTGAATCCGTAGTAGTCGCTGTCGCCGACCGCTTGAAACACCAAGCCGTCGCGCCGCGGCACGAACGACACGCCCTTGTAGAAAAGGCCATAATTGATGTCCGGCTGCGGAATCACCCGCGCCAATTGTCCGCGGACCGGCGTGACGGTTTGATCGCCGAACAATGCGCGCGCTCCATAACCGGTCGCATTGATCAGGGTTTTTTCGCGCAGCCGGGCGAAATCATCCGGTGTGTGAAATTCTGCTATTTCGAGTTTCCCGCCATTTGCGCCAAAGTCGCCCATCAACACCCGTGTGTACGCGGTCAGATTGAACATCATGAGCGAAGTACGCCGCAGGTAACGCGCTCCAAGCGAATGGCTGCCGGGAGCGAAGTCCGCTCGCTGCGTGATGAGATCGCCGATCAGTTCCCGTTGCAGATCGGCGAATGGCGGGCGGTCGTCCGGCGCACTGCGCCGGCGGCTGGATTCGGCCTCATCCGACACGAAGTAATTGTCGATGAACTCAACCGGCGTGCCCGGCAGGCCGAGGAAGTTTTGATAGGTTTGAAAAGAGGTGCGGGCCATTTCCTCCCACTGCTGCTTGAACGCGGGAGTTGCGTTCTCCTGCAGACAAATTCGGGAATCCGGGGTCCACAATCCCGTCGCCAGTGAGGAGCGGACATTGGGCGGCAGCTCTTTTGCATAGATCGTGACTCGGGCGCCGGCTCGCTGCAGCAGCAGCGCGGAAGTCAGTCCCAAAGCACCGCAGCCGATGACGGCGATCTCTCTTTCCCCCGCCGCCATCGCTTTGCGAACCGCGATGCTGCTCGATCCCCAAGACAGCGACCAGCCGCTGCCGCCGTGACCGTAATTGTGAACGACGAGCTTCGAGCCGATTTTTTCGGACCCTGCGCCCGAAATGGACGCGTGCAAACGGTGATCCGGGTAATCCGGTCGGTGCTCGCTCGAACGGGAGTGAGCTGTAACGTCGCGGCATTTGGCGGACGTTTGGCGCCCAAGGCGCTGACGCAGCCCTCGAGTCCCCCCAGCAGTACGGCAGCCCCTGCTCCGGCCAATAACCGTCGGCGTCCGATCGACCCAGGCATTCACACTTCTCCCCAGTGCGTAAAGTCCGATTGTAAACAGGAATACACCGCACGCAGCCAAAATTGCGGGCCGGTCGCCTCGCCGCATGTTAACGTCCGCCAAAGCGTTGCTTGAGGAGAGAAAAATGCTGAGGAGAATCCGTGCGGCGATTTTTGCGGCGCGCGCAGCGCCGGCGATCTTGTGTCTCGCGCTGATTGGCGGCGCACAGGCCGCATCCCGCAATGAAAAGGTCTTTCAAGCAGCGGAAGCGAACAACAGCGTGGCTCTGGACCTGCTCAAAGAGATTGTCAATATCGATTCGGGAACCGGGGACGTCGAAGGCGGCGCCCACGTTGAATCCGTACTCGCCGCCCGATTGACGCAGTTGGGCGCCGCGGTCAGGACCGAACCGGCCGAGGCCCCGGGGCTCCCCGACAATCTGGTCGCCGTGTTCCACGGCACAGGCAAGGGCAGGATCCTGATCATTGCGCATGTCGATACGGTTTTTGGCCCGGGCACTGCGGCCGCCAGGCCCTTCAGCATCGACAAAGATCGCGCGCATGGTCCAGGCGTGGGCGATGAAAAAGCAGGCGTGGTCAATGCGTTTACCGCACTCAAGATTCTGCATGACCTGGGCTTCAAAAACTTCGCGACCATTACTTTCTTGCTGGACGATAGTGAAGAGCGCGGCTCGCCGGGTTCGACAAAACTCATCAAGCGCCTGGCCCGCGAGCATGATGTGGAATTCAACATGGAGCCCGGCGATCCGCCGGATGCGCTCACGGTTTGGCGCAAGGGCTCCGCAAGCATTCGTATTCAAGTCAAAGGCCGCGCAGCGCATGCCGGAATGGCGCCGCAGGATGGACGAAATGCCGCCGTAGAGTTGATGCACCAACTCAACGCGCTGCAAGGCGCGTTTCCGGTTTCGGGTACGGGGGTGACCGTCAACCTGACGGTGCTGCGCTCGGGCGAGCGGGCAAACATCATCCCGGACCTTGCCGAGGCCACCTTGAATGTTCGCTACCGCAAGCCGGAGGAGTTCGACGCGGTGCTCGCGAAGGTTGAGGCCGGTACGCACACCACCCAAGTTCCGGACACCACCGTGAGCGTTTCCCACGATCCCGCCTTTCCGCCGTTGACGGAAAACGCGCAGATCGATGCGCTCGCGGCGCGTGCGCGGGCAATCTACGCGGAAATCGGCAAGACCATCGAGCTGTCGGGCAACGGCGGAGCGTCCGAATCAGCGCTCGCCATGTCGGAAGGAACTCCGGCACTCGACGGCTTGGGATTCGTTGGCGGCGATTTCCACACCGATCATGAATGGATCGACCTGGACAGCATTACGCCGAGGCTGTATTTGTTCACTCGTCTGCTCATGGAAAGCGGCGCCAAACCGCGCCCGTAGGAGCCGCTCTTCGGTATTATCCGACGCCGGATCACGGCGTGTGGGAGACAGCCTCGGACGAACGCCTTAGGTACCTTTTATAGGTGCTCAAGCGAATCACCGCGGCGATAGGCCTGATCCTGCTCCTCATTGTTCTCGGTGTGGCGCTGGCGCCGTCGAGTTTTTGGCGCTGGCTGATCATCCACGAGGTATCGCGTGCCACCGGCCGGCCCGCGAGCATCGACGGCGAGGTCAAACTGCACTTGTTTTCGCCCAACCCGGAACTGCAGGTGCAGGGCTTTGCCTTGAGCAACGCACCCTGGGCGCGGCCGAAAAACATGGTCGCTATCAAGCGGTTCGAAGCCACGGTGAGTCTCAAATCATTGTTGCGCTTTCATCCGATATTTCCCCGCGTGGCGATCGATTCTCCCGCCATTGACTTGGAACGCGACGCATCCGGGCGCGCGAACTGGGATTTCTCGCGCCCCGGCACACGCAAGAACCGGCAAAACCATTCGGCACCGCTGCACATTCCCGTCATCCAAGACTTGAGCCTTACCCATGGGACACTCACCGCCCGCGACCGTATTCGCAAGCTGACCTTTGAAGGTCGAGTCTCGGTTGAGGAAAACCGCAACACTTCCGACAATCACGCACTGAAGCTGCGCGGTTCCGGAACCTTGAACGGCAAGCCCTTTGAGCTGAATCTGAACGGCGAACCTCTTATCGGTGTTCAGCCTTCCCAGCCGTACGCATTCGAGGCAGCGGTCGCGGCGGCTGACATCAAGCTCAATACCCACGTCACGATATCGCGCCCCTTCGACCTGGCGGCGCTGCAAGCCAAGTTTCACCTCTCAGGCAGCGATTTGGCTGATGTCTACTATTTGACTGGGCTGGCTCTGCCGAATACGCCTCCCTATGATGTATCGGGCACATTGGTGCGCGACCACCTGACATTCCGCGTCGACGATTTTCAGGGCAAGTTGGGCAGCAGCGACGTGGCAGGCAAACTCGGCATCGATACGGGACATGAGCGGCCAAAACTGAGCGCCATCCTCGCCTCCAAGCAGCTGAATCTCGCAGATTTAGCCGCCCCTCTCGGAACTGAGGCGACGCCCGACCGTAAATCCAACACGCTGGCCCGCCCGACGACCCCGGTCGCCGCAGCGCCGCCTGCCCTGCTGCTTCCGGATGCCGATCTGCAAATTGAGCGCGTGCGCGGCATGGACGCCGATGTGCAGTTCGATGCGGCATCGGTGAGCGCCTCCAAAATGCCGATGAAGAAAGTGCATTTCCACTTAAATCTCGACAATGGCAAGATCACGCTCGATCCCCTCGCCTTTCAACTGCCGCAAGGTGAATTCTCCGGCATGGTCGCCGTCGATGCGCAAGGTGCTACGCCGAAGACGAACATCGACATGAAGCTGAGCAACGTGGATCTAGCCCAATTCAAACCCAAGTCGGGTAAGGGAGCACCGCTCGAGGGACAGCTTCTGGGACGAATCAAATTGCAGGGCTCGGGAACCTCCGTGCACAAGACGGCGGAAAACGCCGACGGCGATATCACCCTGGTGATTCCGAGAGGCGAGATGCGCGAAGCATTCGCCGAGCTGACGGGCATCGATTTGGCGCGCGGGCTGGGACTCATTTTGACGAAAAATGAGCGGAATACTGCAGTGCGCTGCGGGGTCGCGAGTTTCAAAGCGGCCGGCGGCGAGTTGACAGCGACCACACTGATTATCGACACCACGCACGTCTTGGTCACCGGTCAAGGCGACGTCAACCTTAAGACCGAGGCACTTGACCTGTCGCTGCGAGGCCAGCCCAAGGAGGCTCGAATGCTGAGACTGCGCACCCCCATAACACTACGCGGATCGCTTTTACAACCGAAGATCGGCGTGCAGCCCGGAAAGTTGGCTGCCCAAACCGGCGGCGCCGTCGCCTTAGGTGCGTTGTTGACTCCTGTGGCCGCGCTGCTCGCCTTTGTCGACGGTGGTCTTGCGAAGGATGCGAATTGCGCGGCACTCATCGGCCAAGCAGAGCAAGGCAAGAATCTTCCCAAGGAGTGAAGAAAATGCCTCCGGGAAACCCCTACGCCTGTCCGTCAATGCCTACGAATGGATGCGCCAGGTTCTGCTGTGATGTCCCCTGCTCCCGGGCTCTAATATGGGGCTGACTGGCATGGAGAAATCGATATGGGATTCGACCTCGAGCGGTCCGAAGTAGACAGGCCGGTGGACGCCGATGCGGCCTTGCTGCAAGCGGACGCCCCGGAGCAGCAGCCGGCGGAACAGGTGTTCGGCCGTGCTCTTTCGCAAAATCTCATTGCCGAACGTTTTGCCATTGATGCCTACCGCAAAATTGCGGAACACGGCGACAAGTATGACAAGGCCACCATGCGCCTGGTCAAGGTGGCGCTCGCCGTCGAAGAAGAGCATGCAGAGATTCTGTCCAGGATCATCGAAAATCTTCGCCATCTGCATGGGACGCCGGCCGGATAGAAATCGCGACCGCACCATGACGTCCGAGGCCCTAAATACAACGGAACTCCTCCAGGTCGCCTTGGATGCCGCAGGCATGGGCAGCTGGGAGTTGTACCTGTCTACCGGGGCGATTCATCGCACATTGCGGCACGACCAGATGTTCGGCTATGAAGAAATGCAGCCGTTCTGGGACCTGGAGATGACCATTGACCACATCGTGGAGGAAGACCAACCGCTGGTTCGCCGGGCATTCTCCGAAGCGAAGATTGACGGATCAATCGATGTCGAAGCGCGCGTACGCCGCAGCGCCGGCGGCGAAACCCGCTGGGTCCACGTCAGCGGCCGCACCTTCTACATCGATGGCACGGCTATGCGCATCGTCGGACTCATAGCCGACGTGACGCATCGACGTGCCGTGGAAGAGCGGCTGCGCCTGGCGCAAAAGATTGAGGCACTCGGTCAGCTCACCGGCGGAGTTGCGCATGATTTCAATAATTTGCTGCAAGTGATATCGGGCGGCCTGCAAGTAGTTGCCCGTCAATCCGATCCGCAGCGCCGCGAGCGGATTTTCGCGTCGATGAGACAGGCCGTTGACCGCGGCGCCAGTCTATGCCGGCAGCTGTTGGCGTTCTCGCGCCGACAATCGCTCAAGCCCGAAGCGGTGAACCTCAAGCGTTTGATCGGCGAGATGGGCGAGTTGCTGAATCGCGGCCTACGAAGCGACGTACAAATCCAGACGGCCTTTGCCGATGAGCTGTGGCCCGCCGAGGTCGATCCGGGAGAACTTGAACTCGTTATCTTGAATCTGGCGTTGAATGCGCGCGACGCGATGCCAAACGGCGGCAGGATAGACGTGAGCGCCCGAAATTGTCCCGCGCTTGCCGATCACGACCTCGACGGTGATTTTGTGCGCCTGGACATCGCCGATTCAGGCGTCGGCATGTCCCCGGAAATTCTAGTTCATGCCTTCGAGCCTTTTTTTACCACCAAGGAAGTGGGAAGTGGTTCGGGTCTGGGACTGGCCCATGCCCACGGCTTTGCCAAGGCGTCGGGCGGCGTGGTGCGAATTGCCAGCACGCCGGGACGCGGAACTTTGGTGTCTCTGTTTCTGCCGCGTACATTGAAAGTGCCGACGCTGGGCCCTCACCTGATGTCGCTGGCGAGCGATCATGCGACCAGCGCGGGACAAGTGCTGGTGGTGGAAGACGACGACGAAGTCGCGGCGCTCACCGTGGAAATGATCAATCAACTCGGCTATGACACGACGCGAGTCGCCAGCGCCGAGGCTGCTTTGGGAGCTCTTGCCGACCGCCGTTCGGTCGATATCGTTTTCTCCGATATCATGATGCCGGGGCGGATGAATGGCGTTGAACTGGCGCAGGAGATACGGCGGCGGCGCCCCGATATGCCGGTGCTCCTTACCAGCGGCTACGCCGAGGGAGTGCGCCGCAATGCGGCCGCCCAACAAATCAAAATCATTCCCAAGCCATATCGGATCGACGAATTACGCGACGCCTTGGCGGCCGTCAGGCAAGATGCTCGGGAGTCCGTTCGAGAGCACTAAATGCCGGTGATCGTTTGTCCGTCGTGCGACCTGGCACACCGCGCCAGTCTGGAGCCTGCGTCTGAGCGCACCCGCTGCGCTCGTTGCCTTGCGTCGCTGCAACGCCCTGAGAAAGGCAGCCTCGACACGGCGATTGCCTTGAGTATTGTGGCGCTCGTGTTATTTCTGCTGAGCAATGCCTACCCCCTGGTTGTGATTCATTCAAATGGCTCGACCCGGGCTACCACCTTGATCGGCGCGGCCCTGGGCCTTTATCGTCAAGATCATACGGGCCTTGCCGCATTGGTGTTCATCACCACCGTTGCGGGTCCATTCCTGCAAATCGCGGCGTTGTTGTACCTGTTGATTCCGTTGCGGCGCAAGCGGCAGGCGCCGGGCCAGAACACGGTGTTCCGCTTGCTCGCGCAAGTTCGGCCATGGACGTTTGTCGAGGTCTTCATGCTCGGAGCGTTGGTGGCGCTGGTCAGATTGGCTGCCTTCACGCAGGTAGTTCCCGGTATCGCGCTATGGTCCTGCGCATTGCTCATGCTCACGCTTGCCGCGCTGACCAGCCGCACCTCGCCCGGGCAGTTCTGGCGCTGGGTCGAACGGAGCCGGGCTTGAACTTTTCCACGACCGGCCGCAGCTTGGGCCTGCTCGTTTGCATGCAATGTCACGCAACGGTGCGCGCCCTGCAGGTGCCTCATCCTCGCTGTCCACGATGTGATGCACATCTTTTTCAACGCAAGCCCCATAGTCTCGCCCTGACGGCAGCGCTGCTCGTGTGCGCGGCTGTTTTATACGTGCCGGCCAACCTGCTTCCGGTGATGTACACACGCACGATTTTCGATGACGAGAAGGATACGATCATGAGCGGCGTGCTGGTATTGCTGCACTCCGGATCCTGGCCCATCGCGGTGTTGGTGTTCATCGCCAGCATTGTCGTGCCGCTGTTGAAGATCATTGCGCTCAGCGTGGTACTCTTTTCCGCCTGGCGCCGCTCGCCGCGATACCGGACACAACGCAGCGAGCTATTTCGGATGGTCGAATTCATAGGACGCTGGTCAATGCTCGATGTCTATGCCATTTCGCTGCTGGTCGCCCTGGTACAAATCAGGTCCTTGGCCTATGTCGCCGTCGGCTGGGGTGCGCTGGCCTTTGCTGCCGTCGTCGTCTTGACCCTGTTCGCAGCACGCACGTTCGACGAGCGCTTGCTGTGGGAACCGCCGCGGTGAGCGATCCGCCGGATTCAAACCTCGATGACCTCCCCGCGGCGGTGCCCGCGCGCACGCTGTGGGGCCGCCTGCAGCTGGTCTGGATTCTTCCCGCAGTCGTGGTTCTGGCGGGCGCCTTCGTGGTCATTCGTGAGAAACTGGCTCAGGGCACGTCGATCGAAATTCGCTTCGCCAATGCAGAAGGGCTGGAGACGAACAAGACCAAGGTTCGTTACAAAGATGTCGATATTGGCGAGGTTGCGGCGATTCGTGTCGGCGATGATCGCAAAGAAGTCATTGTGACCGCGGACATTCACCGCAATGCCAGCGCGTACTTGGTCGACGATACCCGCTTTTGGGTGGTGCGGCCGCGGGTTTCGGGGGCCGGCGTGTCGGGCCTGGCCACGTTGGTTTCGGGCGCCTACATCAGCGTGGATGTGGGTCATTCCACGGCAAAGCGCGATCGCTTCGTCGGACTTGAAATACCTCCCATCTTGACGTCCGACCTGCCGGGCCGAGAATTCATATTGCATGCCGATGATTTGGGATCTTTGGACGTAGGCTCCGCGGTTTTCTACCGGCATATCACGGCAGGTCAGGTCGTGGGCTACGCACTGGACCCGGGCGGCACCGGAGTGACCATCAAAGTATTCATCAATTCGCCGTTCGACAACTACGTCACCGCTGCGACGCGCTTTTGGCAGGCGAGCGGAGTAGACATGTCCGTTACCGCGGACGGCGTGAAGCTGCACACTGAATCCCTCGCATCGATTCTTGAAGGCGGCGTTGCATTTGGCACCCTGCCGAGCGGGACGCCGGCGCCGGTCGCGGTGGATACGTCATTTACCTTGTACGAGGATCAGGACCGCGCGATGCGGCCTACCGAAACGGAAATTCGCGCGTTCGTCATGTATTTCGGCGGCACGCTGCGCGGTCTGTCGGCGGGGGCGCCGGTCGAACTGCACGGAATCATGGTGGGCGAGGTTAAAAGCGTCGATGTCGAGTACGATCAGAACGCGGGGTCGCTCGCCTTTCCGGTCGTGGTGGATCTGTATCCGCAACGGATGCGGGGACGCATGCAGCATCCCGGCCACGCTGCTCCGGCGCCCGACACCAGCGAAACGAGCAGCCGCGCACTGATCGACAGTCTGGTTGCCCACGGCCTGCGTGCCGAACTGAAGACCGGCAATTTGCTGACCGGCCAGAAGTTCGTGGCGCTGGACATGCACCGCGATGCGCCGAAGGACCGTGTTGACTGGATGGATCAACCTGCGATATTCCCGACCATCTCGGGCGGTCTCGAAGATATCCAGGATTCGGTTGGCATCATCGCAAAAAAGCTCAGCAAAGTACCCTTCGATCAGCTTTCCGCACGCCTCATGAGCGCCATGGCCTCGCTTGATCAGACATTGAAGAGTGCGGATCACCTGCTGCAAAACGTTGACGGCAATCTTGCGCCGCAAGTCCAATCCACGTTGGCCGAAGCGCAGGCGGCGCTGAAGAACGCCAAGGAACTGCTGGGTCAAGACGCACCGCTCGAGAACGATCTCGGTTCGACGTTGCTGCAGGTATCCCGAGCTGCAAAGTCCATCAGCGCGCTGGTCGATTATCTCGAGCGCCATCCTGAATCTCTGTTACGCGGCAAACCGGCAGGTGACCACCCATGAAATCGCTGCCGCTCCTTGTTTGTGTTCTGATCCTTGCCGGCGGCTGTGCCGCGCGCCAGCACGATCATTTTTACGTCCTGGACGCCCGGCCTGCGGGCGCCAGGGAATCGCGCACACAATTCGATCGGCAGGTTACCTTGCGTGTAACCGTGCCTTCGCTCGTCGATCGCGGGGAAATGGTTCTGCAGACGCAGAGCGGCGTGACGGTGTTGGATCATGAACGCTGGGCCGCACCGCTTGCCGACCTGGTGACGGCGACACTGGGCCAGGACATAGAGCGCCGCCGCGGCGATCTTGTGGTGCTGCCCAGGAGCGCAGATCAGGCGGGCATCCCCATCACGCGAATTGCGCTCGAAATCGATCAAGTGACGGCGCGTCTCGGCGATCAAGTCAGCATCGAGACCCACTGGCGTATCACCGATGCCCGAACCGGCAAGGTGTCGATCGGCCGCGACGTATTATCGAGTTCGCAGCGGCCTCAAAATTATACGGAGATAGCGTCTGCGCTCAGCGATTGCATCGCGCTC
>Ga0193755_1000538_pt1 | contig 11018 bp, 9 predicted proteins | sample H1a2metaG_FD_144921 | JGI IMG/M metagenome (GOLD analysis project Ga0193755, IMG submission 144921) | Soil microbial communities from a riparian zone of the East river system, Colorado, United States - H1a2 | ecosystem: Environmental > Terrestrial > Soil > Riparian zone | place: USA: East River...
GTCTGGCACTGCCATGAGCCGCAGGCTCTCAATCCAATCGTTATCTTAGCCGAGCGGGGTTGTTGGGTCCCGTTCCAGCGCAAATTGGCTCGGATCCGGTGCCGGACGCAGCGGTAAAGATTTCACCATTTTCGCCGATACTTCATCTCGGAGGAATTCCCGTGAAGATGTCTCAAGGAGCGGCCCCAAGCAAACCCAATCAGGAAACGCTGCGCCTGCATATTCGTGAAATCAAGGAACGCCACAAATTGCCGTCTCCCCCGGCGCTGATGACCAAGGTGCTAAGCATCCTGAAGGATCCGAACTTCAATGTCCGCGAGTTATCCAGGGTCATCTCCGACGATCCCTCCTTGGCATCCAAGACCCTGTCGATGTCACGATCGCCGCGCTACGCGCAACGTTTTCAACCTCAATCCGTGCATGAAGCGATCTTGGTGCTGGGACTGCAGTCGCTCCGCAGCATCGTGGTGACATCGGCGGCAGAGAGCTTCCTGGCGCGAAAGAACAAAATCTCCGAAAAACTGTGCAGTCACTCGCTCGGTGCCGCTCTCGCTGCCCGCATGCTCGCGAACCGGGTCGGTTTCGCGGACACGGAAATGGCGTTCCTTGCGGGACTCTTGCACGACGTGGGCGAGATGGTTCTATTCAACAGCGATCCGCGCGGCTTTGAGCAGCTTGTCGAAGAAACGCAGCAAACCCAGGAGGTGATCTTACGTAGAGAAGCGCAGCGATACGGTTTCGATCACGCCGCGGTCGGCGTCGCGTTGTTGGATTTTTGGAATATCGAAGAGGAAGTGAACGAGGCGGTGCTGATCCATCATAAGGGCAGTGAGAACCCCGCCGGATCGCTGGCCTCGATTATCGATATGGCCGATTACCTGTGCGCGCATGCGGAGCTCGGCTTTTTTAGCGAATGTCCCAACCCCGGCGTGGCCATGATCCGTGCTTCAGGTTGCGAAGATGAAGAATCGCTGACGCAGTCGATCCAGGAGCTGCGCGATGCGTTCACCGAAGAAAGCTCGTTATTCTAGGCAGCCTGACTCGTCTTCCCATCTCTCACGCCATTCCCATCAGCCGCGCCGGATTGATCGCCGCCACTTGATTCACTTCACCTTTGCTCAGGCCGCCTTCGTGCAGCATGCCGAGATACATGCGAAAAAGTTCGGCGGGATTCGGACTGTACGGGCGGAAATAGTCCGTGCTCGCGATAATCTGTCTTAGACCCACTTCGCGAAATTGTCTGACGAGATCGGGCGAGTCCATCCGGCCAGGCGCCAGCGCATTCCAACAAGCTTCAAGAAACGCGCCCATTTCCGCAGCGCGCTTCATTGCGTCGACGGGCATGGCGATCATGTGGCTCTGCACGTGGTTGACGACGATCCTGTGACTGTAACCCATGTCGTGCGCGGCTTCGATAAACGCCAGAGACTCTTGCCATGAGACATGGCCCATTCCCAACGTCAGATCGTGCGCCTTGCACGCTTCGATGATTTCATAGGCGCGCGCAATGAGCTTGCCCTTGTCGTCGAGGAAATAGTAATTCGGGTTCTCCAATTTAGCATGGCTCTTGTAGTACGACTTGATCCGGCTGCTGAAGCCTTTGCGCTCGACGTCGTTGCGCGCGCTCCAGGTCGGTAGAAATACCATCTTGCCGCCGAGCTCGGCGCAGGCTTCGACGATGCAAGGATTCGGTCCACCCGCGGTGCTGTTCAGCGCGACGCTCGACCAAAGCGCGACTTTCGTCTCTACCAAAGCGAGAATGTAGGGCACGACGTTGATGGTCGGCCACCAGTGCGATTTCAGCACGACGCCGCGCACGCCCATCGCCTCAGCCTTGGGGAGCCAGAGAAACTCCGGCTCGCGCTTACGCTCCTTCGCGGAAAATTCGAAGTCGATATGGCAGTGAACGTCGATCACGCCTGCCATCATGTCATCGTAAAGCGTCATCTTGTTATCCCAGAGAAGAATTTGAAGAGGAAGAAATTTACCGCAAAGAACGCAGAGGGCGCAAACCTAAGACACGTAGGCGTGATCGTGATTCGTGTTTATTCGATCACGCGCACGTCAGACGAACACGATTTCCCCTAGACACCCGGTCGCGCGCCGCCGCAGCATCGTTTGTATTTTTTGCCGCTGCCGCAGGGGCAAGGATCGTTGCGGCCGGCTTGGCGAACCGAGGTCTTAGCGTCGGCCGCGCGGACGATTTCCATCAGCTTTTCGGCTGGCTCGCCGGCGCCGACCAATTCGGCAAACTTTTGAAAATAAGGCTTGCTGTGGGTGAAGAAACCCTTCAATCCGGCGCAAAGATAATTTAGGCCTTCTTCGCCGTCCGGGGTTTTGATGATGCGGTCTTTGGGGCAGCCGCCGTTGCACATGCTGAGCACTTCGCACTCGCGGCAGTACCTGGGCAGGCTCGTCCACTTCTTCTGGCCGAACTCGCGTTGCTTCGGGTCTTCGACCATTTCCGCCAGCGGCCGGTCGTGAATATTGCCGATTTTGTATTCCGGCAACACATAGTGATCGCAGGAGTAGAAGTCGCCGTTGTGTTCGACCACTGGCACGTCGCCGCAGGTTTCGCGGTAGATGCACAGCGCATGCTCCATGCCGAGAAAAGGCCGCACTGACTCGTCAAAAAGTTGGATGAAGATTCTGCCGATGTCGTTGTGCACCCATTCGTCGAAGATCGTGTTGAGAAACTTTCCGTAAGCCGCCGCGGGCACCGAGCGCTGGTGCGCTGGGTGGTTCGGATCGCCGGTTTTTTCCACCAGAGGTAAGAATTGCAAATATTGCCCGCCGATCTCTTTGAAATAACGATAGACCTGCGTGGGATACTTGACGTTGACGTCGTGGACGACGCAGAGCAGATCGACGTGCACTTTGGCGCGCCGGAGCATCTGGAAAGCCTGCACGACTTGTTTATGGGTGGTTTTCTGTCCCTTGGTGACGCGGTAGTGATCGTGCAATTCGCGCGGTCCGTCGAGGCTGAGGCCGATGTAGAAATTTTCCTTGGCGAGAAAATCGCACCATTCATCATCGATGGTCGTGCCGTTGGTCTGAATGCCGTTGATGATCTTTTTGTCGTCCGGCAGATACTTCTTCTGCAGCGCCACCGCCTTGCGAAAAAAATCGACGCCGAGCAGCGTCGGTTCGCCGCCGTGCCAGGAAAAACTCACGATCTCCCCGGGCGTCGCCTGGATATGCTGCTGGATATAGCGCTCCAGCGTTTCATCGTCGAGGCGAAAATTCGTCCCGTTGGGATAAAGTTTTTCCTTCTCCAGATAGTAGCAGTAGTGACAATCGAGGTTACATATCGCCCCGATGGTTTTTACCATGATCTGAAATTCACGCGCTGCGGTTTCCAAAAGAGTTACCCCCGATTACCGACGCGCCGTCGATTAGTATTAGGGGCGCCGGCTGACTCTAGGACTCTACTCAAAAAGGCGGTGGATGTCACCACCTGACGTTGCGCCGGTTCTTGAACGGAATTCAGCAATAGGGATGCGCTTCTACGGCACCCAGTCGGCGATAAAGATATTGAACTCTCGCGGCTCTTTGCCATTTCTCGTTGAAGCGAAAACTAATTTCTTTCCGTCGCGTGAAAACATCGGGAAGCTATCGAAGCGCGCGCCGTAAGTGACGCGTTCCATGCCGGTGCCATCGACGCTAATCACGTAAAGCGAAAAGCTGCGTCGCTCAGGATCGTGCAGGTTCGAGGAGAAGATAATTTGGCGATTGTTGGGATGCAGAAACGGCGCCCAGTTCGCCGCACCGTTGTCCGTGATCCGCCGCTTGTTCGAGCCGTCGGCCTTCATGGTAAAAATTTCCGCTCGCGTTGGCTTGATCAGGTTTTGCTTGAGCAGCGTTTCGTATTCCTTCATTTCATCCTTGGTTTTTGGATGGTAGGCGCGATAGGCGATCGTCTTGCCGTCCCACGAAAAGAACGGTCCACCGTCATAGCCTTTCTCGGTGGTCAGTCTCTTTGCGTCGCTGCCGTCGGCGTTCATCGCGTAGATGTCGAGATCGCCGGAGCGCATCGAGGTGAAAACAATTCTCTTCCCATCCGGAGCAATAGTTCCCTCGGCGTCGTACCCGGGGTTCTTGGTCAAGCGCTTCAATCCGGAGCCGTCAACATTGGCGCTGAAGATTTCATACGAGGGATAAACCGGCCAGACGTAACCCTGGCTTCGATCCGGCGCCGGGGGGCAGGATTCGCTTGCCAAATGGGTCGAGGCATAAATGATTCGCTTCCCGTCAGGGAAAAAGAAACCGCAAGTCGTGCGGCCTTTGCCGCTGTTTAGAAGTTTAACGTCGCTGCCGTCCACGTTCATGCTGAAGATCTGGTCGCATTGATAAGGCGGACGGGTGGATTGGAAGATGATTTTCGCGCCGTCGTACGAAAAGTATGCTTCAGCGTTCTGCCCGCCAAAAGTTAACTGCATTAGGTTTTGTAGGTGCGGCTCACGGTTTTCTTCGACAGAGCTTGGAACCGGCGCTTGAGCCTTAACGAGCAATGAGCTGACGGCGATCAGTAAGAAGACGAAGAAAAACCAAAAGGGTAAATTTTTCGTGGTGAGACTCATGGTCAATGACTTGGGTAGTGTTCTTTTTGATTAACCCGATTACAAGATTTACCGGCGACTCTACGCAAATTATGGGTCGCTGTCACGGCCTCCCCAACGTCAAGTACGCCAGTCGGCTCTCAAGCCAGCAATGATGCTCGGGGTTCACCGGCTGTAAATCAACCTTGACAGCCGACGATATAACAAAGAGAATTCTCCTGGCTATCAGCTTGATCCACTTATTGAGGCAGCTTGGTTCAATCTAACCCATTGCGCCAGCAGGCAGATTGCGTCGTCGTAGGCGCGAGCTTCGCCGGATTGGCCTGCGCGACAGTGCTCGCGCGCGCTGGGCTGCGCGTGACGGTGTTGGAAAGGAAAGCCGATCCCGGCGAGAAACTTCACACCACGGGGATCATCGTTAAGGACGCCATCGATCAGATTACACTCTTGGACGGCTTGCCCGCGGAATTAGTTCATCGCATCGACGGCGTGCGGCTCTATGCGCCGAATCTCCGATATGTCGATCTCGCCGCGCCCGGCTACTATTTTCTCGCCACCGATACCCCGGAGGTCATGCGCTGGCTCGCCGCAAAGGCTGAACGAGCGGGTGCGAGTATCGTCTATCAAAAATCATTCGGTGAAGCGAAACCCGCACAGGGCGGTTTCGATCTCGGCGACCTGGGGACAACGCGCTTCCTCGTGGGCGCGGACGGACCCAACTCACAAGTGGCGAAAACTTTCGAGCTTGGACAAAGCACGAAGTTTCTGTTCGGTCTCGAGTACGAATACGAGAACGTGGACATTGCAGAGCGGGAGAAACTGCACTGTTTTATCGATCGTCATCTTGCACCCGGCTATATCGCCTGGGTCGTCGCCGGAGTTGATGTCGTTCAGGTCGGCCTCGCGCGGCGCGTCCATGGCGATCAATCGACGGCGACCACAGCAATGGCGGCGTTCTTAGAAAAAATTGCCCCGCTGTTCGACTTTCGCAACCAGCGTCCCGCATCCGTGCGCGCCGGCATGATCCCCTGTGGCGGAGTCGTCAGCCCGGTCGCAGCGAAGCGCTTGCTGTTGGTCGGCGACGCCGCCGGTTTGGTTTCTCCTGTAACCGCAGGTGGCATTCACACCGCGCTGAAGCATGGCTTGGCGGCGGGTCATGCGATCGCCGACTATCTCAGCGGCAAAAACGAAGATCCGAGCGGCTGGTTCGTACGGTCCTATCCGCGATTCAAAATAAAGCGCGGGCTTCGTTTCCTGTTCGATCACTTTCAGAGCGACACGCTCTTCAATTTACTGCTGAGCACCAAGCCGATGCGCATGGCTGCGGGTGTTGTCTATTTTCATCATAAAGGTGTATTCGATCCCACGTTTCGCAAGATTCCTAGTCGGGCGGAGGAACAGGTAGCGAGAGACACGATGCCGCGCTGACGGCGCGGTGGTTCCCAGTTGTACAGCCGTTCATTCGAAAAAATAGTTGATGTTTGCTTCTGGGATTTACGAACACAAAAATGCTTTTTGCTCGCTCTCACAGGAGACACAAATGAAATTCCCAACTAAAGAAACCATGCAAAGAATTGTTATCAGCGTGTTGGTAACGGTATCCGTCCTTGTGTTGTCTTCCCAGTACGCTGTGTACGCCGATCCGATCCCCAAAGGCTGGCAGGCGAGCAATATCAAGGCGATCGGTTACAGCGGGTTAGATGGGCGTGGTGGGGCGTTTAAGATGGCGATCCGCCAAGTGGCGGGGCGCTGGTATCTCTACATGGGACACGAATGGCATCGCGGTTGGACGATCATCGACGTGACCGATGCGACGAATCCAAAGTTTGTTAAGTTCGTCGAAGGGCCGGACAACACGAATACGATCCAGATGGAGCTTCACGACAACTTGATGCTGACGGCGCTGCAGCGAAAGCAGCCCAATTGGGGCGGCGATCCAAAACGACCGCACGACGAAGGAGTGCTGCTCTGGGACATTAGCGATCCGGCGAATTGGAAGCAGCTCTCACACTGGAAATCGGGCGGCACCGGTGTTCACCGGGTCGGATATCCCGGCGGCAAGTACGCCAGCCTCTCGACTTCGGCGCCGGGGTTCTCTCGGCAGATCTTGCTCTTTCTCGACGTCAGCGATCCGAAAAATCCAAAAGAAGCGGGGCGCTGGTGGATGCCGGGGCAGAAGGACGGCGAGGAGCCCAAGTCGGATGCGTCATTTCACGGGCCGGCGATCATCAGCGATGACGGTAAGACTGCATATGTTGGCTACGGGCCGGCGGTGGTGATCCTCGATATCAACGACATTTCGAAGCCGAAGCCGATCGGACAGCTGACTATCAGCCCGCCCTTCGGCGCGATTCCGGCCCACGACGTGCTGCCGATACCAGGCAAAAATTTGTTGTTCGTGCACGGCGAGATGACCGGTGAAGGCGATCTGCCGAACGGGCCGCTGGCGTGCACCGGACCGATCACGACGGCGGCAATGATCGATATCAAAGACCCGGCGAAGCCTTTAATGATTTCCATCTTGCCGCGGCCGGTGCCGCCGAAGGGCGCGCCGTACGCGGATTTCTGTGATAAGGGCGGCCGCTTTGGTCCGCATAATACGAATCTTGAATATCATCTGCCCGACGTCGAAAAGCAGGCGGACTTGATTTACCTGACCTACTTCAACGCCGGGCTGCGCATCTTCGATATCAAAAATCCGCGTGCGCCGAAGGAAGTCGGCTGGTTTATGCCGCCGACGCCGAACAAACGTCACGGCCCACTTCCCTACGACAAGCTCGTGAGCCAGACCGAAGACGTGCTCGTCGACACGCGTGGCAATATTTATATCACCGACAAGCAGTGGGGTGTTTTTGTTCTGCGCTATACGGGTCCCGGACAGCCGAAGCCGACAGCGAAGTGAGGAAGGTTGCGTGTGCCCGCATACGTTGCATTGCCCGACGCATCAGATGGCAGTGTATAAGAATTCAACTGACAGGATCAGCTTGAATTGTGGTAAGTGTGTTCGCTGTGATGATCCCTGATTGTGCTGACAAGCGCGCCGCTTTCAACCGGAGAGCGCGTGATGTTTGAAAAACTATTTGGACGACGCCGGCGTGAGTCCGGTAGTTCTTCGCGCATGCCTGAAGTGGACGAGGTGGCGAATATAGAAGAGGTCTTTACAAAGGCGCGAAAGGCGGCCGCTGGAGAGGAGTCGCCGGAGCAAAAAGGGCGAAACGTAATCATCGTGACCCCGGGACGAATGCTGATGCTGCAGCCATGTCCGGCGCCTGGGTCGATGGCGTCGAGTCAAGTAGCCACGGTCGAGGGAATGATCCCAGCCAAGGTCAAGAGAAACGTTGCGGCAATCGCTTACACCGAATTGAGCGCTTTAAGAGCGGACATCTCGAAAACGATACCCTTCTTCGGAATCCTTCTCGGCTTTTCTTACATCGGGCACGCCGTGTGGGTTTTTGAAGGTCACGCGAGCGCTTTGGCGGCGGGTTGCAAAGACGCAAACGTGCTGATCGTCGATGGAGAAATGGTGCCCCACTTGCAGACAGATTGGGTGAGTGTGGCTTCCAGTGCGATGAAAAATCGCGAGATCTATATCCACGATCGCGTGACTTATTCGCTGCGCAAGGCGACGTAGCATTCGCGTGCTCGGACCGACGCAAACGCTACCTTCGAGACGAGTTTCGATGCGAAGCTTTGGTAAATAGAAGCGTGGACACTTTTCGCTATGAAGTTCGTAGTTCTTGACGACTTTCCGCTTTGGACAACTTATCTTCTGGCATTGCTTGTTCTGGGCGGCTTTTTGCTTGCGGTGGCAATGCTGATTCGCCCTTTATTGGTTCCACGGCGTTCCCGTTCAGGGCGCCAAGCGTGGTTTTTCGTGATTGCTGGAGCTTTGGCTGTGTGGTTTTTGGGTTCGTCAATGTATTTGCGCTTTCACGCGGTCGGTATCGGACCGCGTGAGATCGAGCTGATTTTTTTCTGGCCGCGACCGCCGGTGAGCCTGGGAGCCGACGACCTGGTCGACGTTAAACTTCTGCGAGCCTATCGCAGCTGCGGGCATTTGGAAATCGCGATCCGACAAGAGATCTTTCGCAGCGTCAACTTCAAAAAATGCGAAGGCGCTGAAGAGGTTCTCAAAGATATTTCACCACGGATTCACGCCCACTCGTAGAATCATCGCCTAGAAACGGCTGCCGGCGGCGCGGATCCGTAACCGAATATTAGGTGTAACGGAAGGGCCGAGATCGAGCAGCTCGGACGCGACAACGACGACGCCACTATTGAGCGACCCCGCAAGATGGTCAATATTACGCGCGGTACGGTCGGCTTATGCTAATTCGATTTCTATTCCGCACCGAGGCACGCCACGAGCCGAAGGAGGATGAGCGATGTCGTCACGGCATTTAATCATTTTAGTGACACGGCTTGCGATTACGCTGGCAATCATTCATTCGCTCGGCTTTGCCGTCACGGCAGCGACGCCGAACAGAAAACTGTCAATGGTTTTTGCCGATTTCAGCGAGCGAGCGGGTCTTTTATTCGTTGCGAAGGATCACCACTTCTTCGAAGAACAGGGCGTGGATGTCGATGTCGTCCAGGTGCGCAACGGTCCGGTGGCGATCGCCGCTGTCGCGGCTGGTGAAGCGCAGTTCTACAGCGTGTCGGCGACGGGAGCATCGCTAGGAGCGATGGCCGGTGGCCTCGATATTGTTTTTGTCGCTGGCTTTATCAATCGGCTGGATGGCTATTTCGCCGTCTCGACGAAGGTGCGCGTGCCGGACGATTTGAAAGGGAAGACACTCGGTGTCCAAAGCATCGGCGGCGGTATCTGGATGTTCACGCAAATCTTGCTCGATCATTGGGGTCTCAATACCGAACGTGACAAAATTCAGATACGCGCTATCGGCGACGACTCGGTGTTGGCGCAGGCAGTGATGACGGGTGTCGTCGACGGCGCGGTGCTCGGTTATACCTATAGCCGGGTCATTTCACAAAAGGGCGGCCGCATCCTGGTCGAGCTGCCGACGCTCAACATCAAGTATCAAGGCACGGGGTTAGTGGCGTCGCGCCGTTTCCTAGAGAGTTCGCCCGACGTGGTAGAGAAGACGCTCAGAGCGCTGATCCGAGCGAATCGTTTCATTCAGGATAAGAGCAATCAGGCCGCGGTTATCCGCAGCTTGAGGAAATGGCTGCGGCTGGCGCCGACGGACAATGGCGAAGATCTGTACAACCGCATACGGCTACTCTACGATCGGAGCATTGTACCGACGAAAGAGGGGATCCAAAGCGCGCTCCAACTTCTCGCCAAGAGCGATGCAAAGTTTGCCAAACTCAAAGCCGATGATCTCGTCGATGACCGAATCGCGCGAAAGTTGGAGAAGGAAGGATTGTGAACCAAGCCCGTTCATGAGAAAGGAAGATAGTTAGTCGTATGTAGATTGGGTACGAACAAAACAAATGGCGCTGCAAAGATTATTTATCTGGAGAATCCCTTGAAGAAGTTACCATCGGTGGCCTGTGTGGGTCTGTTGCTGCTTGTTGCGTGGGCCGGAGTTTCCCGTGCGGCGGCGTCCGCGAATAGGATTGTTATCGCTTATTCATCTCTCAACGAGCGCGGCGCGGGAGCGCTGCTCGTTGCGCGCGATCAGGGATTTTTCCGTAAGTACGATCTTGACGTCCAGTTGATCTTCATGCGCAACGGTGCCGTGGCATTATCGGCTTTGTCGGCGGGCGAGGCGCAGTTTTATTCCGGCTCTGCCAATGGTTCCGCACTTGGCGCGATGGCGGGCGGGCTCGATCTGGTTTTCGTCGCCGGCTTGGCGAATCAGCTCAACGGCACCATGGTCGCGGCGCCGGCGATTCATTCGCCCGCCGATCTCAAGGGCAAAAATATCGGTATCCAGAGTATCGGCGGCGGCGTCTGGATGATCACGCAACTGGTTCTCGAACATTGGGGCCTGGAACCTAAACGGGATCGGATCAACCTGCGCATCGTCGGCGATGAGTCGGTGATGGTCCAATCCTTGGTGCTCGGAACCGTAGATGCAACCTATGCCGGATATGCCTACGCCACGATGCTCAAGAAGCAGGGCTTCCGGGTGCTCGCGGACTTGACCAAGCTCGGCGTGCCGTTTCAGAGCACGGCGATTTTGGCGCGGCGGAGTTACTTGAGCTCCTCGTCCGCGACGGCGGAGAAAGTCGTCCGCGCCTTGGTCGAGTCGATCGGATTTATTCAGCGGCCGGCAAACAAAGCGGCGGTGGTCGCGACCTTGACGAAGGGTTTGCAGATCGTCCGGCCTGAGGACGCGGAAGAAGGTTACGAGGTCATAAAGAACGTTTACGAGCGGCGCGTCTATCCCAATATCGACGGGATCAACAATGCGATTCGCCTGCTCGGCCTCAGCAACGAAAAAATTCGGCCACTCAAAGGCGCGAATCTGGTCGACGATAGTATCGTCAGAA
>Ga0193755_1000539_pt1 | contig 11011 bp, 7 predicted proteins | sample H1a2metaG_FD_144921 | JGI IMG/M metagenome (GOLD analysis project Ga0193755, IMG submission 144921) | Soil microbial communities from a riparian zone of the East river system, Colorado, United States - H1a2 | ecosystem: Environmental > Terrestrial > Soil > Riparian zone | place: USA: East River...
CCGCGTCCGAGAGAGGCGCGGCGAGAACCGCACTGGCCGCGCGCACGCTGGCATACCGGCGCTCGAGCATCGATCGCTCATTGCTCAATTGCGCAGGGGAACTGATATTCCGGTTTAACATGGGTTGCATGCTCGAGTTTGGGTTGACGACGGCACAAGGAACGGCCATCGTAATGCGTGAAAATGCATCGTGGGGAGAATATGAGAATACTCTCCTTTCATCTATTTCCGATTTGGCTGTAGGCCATTTCCGACGAAATCGCCTTAACTATCGAAATTAGTTGAGAAAGTTAACCCAGAGGTCCGTCATGCAAATGTCAGCCGCCGGTGAATCGATCATCCCGGCGTGTGCGTCATTTGGCCCTCGGTGCCATCGGCGAGAATGAGAGGTCTTGATAGTCGTAGCTGAAATCGGCGAGCGGCGATACGGCCTTCAATGTGACGTGCTCGACCTGGCCGTCCGCGTTCAAACCGAACGTCACGTAGGCCGGCTCAATGGTCTTATCCTCGAATCGCGTCACGAAGCTGTCGTACTGCCAATGCTCCAGCGCACCACCCATGCGCGGCGTCGATTTGAAATCGATGGTGAGTGCGCCGTTGGCTTGTCCGATTTCAATGTTGCCGTACCAGGGGTCGGCATAGGTCCCAACATAGCGTTCCAGCGGCAGCGAGGGTCCGATTTTCGCCGGCTGCGCGGTGGTTGATTGGTAGGCCTTCAACGCCTCCTGGACGCGCTTCTGCCGCTCGGCGACGACTTTCTCCGGCCATGTGTCCTTGGGCAGGCCGAGATAGTGATCGAGCAGCTCGTACATCAATCCGATGATGATCGCGCCATCCTCGCTGTTGATCTCGATCGAGAATCCGACGTGCTTCTCCGGAATCAACACCACCGCTGTCAAAAATCCGAATACCGCGCCGCCATGCCAGACGATCTTGGCGCCGCGATAGTCCCGCACGTCCCAGCCGAGCGCATAGGTGTTGAACATGGGCTGAGTCGGCGCCATCACGCCCGTTCGCGGCCCGACCGGCTGCAGGACCAGCGGCGTCCACATTTGGTCGTGCGCCGCCTGGCTGAACAGCCGGCCGCCATTGTTCGGCAGCGCGCCGGCGTCCAGTTGAAGCATGAGCCATCGAGCGAAGTCGTTGGCACTGATGGCCAGCCCGCCGGCGGGGGATGCGTTGGCGCCAAGATTGTCGCGCTCATTGAGAACCGATTGATCGCCGACTCCGCGCAGCCCGCCGTTCATGCGTGCGTGCGGCTGAGCGCGATCCGGATTGGCGAAGTGTGCATCGTCATCCGTGGTGGAATGCAGCATGCCGGCCGCCTTCAGCACATGGTTCGCGGTGAATTTCTCCCAGGTTTCGCCGGTGACATCTTCGATCATCTGCCCTGCGACCATGTACAGGATGTTGTCGTAGGCATAGGCACTGCGAAAGCTGGTCGCGGGCTTGATGTAGCGCAGCCGCCGCACCGATTCCGCGCGGCTCAAATTCGTGCGCGGCACGAACAGCAAGTCGCCCGCGCCCAGCCCTAAGCCGCTGCGATGGACGAGCAGGTCGCGAATGGTCATTTCGCGCGTCACCCAGGGGTCATACATTTGAAAACCTGGCAGGTGATCGATGACCTTGTCGTCCCAGCTGATCTTGCCCTGATCCACGAGGATGCCGAGCGCGGCCACGGTGAACGCCTTGCCCGTGGAACCCGTCGGGAAAATCGTATCGGCATCCACCGGCTCGGGCGCACCGAGACGCTTGACGCCGAATCCTTTGGCCAGCGTGACTTTGTCATTCTCGACAATGGCGATGGCCATGCCGGGAACGCCGATCTGTTTTCGCAGCGCTTCGACGCGGCCCTCGAACCCCGAAGGCGGCGCGGCGAATGCGGCTGCCGCGCACAGGAACATTCCAAAGCCTAACGCTGTAGTTTTCATCAGATATTCGGCATGGAAACCCTGGCCTTTAGGCCTGGGAGGAAATGCCGCTCCTTGCAGTGGTTATTGGGAAAAGATAAATTAGCAACTTGCCGTGTTTCGCAGTTATGCGGCGGCATTTTGAGTCGATACGGTTTCAAAGCGGCGCATCTGAAGTTGGTGCGTGCGACGGCCAGTCGGTTGCAAACTGGGTTGGGACGTCGGGTAAGTGGACACACACTGTCCACCGTTCGGGGCATCGAACGCCGAATCTGGGAATCCCAGTCATTTATGGCGTGGGAGGATGTCAAGCAAGAAGCTCCGGTTGAATTGCGTTCGAAGTGATGATCGCGGCGGCCCGCTCTGCCTCGATTCGCCGGGCGGCACGATCGAGCGCAAACAGCATGGCGGCGGCGAACGCCGAGATGATGGTCAAGATGGCGAAAAACTGGGCGTGGCTGCGGCCCGCCCATAGGGTGCCGACGGCGCCCGCGGAAAGGCTCCCGGTGGCTAGCGCGCAATACCACGCGGCCACCGTGGTGGCGCCGTAGCCCGCGGGCGCCAGGCGCGCAAACAGCCCGAGGCCCGTCGGCAAAATATACAGTTCGCCCAAGGTAAAGACGGCGAAGAATAGCGCCAGCCACAACCAGCTCGCGCGGCCCTCGCCGGCCGAGAATGACACCACGGCGAGCAGCAGATACGCGGCTGCAACGAACAGCGCGCCCAGCGCCATCTTGCGCATCGAAGATCCGGTCGATCCCGCTCGAGCGCGCCGGCCCCAATGCGCCAACAGCATGGGCGTCATGACGATGACCAGCAACGGATTCAACGATTGGAACCAGGTCATCGGAATGGTCATGGCCCCGGCGGCGCGGTCAATACCGACGTCGGCCCACAGTGCCACGGTATTTCCGACTTGTTCATAGGCGCCGCGAAACACGGTCACCGAAATGATCACCGCAAACAGGAGTATGAATGTCGAGCGGTAATTGCTCGCGGGCGTCGCGGCAGCCGACGCGGGCGTGCTTTTTTTTGCGCGCGCCTGCTCCGGCAGGTACTTGCCGCCGAGTACGTAGATAAGGAGTCCGGCCAGCATCCCAACTCCGGCCGCGCCGAATCCCCAGTGCCAACCATAGAGCTCGCCGAGCGTGCCGCAGATCAAAGGAGCCAGGAAGCCGCCGAGATTGATGCCGACGTAGTACACGTTGTAGGCCCAGCCGCGGCGCGGATCGTCGGGCCGATACAGGCCGTCGATTTGGCTGGGCAAGCTTGGAAAGAACAGTCCATTGCCCAACGCGATGGTCGCGAGTGCTAAATAAAAAAGTGGTTCGAGTGCCATCATGAAATGGCCCGCGGCCATGATGCCGGCGCCGATGATCACCGCGCGCCGCTTGCCGAGCCAGCGATCCGCGATGACTCCTCCAAAAATCGGTGTGATGTAGGCCACGCCCACGTAGGCCCCATAGATCAGCGACGCCTTTTCCTGGCCGATCAGCAATTGCTTGGTCATGTAGTAGACCAGCAAGGCGCGCATGCCGTAGTAGGAGAAAATCTCCCACATCTGGGTCAGAAAAAGTATGGTGAGGCCGCGCGGCTGACCGAACCAAGTCTGCTGGCGCGTGTTCATGCCTCAGGAGCCTTAAGCGCGCGTCCCGCCCCACACTTGCTCGCCGCTCCACGCGTGGCCATCGGTGTACGTCATGCTGGGCGTGCGGTCCTTGGCCAGGAAGATCGGACCGTCCAGATCCACCACATCGCAGAGCTGTCCGAGCACGAACGCCGGCGCCATGGCGAGACTGGTGCCCACCATGTTGCCCACCATGACCCCCAGCCCTAAGCGCCGGGCTTCGCGCGCCATCGCCAGCCCTTCGGTCAAGCCGCCGCACTTGTCCAGCTTGATATTCACGACATTGAATCGCCCGACCAGGCCGGCGACATCTTTCAAGCTCAGCGCGCTCTCGTCGGCGGCGATCGGAATCGGCGATTTGAATCCCGTGAGGTCAGCCTCGCGGCCGCGCTTCAAGGGTTGCTCGAGCAGCGAGACGTTGGCGCGAATCAGCACGCCCAGCAGCGCATCGAGCGCATCGATGCCGTAACCCTGATTGGCGTCGACTCCCATCCACACCTCGGGGCGGGCCGCTCGCACGGCCTTCACGCGCTCGATGTCCACGGTCAAGTCGCCGGTCAATTTCAACTTCAGGGACCGCGCCTGGGCGTACTTGCGCGCGCCCGCCGCCATAACCGCCGGATCGTCCGCGCCCAACGTGAAGGTCGTGATCAGCGGCTTCGGCGCCGGCAGACCGGCCAGTTCCCAGACCGGCTCACCGCGGCGCTGCGCGTCGAGTTCCCACAAGGCACAATCCACGGCGTTGCGGGCGCCGCCGGGCGGCAGCAACTCCTGCAGAGCTGCCCGATCGACGCCCCGTTCGATGGCAGCGCGCGCTGCTTCGATCTCGGCCACCATGGTCGGCGCCGTGTCTCCCAAGTAGTAGACACCGGAGGCTTCGCCGCGGCCGCGATGCTTGCCGTCCTCGAGCGTCGCGACCACGACGTCCTGCTCTTCGAAAACAAATCCGGAAATGCGAAACGGCGCCGACAGCGGCAGCTTCTCGACCTCCACATGCAGCTTCAAACCCGGCATCAGTAATACACCCCAAAGCCAATCAGATTGAATGCAAAGGCGACCCAGAGCACGACGAAGGCCGACAGCGCCAGCACAATGCTCCACACCTTGGCGGGCCAGCGGCGAGCTCCGGTCCACACGGCCCACAGATTCCACGCAATCAGCGCTGAGCCCAGAATAAACGCCAGAATGCCGAACACCTGCGCGAAGCGGAGGTTGCCATTGAAGCTGTTGGTCAGATTGTTGAAGTCGCTGAACATGCGGATCACGGTGAACGCCCACAGTCCCATCGCCGCGGCCAGCAAGATGGATCCGATCTTGCTGAAACGATAGGCGCGCAGCGCCTCCGGCGTGAGCGCCAAGGTCGCGCCAAAGCGGCGGCGTACGATTGCGGTGATCGGCCAGAACACGGCCGTCAGCAACAGGGCGCCCAGGGCGCAATAAAACGCCGGCAGCAACCACGCGCCGTCCTCGGACCCGGGCACGCGGTCGAACACCATGAACGGCGAAATGCCGTCGATGCTGAATCGCACGGCTTTCCCGTCGATCACCTTGGCGGCCAAACGTTCGTGACCATTTGCATCGCGCCACACGTAGGGAGCGGTTTCCACCCAGTGCAACGGCTTGCCGTTCAATCCCTTGAACGGCGTGACGAGTTCGCCCTTGGCATTCACACCGAGCTTGGTTTGACCAAACAGGCCGACGGACGCCAAGAAGCTCGACTGCGAGCCGCGCGAATTCGCCCAATGGCCCTTGAGCAGCGTCGCATGGCTGGCGGCGGTTTTTTCGTCAACCGTGGCGGCGTTGGTTTCCGCGGCGGGGAAATATCGATCCGCGAAGTCCTCGAACAGCGCACCGCGCAAGCCGCCCGCGGCGCCTTCTTTACCCAGGCTGTTGAACGAGACATAGAAGCCCACGCCTTCCTTCAGGAACAGGTGCAGCGAGGTGTGAAAATTCTGGGTGTCTCCCAAGTGCGCGATCACTTCGCGGCCGTTGATGTTGGTTTCGAAGAAACCCAACTCCATCCGGTTCAGCGGCGGCAGGATGGTAAGCGGACTGTTGTGCATCATTTCCGCGGTTTCGGCCTTCAAAATTCGATTGCCGTGATACTCGCCGTTTTGCAGATGCGCGATCATGAAGTGCGCCATGTCCTCGCCGGGAGAGGCCAGCGACCCTGCGGGCGCCGGCCCGACGATCTCGAAAGGCTTCGCCGGTTCCGAGGCTTGCGGGTAACCCTTGGACATGAGCGGCGCCAGATCCGCCGGCAAGGGCTGACGGAAGGTCGAATGCTTCATATCGAGCGGCGCGAAAATATGCTTGTCGATGTAATCGTCAAAGGTCTCGCCGGACACGCGCGCCACGATATAGCCGGCCAGCGATGCGCCGTAGTTTGAATAGGCGGGCGTGCTGCCCGGTGCAAACACGCGCACGGGAACCCATTGCTTGAGCAGCGCTTCATAGCCGGGCGCCTTCGGATTATCGGACATAATGCCCTTGGCCTGTTCCTCGAAGCCGGCAACATGCTGCATGAGTTCGCGCATGGTGACCGGCTTGCCATCGCGGGCCGGGATTTTGAAATCAATATATTGATTCACGTCCGCATCGAGATTGATCTTGCCCTGCTCGACCTGTTGCATCACCGCCGTCCAGGTCAGGAGCTTCGAGACCGATCCCGGCCTGAACAATGTCAGTTTCGGATCCACCGGCGTGCGCTTCTCGACATCGGAATAACCGAAGCCGCGCTCAGTGAGTATCTGGCCATCCTTGACCACGGCGACCACGGCGCCGGCGAGGTCGCCGGTGCGCAGCGCGTAGGGCATGTAACCATCCAGCCAGGCGTTCACATCGTCCGCGGTCAGCGGCACCGCGACGGGTGTTGCGGTTGCCGGTACGGCAGGCGCCTGCGCCGCGGCGGGCGCCGCGGCGGGTGCCGCAGTGGTTGCCGCGGCGGGGGGTGCGGCAGTCGCGGTCAGCGCCAGAGTCAGGACCGCAGTGGCGAGCAAGGTGAACGTACGCATGGTTTCTCTTCTTGCGACCGGGTCGCTGTTATCTACGAACCTTTACATCGCGCAAACGATCATTACGCGAGACATTTATCCACGAGCTTCTCGAAGGCAGCGCCGGGGCGCATGGGATCGGCAACCGGCACGCCCAGCCGCGCGCTCTCCGCAACGAGCAATTGGTCAGCGTCTTTCGCGCTGAGCCCGGAGGTATTCAAGCTGACGCCCCCGCATCGGATCCCGGCGTTGGTGCGGCGGCCGAGCCGCAAATTCAAATCGATGGTGTCGAACACGTCCGGCAGCGCATAGCCTGGATGTCCCAGCATTTCCTGGCGATCGATGTCGTGGCACACGACGATCACGTCCGGTTGGCTGCCGTGCAGCAGGCCAAGCGACACGCCGGCATAGGCGGGATGGAACAACGAGCCCTGACCTTCTATGACGTCCCAATGCCGCGCCGGCGCATCCGGACTCAAGATCTCAGCCGCGCCGGCCTCGAAATCGGCGATCACTGCGTCCATCGGCATGCCGCCGCCCGCGATCAAGATTCCGGTCTGTCCTGTGGCGCGAAAGTCCGCATCGACTCCGCGTTTCACAAGAGCGCGCGCCAGGGCAAGGGCTGTGTATTTCTTGCCGACGGCGCAATCGGTGCCGACGGTGAGCAAACGCTTGCCGGATCGCTTGGCGCCGGTTGCGATCGGAATATTCTTCGGCGGCGTGCGCACATCGATGAGGCGGCGGCCATGGCGCTCCGCGGCGGCCTTCAGCTGCGGCACATTGCCGAGTTTTGCGTGCATGCCGCTGATGACGTCGAGTCCTGATTCGAGCGCTTCGACCAGCGACGGGATCCAACTGTCGGCGATGACTCCGCCGGTATTGGCCACACCGATCACCAAAGCTCGAGCGCCGCGCGCACGCGCCTCCTTCGGCGTCAAACGCGGCAGATCGGTCGTGATGGTCGCACCGGCGCACGACCACTCGCCGACGCAACGATCCGGAGCCCAGTCACGCAGCCCGAACGCCGTCTTGGCGTAACCCTTTTCCGTGGTGTCGCCCAGAAAAAGCAGATACGGCTGAGGTAAATCCAGCATCTGCGGCATTCGGGCCTCCGACTGCAATTCGCGTTTCGTATTCATTCCACACTAGCCTTCAGAACTTCGCAGACAGCGTCACACCGAGCGTGCGAGGTTGAATCACGGCGATCGTGCCATTCAATCCCGGGGCCCCGCTGGAGACGTAGCTGGTAATGCCGCGAGAATCGCCCAGATTCTTGGCGTAGAACGTCATGCTATAGCGATCGTTTTCGAGACCTACACGCGTACCGAAAGTATTGTAGCTTGGCAAGCTCATCTGCGTGAGTGCGGTTGCGTCGCTGCCGAAATCTGTTTTGCGGGTGCCGACATAGCTCCAGGTAGCGCCGAGAAAATACTTGTAGTCCGCGAACGCGGGCAGATCGTATTCTCCGTCGAACGATGTGCTGTATTTTGGCGCGTACGGCAGGGGGTCGCCGGTGGCGCCGTTGACCGCGGGCGCATCCGTGGTCAGTTTCGCGTCCGTGTAAGCAGCCGTCCATTGCAGCGTCAGGCCGTGGACCGGTACATAGCCGAAAGTCCATTCGACGCCCTGGCTTCTTGCCTTGCCGCCGTTACCGTTGACTCCATTGGCGTTGACGATCTCGAGTAGTTGAATGTTGGTCCAATCAACATGGAACACCGCGACGTCGAGGGACAGCAGCCCCTCGAGCAAGGTCGACTTGATTCCGAGCTCGAAGTTGCTGGTCCTATCGGCGCCGAACTGCCGCGGCACATCAGGCGGAGCGCCCGGCGGCAATGCATTGGGTCCACCCGGCCGGAAGCCCGTCGCCCAGCGGAAATAAAGCATATTGTTCGCGTCGATATGCCAGCGCGGCGCCACGGAATACGTCCAGACATGTCCGGCCGAGGGTGTGCTGAAGGATATGGGCGGGGTCGCAAGCAGCCCGGAAAGACTTTCGGTGGCGACCTGCTCGTTCTTCGAATAGCGGCCGCCGGCCTGGATGTCGAACTGAGGGAGGATGTGGACTGTCACATTGCCGAACCCGGAAGTCTCCTTGTAAGTGGAATCCAGGACCGCAAATTCCAGAACCGGAATGCCCACGGTAGGAGTACCGGCCGGCACATCCATCGCGACCAAGTGCTGAAACAAATGGCCCGTTTCCCGAGTGAAATAGCCGCCAATCTGCCACTCCAAGAAGTTGTTCGCCGCGGACGACACTCGAACTTCCTGCGTGAATTTGTTCAGATCCACGAGATTGTCGAGAGTGGCTCCGAGCCCCCCCAGCGCGTCCTGAAAGGTGGTGCCCGGCACAAGTTGAACGTTGGTGTCGTCGCTGAACAAATCCGAGTTCAGAATGCCGTAGCTCGTTGTCGACAAGATGCTGAACGGTCCCGCGTCCCAGTTGATGGTCGCGTTGTAGTTCTTATATTGGAATGAGCTGGGTTGATTGACGAAGCGCTCTTGGTTCAGATCACCGAATGCCGGCTTCAAGGTAGCCGCGTTGACGTCCATATCGGGTGTTCCGTTATACCTTGACTCTTGTGAAGACGCGGTCAGGCGAATGGTGAGGCTGTCGACAGGCTGTGCCAACAGCGAAAGTCGTCCGCCGTACTTGTGGCCGTCATTTTCATCGAGTTTGTGGCGCACGGGATCGTTGATGTAGCCGGCCACATCCTGATCAAACCCGCTGATGCGCAACGCCATCTTGTCGCCGAGCGGCAAGTTCAACATGGCTCGCGCATCGGCGCCCAAGCCGCCGTGAGCCACGCTTTCACCGGACACCTCCGCAGCGCCCGAGAAGGCGCCGAGCACCGGCGGTGCGGTGACGAATTTCAGAAGTCCACCTTCGCTATTGGCCCCGTACAAAGTGCCCTGAGGACCGCGCAGCACTTCAACGCGCTGCAGGTCCCACGTGTCGAAGTCGCCGCTCAAAATGGAGCCGTTAAGCAGCGCGCTGCTCGAGCCAAAAGGCGATTCGTCCAGATAGACAGCCACGGTGGAACCGACTCCGCCGGCATTCTGGCCTCGCAAAGTCAGGGTGGTGAGGCCCGGCTGGGCGCTCACCAGCGACAGGCCCGGCACCATGGCAGCGTAGTCACTGAAATCCCGATACTGCAGCTTGTCGAGTGCGTTGCCACCCAGGGCGGTGATGCTCATGGGCACATCCTTGAGCTTCTCTTCGCGCTTTTCCGCGGTGACGACGATGGTCATCAGCGCATCGCCATCCGCCGCGTCAACCGCATCGGCCGCCCGACTCTCCTGCGGTAAAAAAGACCCAACTGCCCCGAGCGCTGCGAGCATCCCAAGTTTGCAGATTGCGTTCATGGTTTATCCCCCTTTTTTCTGATCCGGCCTTATTTATTTCCAAGTACTACCCAGCAGCCGGCGGAAATTGCCGCCGAGCACCGCCTGAATATTCGAATCGCTGTAGCCGCGGCGGATCAGCGCCGCCGTGAGGTCGTACACCTTGCGCGGATGATCGAAGCCGTCGGTGTCTATTTTGTCCCGGAATGCATAGGAGGCCTTGTATCCGGCCTTCAGCTGCTTGTATTGGTCGGGCGGCATATGATCGTATCCCATCAAGTCGCAGTCCGAGCCGATGCCGACGTGGTCAATGCCGACCAGCTTCACGACGTGATCGATGTGATCGACGATGTCTTCGACCGTGGTCGGTTCCTTGTCTTTGACGAACATGCGCACGCCGGTGATGCCCATGACGCCGCCCTTCGCCGCCAGCTTGCGAATGCGTAAAAGCGATGGGCTTGGGGGACAATTCGATGGCGTCCAACGTGGTCTTATCGCCGCTGTGCGATACGTCGACGAGCATGCCCACCTCGTTCATCGACTTGATGATCTGCTCGCCGTAGTCGCTGATCCCGCCATCGACCCGTTCCGTCGAACCGCTGCCGATCAGATTCTGAGTGTTGTATGTCAGCTGCGCACAGCGCAGACCTAATTCGTAGAAGGCTTTGACGTCCTTCGGTTCTCGAAATTCGTCCGCATTCTGCAATCCCATGATGACGGCAATCTTCTGCTTGGCCTTCGCGGCATCCAAGTCGTCGGCTTTGCCCACCAAAGAAAATACGTGTGAATTGCGCCCGGCAAATCCGCTCCACGCGGCGATGAATTGCAGCGCGTCCTCATAGGCGCTCGCGCCGCCGACACCCACGGAATTGTGAAACCCGGTGATGCCACACGCGCGAAACATGGCGGCCTCAGAATCGGTCAACGGCAGCGCGTAGGCCTCGGGACGAAAATCCAGCTTGAGCGGCGCGAGCATGTCGATCACGAGCGAGCGTTGCACCAGGTCCAAAACCTTGGCCGGATACTTGTTCTTGGGTTCTTGCGCTGCAGTTGGCGCGGCTTCTACCTCGGGCAGCGCGAGAACGGCCAATGCGCCGGCCATGGCCTGTAACGTGCGGCGGCGGGTTATGCAAATGGAA
>Ga0193755_1000540_pt1 | contig 11010 bp, 8 predicted proteins | sample H1a2metaG_FD_144921 | JGI IMG/M metagenome (GOLD analysis project Ga0193755, IMG submission 144921) | Soil microbial communities from a riparian zone of the East river system, Colorado, United States - H1a2 | ecosystem: Environmental > Terrestrial > Soil > Riparian zone | place: USA: East River...
TGTTTCGCCGCTCGGGAAGCCGCACCGCCAATCCAACTTCGCAAGGCGTCTCGCTTCGAGGCGTAGGCGCGAGCGGTGCAAGCCGCGCGGTCGTTCTGTCGGATCGAATCCCGCTCAACGATCCATTCGGCGGATGGGTTTACTGGGGCCGCGTGCCGCGCGAATCAGTCAGCCGAATCGAAGTGGTCCAGGGTGGAGCTTCGAGCCTGTACGGAACCGACGCACTGGGCGGCGTGGTGAACTTCATTCCCCGCGACACCAGTCAATCCGCGCTCTCGTTTGAAGCCTCGTATGGCAACGAGCAAACGCCCGATGTTTCGCTCTATGCCGGCGGCCGAAGAAACAATTGGGGCGCTCAACTCTCAGCCGAAGCGTTTCACACCGACGGCTACATCCTGGTCGATGAAGCCGAGCGCGGACTTGTAGACACCAAAGCGGGTTCGGAGCGATCCACTGTCGAGCTGACTTTGGATCGGAGCTTCGAGAATAAGGGCCGAGTGTTTGTGCGCGGGTCGCTCTTCGGCGAGTCGCGCGAGAACGGCACGCCGCTTCAGACCAACGACACCCATATCCGACAGCTTGCCGTGGGCGGCGACTGGCAGTCGGCGCTGGCCGGTTTGTTTTCGGCGCGAGTCTACGGAGGCTCGCAGACTTTCGATCAGGGCTTCTCGTCGATCGCTGCCGACCGAAATAGTGAACTGCCTACGCGAAGCCAGCGAGTGCCCGCTCAACAAACCGGCTTTACGTTTCAGTGGTCGCGCGAGGCGGGTTCGTTTCAAACGCTGACCGCCGGCGTCGATTTTCGCGAAGTGCGCGGCGCGAGTGATGAGCTTGCTTTCGTTGCCGGCAAACTGACGTCAGCAGTCGAGGCAGGCGGCCGCGAGCGATCGCTCGGGGTGTTCGGCCAGGACATCATCCGAATAACGCCGCGATGGCTTGTGACCTTGGGAGTGCGAGGCGATCGCTGGCGAAACTACGACGCGCTTTCGACGACGCGGCCGCTGGTTCCGCAACCGGGTCCTCGTACGGTAACGACGTTCGCCGATCGAACTGAAACCGCGTTCAGCCCTCGAGTGTCGGTGCTTCACAAGCTGACCGACAACATTTCGTTGTTCGTGTCGGGCAGCCGGGCGTTTCGCGCGCCCACCCTCAACGAGCTTTATCGCTCGTTCAGGGTCGGCAACGTGCTGACGCTCGCGAACATCAACCTGCAAGCCGAACGGCTTACAAGCGGCGAAGCGGGCGCAAACGTCGCGGCGATGAACAACCGGCTTAACGTGCACGGAGTGTTTTTCTGGACCGAGATCACTCGCCCGGTGGCTAACGTGACGTTGACGGTAACGCCGGCGTTGATAACGCGGCAGCGTCAGAACCTGGGTCGCACTCGCTCGCGCGGGATAGAAATCGAGGCGGACGCGCGAATCTCCAGCACGTTCACCTTATCGGGTGGCTATCAGTTTGTTGACGCGAGCGTCTTGCGATTTCCGTCGAACACATCGCTTGAAGGCTTGCTGATTCCGCAAGTCGCCCGGCATCAGCTTACGTTTCAGGCGCGCTACTCGAACCCGTCGATTCTGACTCTGGCGTTTCAAGGGCGTGCGGTCGGCGCGCAGTTCGACGACGATCAGAATCTGTTGGAACTCGGTCGGTTCTTCGCGCTCGATGCGCTGGCTTCACGCCGGCTCGGCCACGGCGTTGAGGTGTTCGCGGCAGCCGAGAACCTGTTCAACGAGCGCTACGACATCGGGCGAACACCGGTGCGTACGCTTGGCCCGCCGATCCTCGCGCGTTTGGGGATTCGAGTAAGTTTAGGCAAGCGTTGATATCGAGTTTAGCCGGGCGCTGAGAGCCAAGAATGACCTCAACAGTGAGCGCCGATAATCCCACCAACGCAGTTGGTGGATCGTTCATACGTGGCCTACGAGCGAGAGCGCAATGAGTCCTTTTGAATCCCACCAACGCAGTTGGTGGATCGTTCATACTCAGCCTACAAGCGAGAACGCAATGAGTCCTTTTGAATCCCACCAACGCAGTTGGTGGATCGTTCATACTCAGCCTACCAGGACGAGGCTGCTTCCTTCCCCGCTTTTGCCAATTCAAGGCTTCAACTCTCGCGCCGCCTCGCGGCCGCGAGGCGGCGCGAGAGTTGAAGCCGACGGAGCGAGGAATGGGGCGGCGCCGTTGTAGGCAGAGTATGAATAATCCACCAACTGCGTTGGTGGTATTCCCGGGCCCAAGCGAGTTTTCACATAGTCTCGCAGTTGGTGGGATTGCTTCTGAATACAATGTATGTCATCGACTCTTTCGGCAGTATGCCAGGGGAACCGGCGGGCGCCGGATAATCGCTAAGCAGACCGGACCTCACGTAACCGCAGCCGTTTCCGGCGCGTTTATTGTAGCGGGCTAAGTGCGTAAGAGGTGTTTAGCGCCTTCAACGAGGCAATTGCGCTGAGGATGATCGCGAGGAGAATTGGGGCCCGCGCAGCCACTGGGATCAAACGAGTCGAATGGAACAGACCGCCGACAACTTTGACCTCGCGACCGCCTCATCCGACTTGCGCGCACCGGCAAACAAAAACGATGAAGCCTTGACCGATGAAGCTTTAGTAGATGCGATACGCCTGGGCGACGATGATGCGTTTGAAGAACTGTTTATCCGCCATCGCCGGCGCGTCGCACGAATCATCGGGCGGTTTTTCAACCGGCCGGAGCGAGTCGACGAGATCATCCAGGACGTGTTTGCCAAGGTCTACTTCGCGCTGGGCGACTATTCGGCCGATCGCGGGAAATCGTTTTCGGCGTGGCTCTCGCGAGTGACGATAAACGCTTGCTACGACGAGCTGCGCCGCGCGAGAAGCCGGCCCGAAAGCTCGATCAGCGATATAACCAGCGATGAAGCGGTCTGGCTAAACACGCGGCTCAGTTCGGACGACGCAAGTGCCAACGCTGAATCAACCGTCATCTCGCGCGATCTAGCAACAAAGCTTTTGGCCCGGTTGAGCGCGGAGGACCGGATGGTGCTGACGCTGCTCGACGGAGAGGATTCGACGGTGGCGGAAATCGCAGCCTTGACCGGATGGAAAACTTCTAAGGTGAAGGTGCGGGCCTATCGCGCGAGACACGCGTTGCGGCGGGTCCTCGGCGAGTTCGTTTGAGAAGCGGCTACGGCGCAAGCGCTTCACGGGGGAGCTATGTTTTTCAACAAGACGGATCAAGAGCTGGGTAAGAGGCTCGACCGGGAAGGCAGCGAGTTGATTCGCGCGGCGGGCTTGAGCGAGTTCGAGAGCGACGCGGCCGCTTCGTCGCCGTTTCTCTACGCTCGTGTTCGCGCTCGCATCGAAGGCGAACTCCGACGTTCCGAGAAAGACGTTTCCGTGTTTGCGATGCTTTCAACAGCCTGGCGGGCGATACCCGCGCTTGCGTTGATTGCGATTGCCGCGGTCACAGCGTTACGGGTCGCGACTCCGGCCGCGCCGGTTCCCGGGCCAGAAGCTTCAGCACAACTCGACAATGTCCGATTGATCGCGACCGGCGGCACCTGCGCGTTGTCGAACGCGTCAGAGTGCGCTATCTCGAGTGAAGAAGTGCTCGCTACGATGTTCCGCGAGCAAGAGAAGGCACAGAAATGAATGCTCAAAACAAGATGTGGCTCAAGGTATGGTCGATCGCTGCAGTGATCTTCGCGCTGGGATGCGTGACCGGCGCCGCGGTGGACGGCTTGTATCGGACGCGAGCAAAGGAGCCGGCGGTTTCTCAAAGCGCCGCGGTTTCGATGCGCGACACCGAAGCTTATTTTGCGACGCTCCAACGCGAGTTGGCTCTGGACGAGGAGCAATCGTCCGCGATGCACGAGATACTGAACAAGACTCGTGAAGAGTACAAAGCGGTTTGCGCCGACGTGCGCCCGCGTTACGACGTTGTGCGCGAGCGCGCGCGTAATCAGATGCGGGCGTTGCTTTCGGCGGAGCAGCAACCGCGCTTCGATTCGATCGTCACCGCGGAAGACTGCCGCTGCCCGGAACAAAAGAAGTGAGGGAGAGGACCAAGGCGGGATGTCAGAGGTCAGAAGCCAGAGGTCAGAAGCCAGAGGTCAGAAGCCAGAGGTCTGAAGCCAGAGGTCAGAAGTCGAAACTAAACTTTCTGAACCGCGATCGCTCAAACATCTGAGCGGCCTTCAGGCCGCTTTCCGAAGGCAAATAGGCCAGTCCTTTAGGGCTGGTTGAGAGCAGGCCAACTGATGTCGAGGGCGCTTCAGCGTCCTTCCCCTCCGGCTTCAGCCCTCGTCGGTTCTCCGTCCCGCCCGATAATCGGCCGCGCCGAGACCATACCGCTCGCCGACCGCTCAATCGAACCGTCGTGAAACCGGCTCAAAGTCACGAGCGCAATAACCGCTCCAATCAAACACAACAGCATGTCCTTCTGCGTGTCCCAGATGTCTCCCTGAGTCCCGAGGAACGCATCGCCCGCGCTCCCCGTCGCCATCGAGACCCCAAACTCGATCAGCTCGTAGCTTGCGTTTATTGCAAGACAGATACTCAGGACTATGAAGCTCAGCAGCTTCCCTCGTTTCCATGGAGACTTTCTCAACAGCACCTCACGCGCGATGATCGCAGGCACAAACCCCTGAGCGAAGTGGCCAACTCGATCGTAATGATTGCGGCTGAGGTGAAACGTGTCTCGAATCCAGTTAAACAGCGGTACTTCAGCATAGGTGTAATGCCCGCCGACGAGAAGAATGATCGCGTGCATCCAGATCAACACATAAGCCAGGTTGCTTAGTCTGAATCTTCGGTAAGTCGCGGCCAGAATCACTAGCCCGATCATCGCCGGCGCGGTTTCGAGAAACCAGCTGAACAGATCGTGAGGCTTGATCACCGACCAAACGAGCAGAACGAGAAAGCTTATCAGCAAGCCGAGATGCAGCTTTGCAGATTTGTTGTTGTCTCTCATTAGTGTTGCTCTCCCACAGTCGACTAGCCGGTTGCAAGCCAAGCGCCGCCCCGGATCACATAGTAGCCCAAGCTCGCGCCCCGCCGGGAAAATAGTGGAACTCTTCGGCACCGAACCCGCAATCATTAGTATGACCAGAAATCGATTTCAGTCAGGGGTCACGAACTTATGAAAGCCATTGCCGTTCGTGAAGACATCCGCGATCTGATACTTGAAGCTACCGACCGCCTGCTGGCTCACTACGGCTACCGGAAGATGACGATGGAAGACCTCGCCAGGGAGGTCGGCATTGGAAAGGGTACAATCTACCTGCATTTCAGCAGCAAGGAGGAGGTCGCCCTTTGCCGAATTGACCGCGTAATCGAGCAGATGAGCGAGCAGTTGCAGATCATCGCTCGTAACGGCAAGCCGCCTCCCGACCGTCTGCGACAGATGTTGCTTCTGCGGGTTCTCTATCGCTTCGATAAGGTGCAGCACTACCGCGAGAGTCTGAGCGATCTGCTTGCGACGATCAGACCGGCGCTCCTTGCCCGACGTCAGCGACATTTCGACGAAGAGGCGCGAATCTTTGCCGAGGTCCTCAAGGAGGGCCGGCGAAGCGGCGCATTTGTTTTCTGGGACGCTCTTGCGACCGCGCACACGCTCCTCCTTGCGACAAACTCGCTCCTTCCCTACAACCTCAGTCCGCAAGAGCTCGGCGCGCGCAAACTCATTGAACAACAAGCTGAGCGGATTGCGAATATGCTTCTTCACGGGCTGCTCAAGCCGGAACCGCAGGCTCAACGACGAAGAACCTAGGAGACGAACAGATGAAACGATTAATTAGTGCATGGCTCATCGCCCTCTTGCTGTCGATAACACTTTCAGCGCAGCCGGCGGGGCAAACGACGCAGTCCGCTGCGGAACCCTCGCTGGATGCGAAGGCTCGACAGCAACTAAGCGAGATAATCGCCTACTTGCTCGAGACGATGTACGTTTTGCCTGACGCTGGTAATCAACTCGCGGCGCAGATGCGCGCGAAGTTTGCCGGCGGCACTTATGATGCAGCAACCAGCGCGGCTGAGCTCGCGAGTGCGATCACCCGCGACCTTCGCGAACTGGGCAAGGACGGACACTTGTACGTTCGCTACAGCGCTGAGTCGGCGAACTCGCCGGTGCTGACTGTAACCGAATGGGAGCGCAGACAGCAGCAGCATGGAACACCCACTCAAGGCCCACGCCCCGCTGGGAACGAGCCGCGGTCGTCTGAAGCTGAGACTCGCGAAGCTGAAGCCTTGCGTCGCGATAACTATCACTTCAGAGACATCAAACGGCTTGAAGGCAACGTCGGCTACCTGGACCTGGGAGGTTTCGCACCCGGTAGCGCCGCGAGAGACGCCGCAGCCGCAGCCATGGCACAACTCGCAGATGCCGATGCGGTCATCATTGACCTGCGACGTTGTCCGGGGGGATCCGCCGAGATGGTGAACTTTCTCGCGAGCTATTTCTTCGGGCCCGAGTCCCGCGTGCTGATGACTCGCTACTTCAGACCGACCAATGAGACGGTTCAGAGTACAACTGTGGCTGACATTCCAGGAAAGCGAATGCCCGACAAAGACCTGTACATCCTCGCGGGTATGGGATCAGCCTCTGCGTGCGAGTCTTTTGCGTACACCTTACAGCAGTACGCCAGGGCCAAGATCATTGGCGAGCGCACTGCCGGCGCTGGTTACAACAACGCTTTGATTCCAATCGGGTTTGGCCTGACCCTTTCCGTCTCAGTGGGTCGTCCTATTCACCCGCGCTCGGGTAAGGGATGGCAGGGAGTTGGCGTGCAGCCCGACATCGCAGTCCCGCCAGGCAGCGCGCTCGAGACGGCGCACGTTGAGGCGTTGAAGAATTTGATTGCGAAGATAACTGATGAAAGTCGTAAGCTAGACCTCACGCGCAGTGTTCAATCCCTGGAAGGTAAACTCGGGACGGTCGGAGCCCCTCCGGTTAATTTGCAGGACTACGTCGGGCGGTACGGAAACAAGCAGATCTCATTCAAAGACGGCGCGTTGTACTATGAACGGATCGGCGGTCGCGGAGCGGCGATGCGTGCGCTATCGAAAGACAAGTTCGCCCTTAATACAGACGCGGAGATTAGCTTCGTGCGAGACGCCAAAGGCAACGTCACCGAGATGCTTATTGAGTGGAAAGACCGACCGCAGGAACGGCTGAGCCGAGAGCCGCAGAAGAACTAACGAGGGAACGTCTTCCAGCAAGTTGGTGAGCGCAGAGCGACCACCTCTCAGTAGCCAATCCGCTGATCACATCAGACAGGAGGTCGTTACGCGGCCCGGTCGGATCGGGCTCGGAAACCTATATCGACAGGTTGGTGGTAACGACCGGAAGTGGCAGCGCCCAGCCCCGTTGTAGTATCATCGCTTCGTTCAATGCAGCACTCTGATATTTCGCAACCGCCTATGACTCTATTCCCAAACCGTCCCGCGCGTCGGGCTCAAAAAAAGGAGTATGCACGATGAGCAGGGCCTGAATTTCGCCAACTAGAAACCGCGCCGACGCTGACGACGATTGAACGGCTTCAAGACAATCGCGGTTATCGCGACGCGCGCGGACTCTTCTTCGTCGAAGGCGTGCGGAACTTTATCGAGGCAGTCGATCATCATTTCTCGATGGAGACATTGCTCTACAGCGAGAAGCTCCTCATCCAACCACTCGCGAGGAAACTCGTTCGGAGATTGAAGCGCGCCGGAGTTCCATTCGCGCGGGTAACGCCCGAACAGTTTCGAAGAGTCTCCAAGGCCGAACGCGCCTCCGGTGTCGCAGCTATTCTCCGCCAGCGAGTTCACAGACTCGAAGACATCAACCTCCAGGATCAGCAATGTTGGACGGCGCTCGGCCACGTTCGTTCGCAAGGGAACTTGGGTACGCTTCTGCGAACATCCGCCGCCATCGGTGCAGCCGGATTCATCCTGCTTGGTGACAGAGTCGACCCTTTCGATCCAACCGTAGTCCGCGCGACTATGGGAGCGCTCTTCAAGCAGACGATTGTGCGAACGACCATCGAGCAACTCCATCGTTGGGCACGAGAGCACAACGTCCAGGTCATCGGCGCCTCACCCGACGCCGCGGAAGACTATCGCCAGATTAGCTACAAGCGTCCCGCATTGTTGATGCTCGGGAGTGAACGAAAGGGCCTGACTGACGAGCTACGGAGCATTTGCAATCGCATAGTTCGCATCCCGATGGTAGAAGGAATGGACTCGTTGAATGTAGCGGTAGCGGGGAGCCTCCTGATGTACGAGGTGTTTCGATCCTCGCCCACTCCCAACGTCCACCGACGAACACTCATCTGAGAGCTGTCCTCTGATGAATATAAATAGACGACCTCTGCGTTTTGAGGTCACTTGATTTCGGTTTGAACCGTTCTTAGGAGTTAGGAATTGAAAGCTTCTTCGTACCGTCTATGATCTAAAGCCTTCAACGTCCTCCCTACTTTACAATGGGAATCTCGAAGAAACTCGGGTGCGACGCGTCGTGATACAGCGTGATGTGCGCCTTGCGAGCGTCCTTCCCAGAGCCTTCAGCCACAACGCCGCCGCTGTTGTAGTTCTTCTCAAGCCCAATCGAGTTCGGAGAGCGCAGCAACAAGCGTAAGCGGCTTCCCTTCCCGACTCGGCGTGAAAAGAACGTGAACCCGTTGAACTCGTAGCGATTGATCTCGCCCGGCTTCACAAGCTTTTCCTGCTTGAGCGACTCGCGATAGCGCGCGCGCATCATGTCTTCGGTCAATAGGATGCTCGTGCCGTCCTGCTTGATCTCGTAGACCGACACTTGAAAGTCTGTATCCGGAACGTCCATCGACATCCACGCGACGAACTTCAAATAACCGGTGACCTCGGTGTCTTCAGTGAAAGGCTCGCTGTGATACACGAGCCCGTTGCCGAACAGGTTCAACGCAGCTCGCTGGTCGTTAAGGTAGGCAGCCACGTCTTCGCGTTCGAGCTCCGCCGGCCGAACGTCAAGCGGATCGTAGGTGTAATGATCCGCGTTATGCGCAGCCGGCTGCCCATCGGTTGAGCCAGAATGATTCCCGGCATTCGCGCTATTCGCGTTATTCGCGGACGGCTGTTTCTCGCTCAGGCGGCCCGAGCGAAACACATCGTCAGCATTGCCGTCTGAGTCTAGATAGAACGTGCGCTTCGCATTCGAAATCGCCTCGAGATTGTCCGCGTATTTCCACTCTTCCGCGCCGACGACGTAGTAGGCCACGCGCCTCTTCAAGAACTCGGGCTTCGCGCCGCTCTTCATCGTCCAGTCGTACCACTCTTTGTGAAGCTTGTTCAGATCGAGCATGCTCGCTTCGCCGAACTTCAACCCGCCGACCTCGCGATTCGGAGTGCGAGTGCCCGCGTGGTCCCACGGCCCGATGATCAGAAAGTGCTTCTGCTTCGCTTCATCCGAGCCGTACAGCATATGCTCACGGTAGTATGTCATCGCGCCGGCTTGATCGCCGTCGTAATGACCGGTGATGGTGAGTATCGGAACGTTCATGCGTTTGTACTGTTCGGGCGTCGGCACCATCGCCTGCCAGTACTCGTCGGGAGTCGGATGCTTGAGCCAGGTTTGAAAATGACTCGAGGTGTTTCCAACCACCTGATCCAGCTCTTTGAAGGGCCGATGCGCGAGGTACAGCTCGCGGAATTTGTCGTTCCAGATCGAAGAGTCGCCGAACAGCTTCGCGTTAGGAGTGACACCGCTGGTGAAACTCAGCCACTGAATGTCGTAAGACGCAAAAATGTTTTTGAAGAACGGGAAATCGACTCCGGCGTAAGCAGCCGCTGCCGGGACGATCGTCGCAAGATGCGCGGGAGCTTCTTTGAGCGTCGCCCACTGATCGAAGCCTGCATACGAGCCGCCCCACATTGTAACTTTGCCGTTTGACCACGACTGTCGCGCGAGCCATTCGACTACGTCGTGTCCGTCGCGAGCTTCGTTGGCGAACGGCTCGAACTTGCCTTCGGAGTTGCCGCGGCCTCGGACGTCTACAAGCGCAAACACGTAGCCGTTCTTTGCGAAGTAGAGCGCGCGATCCTGGTACGAGTCGGCGATGTAGGGCGTGAGCGTGAAGATGACCGGCAACGGCTGGGTCATTTGTTTCGGTTTGAAGATCGTGGCGTTGAGTTTCACGCCGTCGCGCAGTGGGATCTTCGCGCCCCAGATCAGCTCTACGCCTGTCTCCGACTTCGGAGATTGAGCCCAACCGATTCCGATAAAAACCGTAAAGACCAATGATACGACTGACACGGCTCGACGAACTGTTTTCATATATCTCGCCTCTCGATGAAATGTTGTTCTAGTGGTCTTCAAGATGCCGAATGAGTCAAGCTGACTAACCGCAGAGACACAGAGACACAGAGGTCGGCGCAGAGAATCTCGACGGCGCCCACACGGGTCAACCCTTCCAGGCACCACGAGCGACCGCCGGAATAAACGATTCGAGGTCTCGCGGTTTGAACTCGATCTCACGCCTCTGCTCGGCGCTCATATAAGCCGTCATCAGCAACTCAGTCACTTCGAGCCCGTCGTAGAAATTCTCCTCGGGCTGCTTTCCATCCGCAAAGCACTCGACGAAATATCTGTTCTCACCTTCGTAGCCGTACTCTGCCGCTTCGCTCGCCACAACCGGCATCAAGCCCTGCTCGGCGTTCTGCTTCTCAACAAGGTCCTCGCCCGCTTCGCCTTTTACGCGTCGGCTGAAGAAGAGCCTGGGTCCGCTGTCAAGCGAGTTGAGCGACATCGAGTACTCGGGACCCAACAGTTCCATGCTCAGCCGCAAGCCCGCTCCAACGTAGCTCCACGAAGTCGTCGCCTCCACGATCACCGGCCGGCCGCTCTCGTCCGTGTAGTTCACCGTCGCGCGGGCGAAGTCTTCCGCCGGCTTGTTACCATAGTCGACCTCCGGACCCATCATCTCCTTTAGCAGCTCGACGTATTCGGGGCGCGACCATTTCAACGACGCGATCTGAGCCGAGACGCTCACCGGGCGAATGCTTGCGCGAGGCTTGCCCGGTT
>Ga0193755_1000541_pt1 | contig 10994 bp, 11 predicted proteins | sample H1a2metaG_FD_144921 | JGI IMG/M metagenome (GOLD analysis project Ga0193755, IMG submission 144921) | Soil microbial communities from a riparian zone of the East river system, Colorado, United States - H1a2 | ecosystem: Environmental > Terrestrial > Soil > Riparian zone | place: USA: East River...
ATCGTTAGGTGCTTCAGCTATGTCCTCGCAAGTAACGTACTCGCCAAGTGGACGCAAAGTGGCTTTGCTAATCGCCTTTCTGTTTATGTTGTCTTGGATATGTTTCAGGTGGTCCAATACGTACGACGAAACCGCGCACAGGCTCGCGCTCTGCGGGTCAGTGCTCTTTGTTATTTTTGCGGTCATTTTTCTGATTCAATTCTTGCGTGGCCTCCCGACGTTCACCTTGACCGAATCAGGCTTTGTGTTGAATACCGGCCTGTCCAAATACCTTGGACCCTGGTCCAGTCATTACAACTTTACGGTTGGCCATTCATTTGGCCCACTGGAGTCCATTAAGTTCATACGCAAGGACACCGGTGCGGATGGGGCGATTCTGAACGTGAGTGGCGTGTCCGCACAGTCTATGTGCGAGGAGCTAAACGCATGGCAAGAACGCTATAGTAGAGATGATGTGCGGGACCCTCCAAGCCGCACCTAACAATCGGTTCGAGCGATCGCGGGAGTATCAGCTTCGGTGAGCCAAGGAGGGAGTCGATGATCGAGATAAATCAGCTTCGTTTGACCTCGACGCAAACGCGCGTCGCTCAACCTCATCGTTAGATTCCATAAGCTGGCGTTTTCGTGTTATCCCCTGACCCCGAGTACAATCGTCGACGGAGGCATGTATGACCCGCCAATTTGACGTTGTCGTTGAAAAAGACTCAGCAGGCTACTTCGTTGCGACGGTTCCGGCATTGCCGGGCTGCCATACGCAGGCCAAATCGCTAGACGAACTTATGTCGCGGATCCGCGAAGCGATTGAGCTTTGCTTAGATGTCGAAGGAAGCCCCACGGAAACGCTCGATTTCATCGGGTTGCAGCGAGTTGGTATTTCGTGAGGATACGGAGAAGGTCACGATCGCGCTTTCTAAACGTAGCGTCGATTTCTTCAAGAAAGAGGCGCGCCTCCATGGCACGCAGTATCAGCGGATGATCCGGACCCTTCTTGATCGTTATGCTGCCGCGCATGCGACGTCCAACAAAAGGTTGGAGCGATCGCGTGGCGGGTAGCAAGGCGATCAGATCGAGATTCACGTTGCCGGCAAGCATTCGTTCGAAGTCGCCAAAGCTCCGAGCACGCGCGAGCTATTGAAAAGGCTGCGGAAGTTCCGCGGTGAGCTGCCTGCGGGCTTCAAGTTCGATCGACTTGAAGCGAATGAGCGTCGCTGACAAATTCTCGACGCAATGCGAACTCTAACAACATCGCGGCCGAAGGCGGCCACGAAACGCGGCCTTAACCGAAGCGGCCCGTAATATAGTCTTCGGTGAGCTTCTGTTGGGGGTTGGTGAATACCCGGTCCGTGGGGCCGACCTCGACCAAATCGCCCAGGTGAAAATAGGCCGTGCGCTGCGACACGCGCGCGGCCTGTTGCATGTTGTGAGTCACGATGACGATCGCGTAGTTCTCGCGCAGCTCATCGATCAGATCTTCGATTTTGGCGCTGGCGATCGGATCCAACGCCGAAGTCGGCTCATCCATGAGAATGACTTCCGGATTGACGGCGATGGTGCGCGCGATGCACAGACGCTGCTGCTGGCCGCCCGATAGGCTGGTACCCGGAGTCGACAACCGGTCCTTCACCTCTTCCCACAGCCCGGCGCGCGCCAAACTGCTCTGAACCAATTCATCCATGTCGGCGCGGCTTCTCGTCAAACCGTGGATACGCGGGCCATAGGCGACATTGGCGTAAATCGAATGCGGAAAAGGCGTGGGCTTCTGAAATACAATGCCCACTCGCGCGCGCAACTGCGCCACGTCCTGCTTTTTATCGTAGATGTTTTGTCCGTCCAGCGTGATCGTGCCATCGACGCGCGCGCTGGGAATGGTGTCGTTCATGCGATTGAGACAGCGCAGGAACGTGGACTTTCCGCAACCCGACGGCCCGATCAGGGCCAGCACTTGATTGCGCCCGATATCCAGGTTGACGTTCTTAACGGCGCACTTGTCGCCGTAAGTGACGCAGACGTTGCGCGAGGTCATGACGGGGTCGAACAATTTATCGCGTACTTCCGCGGGATTCATCGCCGCCGATCCTGCAAGGCTCTTGCCGACGTTGCTGTCGTTCATACCGGTTAACCGAAGCGCCCGGTAATGTAATCGTCGGTCTTGCGATTCTTCGGCGAGGTGAATATCTCGCTCGACGGGCCGATTTCGACCAGTTCGCCCATGAACATGAATCCGGTGACGTTGGACACCCGGGCGGCCTGCTGCAAATTGTGCGTGACCACCACGATGCAGTACTTCTCGCGCAGCGCCTGCAAGGTCTCCTCGACGCGCAGAGTCGAAATCGGATCGAGCGCAGCCGTGGGTTCATCGAGAAGTAGAACCTCGGGTTGCACCGCGATGGCGCGCGCGATGCACAGCCGTTGCTGCTGCCCTCCCGAAAGGCTTCGGCCATCCGCATTCAGCTTGTCCTTGACCTCATCCCAAATGGCGGCATCGCGCAAGGCAGATTCGACGCGCGCTTTGAGGTCGGCGCCGCGAACTCCTCCGGCCAGACGCAAGCCAAAGGCCACGTTCTCGAACACCGACATGGGGAATGGCGTGGGCTTCTGAAACACCATGCCGACCCGATAACGAAGCTCGGCGACATCAACCGACGGTTTCAGGATATCGCTTCCGCCGATCAGCACTTCGCCTTCTGCCCGCTGCTTGGGGTACAGCGCATACATCCTGTTCATCACCCGCAGCAGTGTCGATTTTCCGCAGCCTGAGGGACCGATGAAGGCGGATATCGAGCGGTCCGCCAGCGCCATGTTGATGTTGTGCAGAGATTGCACTGCGCCGTAGTAGAAATTCAGCGAGCGAACCTCGATTTTCGGCGGCCCTAAATCCGGCGCGGGCGTCGCCGCCACCGCCGTGGGCAAACGCATTTTTAGATGCTTAGGCGGCTTGGTCGAGGGGATCAACGACCCGATCCTCGTTCGGCCTGCAGCAATGCCAGCAATACGCGGGCGGAAATGCTCAGCAGCAGGATGGTCACCGTGATGATCAATGCGCCTGCCCACGCCAGGTCTTGCCAGTCCTTGTAGGGGCTCAACGCAAACTGAAAAATCACCACCGGCAAGTTCGCCATGGGGGCATTTAAGTTGGTGCTCCAAAATTGATTGTTGAGCGCGGTGAACAGCAGCGGCGCCGTTTCTCCGCTGATGCGCGCGATGGCGAGCAGCAGCCCGGTAACGATGCCGCTGCGCGCCGCCGGATAAAGTACGCTCAATGTCGTACGCCAAGGATAGGCGCCGAGTGCCGCCGAGGAATCCTTCATGCCGATGGGCACCAGATTCAGCATGTCTTCGGTGGTTCTCAAGGTGACGGGAATGGCCAGCACGGCAAGCGCCAGCGCGCCGGCGAAGGCGGAAAAATGGCCCATGCGGACCACCACAATCTCATAAATGAACAAACCGATGATGATCGAAGGCGCGCTCAACAGGACATCGTTGATGAAACGGATGACCATGCTCAATCGGGAATTTCTGCCGTATTCTGCCAGGTAAGTCCCCGCGAGCACGCCGATTGGAGAGCCTATCAAGATTCCCAGCAGCGTCATCACGCCGCTGCCGTAGATCGCATTGAGCAGTCCCCCTTGATTGCCGGGAGGCGGGGTCATCTGGGTAAATATCCGCCCCGACAGGCCCGCGACGCCGTGCGATATCAAGGTCCAGAGGATCGCGGCCAAACAGGCAAGACCGGTCAGGGTGGCGATCAGCGACAGCGACAGGAATGTGCTGTTTTTGATCTTGCGCAGCAGGCGCCGATTCATACGACGGCACCCGAGCGGCGCTCGAGCCTGCGCAGCATGGCCTGCGCCAACGCGATCACGGTGAACGTGATGAGAAATAGCAACAGCCCGAGCGCAATCAGCGAAGAGGTGTACAGATCCCCCACCGCTTCGGTGAACTCATTGGCAATCGCCGAAGAGATGGTCGTACCCGGGGCCAGCAGGGAAGAACTGATGCGATGCGCATTGCCGATCACGAAAGTCACCGCCATGGTTTCGCCGAGCGCGCGCCCCAGACCCAACATGACCCCGCCGACGATACCGACCCGTGAATGCGGCACGACCACGTTCCAAATGACTTCCCAAGTCGTCGCGCCGAGTCCGTAGCCGGATTCCTTCAGCATCGCCGGTACCGTGTCGAAGACATCGCGCATGGTGGCGGCAATAAAGGGCAGCACCATGATGGCGAGCACGACCCCGGCCGTGAGGACGCCGATCCCGTAAGGCGGACCCTTGAAGAGGTGGCCGACGGCCGGAATGTCGCCGAGATTGCGGATCAGCCACGGTTGCACGTGCCGCTGCAGCACGGGTGCGAGAACGAATAGGCCCCAGATTCCAAATATGATGCTGGGCACCGCCGCCAATAGCTCTACGGCCACGCCGATCGGCCGTTTCAACAGGGGCGGACACAACTCCGTCAGGAACAAGGCGATGCCGAATCCCGTCGGTACGGCAATCAGCATGGCGATGAGCGAGGTCATCACCGTACCGTAAATCGGCGCCAGCGCGCCGAATTGGTCAGTAACCGGGTTCCAAATCTCGCGGGAGACGAATGAGAATCCGAAGTGCGCCAATGCCGGCCAGGCGCCGCGCAACAGCGAGACGGCTACGCCGCCCAAGATCAACAGCACCAAGACCGCGGCGATGAAGGTGGCCGAGCGGAATATTCTCTCGAAAATCAGCTGCTTTGCGGCGTGTCCCGGATCTATGATCGCCACGATGTCAGTTCCGCTCCCGCCATAAGATTGAGCCCGGCAGCACTTGCTGCCGGGCTCAACCGTATCTTAACGACTTAAATCTTGGCTAGCTAATCCGCAAAGACGCGCTTACTGGCCGCTCCACACCGGGCGGCCGCCCGAGGTGATTTGCGAAGTCCAAGTCTTCTTCACCTGGGCGATCAAGGCTGCGGGCAGCGGTACATAGTCAAGCTCGGCCGCCATAGTAGCGCCATCCTTGTAGGCCCACGCAAAGAACTTCAATGCTTCGTTGACGGATGCTGCGTCATCGGGCTGTTTGTACACGAGAATGAAGCTGGCGCCGGTGATCGGCCAGCTCTTCGCACCGGCTTGGTCCGTCAGAATGAGATAGTAGCTGTCCGCTCCCGCCCAATCGGCCGTGGCCGCTGCGGCCTGGAAGGACTCCGTGCTCGGGGCTACTGCATTGCCGGCCTTGTTGGTGAGCGTGGTGTACGACATCTTGTTCTGCTTGGCATATGCATACTCGACATAGCCGATGGCCCCGTCGGTCTGGGTGGTCATGTTCGCCACCCCCTCGTTGCCCTTGGCGCCGATGCCAGCGGGCCATTGCACCGAGGTGTTGGCGCCGATGCTGGACTGAAACTTGGGGCTCGACTTGGACAAATAGTCTGAGAACAGAAAATTCGTTCCGGATCCGTCCGAGCGGTACACCGGCGCAATGGCCGTGCTCGGCAGCGTCAACTTCGGATTGAGCTTCTTGATCGCCGGATCGTTCCACTCCTTGATATCGCCCAGGTAGATGCTGGCTACCGTCGCGCCGTCCAAATGCAATTGACCCGGCGACACGCCCTTGACGTTCACGACCGGCACGACGCCACCGATGATCATCGGGAACTGAATCAGGCCCGATGATTTCAGATCGTCGGGCTTCAACGGCATATCCGACGCGCCGAACGTCACGGTCTTTGCCTTGATCTGTTTGATGCCGCCGCCGGACCCAATGGACTGATAGTTGAGACCGACACCGGTCAGTTTTTTGTAGGCATCCGCCCACTTGGCGTAAATCGGATAGGGAAATGTCGCACCGGCGCCCGAGATATCTGCGGCGGAAGCCGCAATGCTCAAAGACGCTGCGACGCAAAGTATCAAGAGGCGTTTATATATTTTCATTGATGGCCGCTCCAGTTGAATCATCCGCCCGGCGTTGTTTGGGCCTTGAGGCTTGGCGGGGATTATCGGCAGGGAATGTGACGGTTTTGTGACAGTCTAATGGAAACAACCACTTAGCCGCTAAAAGCCTTGGGGCCGGAGTTTCACGCGACATCGCCGATCAAAACGATCGGCCTAGGCCTCCAGTCGGACACCTATCGCTAACGGCGTCCCGCCACCTCAATGGTCAGATCGTCGACCACTCGCCGACCGCCCGCGGCCCGGGTAGCGATGCGGATTGCGTCGCGCAGGTCCCAGTCGCTGAAGACAAATCCGCGCAGCACGACAGTCCCGTTCCGGACGGAAACGCTCACATGGGCCCCATAGAAGTAAGGATCCGAGCTCAGCGCGTTGTCGACATTATTCTTTAGTTGTTGATCTGCCGCGCTGGCGCGCTCTTCGTATGCCCCCACCCCGCTGCATGCCATTAGTGCCAGACCGGCGAGACCCATCGCGGAAAGCTGTTTCATCAAAGTTCGATATTTCATGATGTGTCCATGAGCGACCGCTGCTCATTGTAGGCGGGCCCGTGACTGTGCAAATAGTGTCGAAAGTCACTATTCGAAAGTGACCAAAGTCACTTCCCAGCGGAACTGGTCCCAGCGCAGCATCGCGAAATGATTTGCATCACGATTGCTGAATGACGACGGTTGCTGACGTCCAGCACGCGGCGATTCGCGTGGTCATCGCGGAAGATCAGGCCCTGGTCCGCAGGGGGACGGCGCTGTTGTTGTCCATGGCCCCCGACATGGAGTGCGTTGGTCAAGCGAGCAATGGCGACGAAGCGGTCAAGCTGGCCCTCATTCTGCGCCCCGAGGTTGTGCTCATGGACCTTCACATGCCGGTCAAGGGGGGAGTGGCCGCCACACGCGAAATTACGTCGGCGCTGCCGAATACACAGGTATTGGTGCTCACGACCTTGGATGACGATGAAACTGTTTTCGAAGCGGTTCGAGCGGGCGCCCAAGCCTATCTTTTAAAAGACGCCAGCGAGGATGAATTGCTGGAAACCATTCGCGCACTGCGCCGCGGCGAATCACGGCTCACGCCGCAGATTGCCAGAAAAGTGATGGATCAATTCAGGCATCTTGCGCTTGCCCGCCATTCCCTCGGTTCAACGCTCGATCAACCGGCGCCGCCTGCCCGCGCCGATGCGGCCATTGGCGACGGCTTCTCAACGGAGGAACTCACCGATAAGGAGGAGCGGGTTCTGCGACTGATCACGGATGGTTCCAGCAATCGACAAATCGCTCAGGCAATGGCTCTAGCCGAGGGGACCGTCAAAAACTATGTCAGCCGAATCATGGATAAGCTCCATGCCAATACCCGAACGGAGCTCGCCGTTCGCATGCGCGGCAGCACCATGATCCTTCAGAGCGCACCATGTCCGTCGTCGAAATTGCGCTAAAACGCCCGTACACCGTGGTGGCCACGCTCATTCTCATCACCTTGATGGGTATCGGAGCCGCACTGCGAATGCCCATCGATATCTTCCCGGAAATCGACATCCCGGTGGTGGCGGTCGTCTGGACTTATAACGGGATGAGCGCCCGAGACATCCAGAACCGCATATTGACTCTGCACGAGCGACAGCTTGCCTCGCTGGTGGACGACATCTCACGAATCGAGGCCGTCAGCTATGAAGGCGTCGGGGTGGAGAAGATCTACCTTCACGAAGGCGCTGACGTGACGCGCGCGGTCTCGCAGCTGGCCAGCAGCGCGCTGGTGGTGCTGAAGTACATGCCGCCCAATATCACCCCGCCGCTGGTATTGCGCTATGGCGCGACTGATGTGCCCATCATCCAGCTCAGCCTGTCCAGCAAATCGCTCCCCGATACGAAGCTCAATGACCTGGGTCAGAACATCATTCGTCCGGCTCTCGCCGTGGTTCACGGGGCGGAGGTGCCCTACCCCTACGGCGGCAAGCCGCGCGTGATCATGGCCGACTTGGACTCGGCCGCGCTGCAGGCGCGCGGCCTTTCCGCCTCGGATGTCAGCTCCGCGTTACAGCATCAAAATGTCATTTTGCCGGCAGGCGACGTGAAGATCGGCGACAAGGATTACACCTTGGCCATGAACAACTCGCCGGACGTCATCGAATCCATCAATGCCTTTCCCATCAAGCAAGTCGACGGGCGAACGGTATTCATGCGCGACGTGGCGCATGTACACGATGGATTTCAGGTTCAGACGAATTCCGTGTCGGTCAATGGAACACCCGGCGCGCTCATGACGATTCGCAAAACCGGCGGCGTATCGACGCTTGCCGTCATCGATGGCGTGCGCGCGGCGCTGCTCGACATCAAAAAGGTCTTGCCCAAAGACGTGACCGTCAAGGCCCTGTTCGACCAGTCGGTGTTCGTGAAGGGGGCGCTGAATAGCGTCCTTCTGAGTGCGTGCATGGCCGCCGCCCTGACGGCGCTGGTCATCATCTTGTTTCTGGGCAATGTCCGCCTGTCGGTGATCATACTTGCCGCGATTCCGCTGTCCATCATCACCGCCGTTCTATTCATCAATTTGACCGGACAGACGCTGAATACCATGACCTTGGGCGGATTTGCCTTGGCAATCGGCATTCTCGTCGACAACGGAACCGTGGTCATCGAAAACATCGAGCGCCACGTCGCGATGCGTGAACCACTGCATCAGTCAATCGTGGTGGGCGCCAGCGAGGTGGCGATACCCACATTTTTATCCACACTATGCATTTGCATCGTCTTCGTACCGGTGTTTCTACTTCAAGGCACCGCAAAGTATTTATTTTCACCGCTGTCGCTTTCCGTCATCGGCTCATTATTGGCGAGCCTCGCACTGTCGTTCACCATGGTCCCGGTGCTGTTCAATTTCTTGATGCGTCGAGCCGTGCACGAATTTTCAGCAGAACCGGCCCACAAGCCGGCCAAGGAGAATACCCACCCCAAGAATCCGCTGGTCAGATTTCAAGCGGGCTTTGAACGGGGCTTCGAGAGATTTCGCGAACGCTACCGCGATACGCTGGCGTGGGCACTTTCTCAGGCGCGCCTGACCGTAACGGCTTTCATCGTCTTGATTGTGGTGTCCGCGCTGCTGTTTCCCTTGCTCGGGCGCGATTTCTTCCCGCAAGTGGATGCCGGGCAGATGCGCCTGCACGTCAGGGCGCCCGCGGGAACGCGGCTGGAGAAAACCCAGCAGTACTTTTCTGAGGTCGAGTCGCAGATTCGGAAGCTCGTCGGCAACGAACAAATCGATGTGATGCTGGATAACATCGGGTTGCCGTATAGCGGCATCAATATTGCCCTGAGCGACTCGGCCACGGTGGGACCGATGGACGGCGAGATATTGATTTCATTGACCGAAAAACATACCCCCACGGCAAAACTCATCGCCATGCTGCGCCGTGAGCTGCCCGCGCGCTTTGCTGAACTTCAGTTCTTTTTTCAACCCGCGGACATTGTCGACCAGGTTCTCAATTTCGGACAGCCGGCGCCGATCGATGTCAGGATTTCGGGGCCGGATCAGGATGCCGCCTTTGCTCTGGCGTCGCAAATCGCCCAGGCTTTGCGCGGCGTCGCTGGGGTCGTGGATTCCCACGTTTTTCAGGTGCCCAATGCGCCGGCTCTCACGGTGGACATGGATCGCGCGCTCGCGACTCAGACCGGGGTGACGCAGCAAGAGGCGGCCAATAACGTCTTGGTGGCCACCAACTCAAGTGCGCAAACGGCGCCCAATTTCTGGGTGGATCCACGCAATAGCGTGAGCTATCCGCTGGTGGTCCAGGTCCCAACCTACCGGATTCGCTCGTCGCAGGATTTGCAGACGATGCCCGTGACCTCCGCGGCAGGCGCGACGTCCGGGCAGCTCCTCCTGAATTTGGCGTCGTTTGGCCGCGAGGCGGTGCCGATGGTGACCTCGCAGCTGAACATTCGCCCGGTTTTTGATGTGCACGCCGATGTTCAGGGGCGTGACCTGTATGGCGCGGCCCAAGATATCGACAAGGTATTGAAAGAACACCGTCCGGATGCTTCGAAGGCATTGACGGTGACCTTGAGCGGTCAGGTAGAGACCATGCGCGAAAGCTATGCCGGGTTGTTCACCGGCATCGCACTCGCGATCATTCTGGTGTACCTGTTTCTCGTCATGAACTTCCAGAGCTGGATCGATCCGCTCATCGTGCTGATGGCGGTTCCATTTGCCTTGGGCGGCGTGCTGTGGATGCTGTTCCTTTCTCAAACCCCCATGAGCGTACCGGCACTGATGGGGACGCTCATGTGCATCGGTTTGACCACGGCGAACAGCATTTTGGTGGTGAGCTTCGCCAATCAACGCATGGCGGTGGGCGACGATCCACTGCGCGCCTCGATCAGCGCGGGCTACACACGTCTGAGGCCGGTCCTCATGACGGCCGGGGCAATGATCCTCGGCATGGTACCCATGGCCTTGGGGATAGGCGAAGGCGGCGAACAGAATGCGCCCCTGGGCAGGGCAGTGATTGGCGGCCTGCTGTTCGCGACATTTGCGACTCTGATCTTTGTCCCCACCATGTATAAATTATTGCGCCGCCAACCGGCGGCCGTCACTGATTCGAACATTAAAGGCGGCGCCAATGCAATCGCGTGATCTGGACCATCCCGAGAAGCCGCCGCTGCTGAGCGAGAAGTCCTCTCATGGTCAGTTTCCGGACAATGTGGCGCGCACCGAGGAAGACGAGGTGTCGACAAGCTTTTCCGCGGAGACGGGTCAGCGCACGAAGCGCGCGGTCGGCTTTGCCGCGACGTTCTTGCTGATTTGCTTTGTTGCCGTGATTCTCGTGCGCTATTTTCACGCGCACGCGGTCGCCAAGGCTGGAGAGGCCGCCTTTTCGGCGCCGCCGCCGGTGGATGTGGTCATCGCCCGGCCTGCGACCGTGGGTCAGGACCTGGTCCTTCCGGGAGAAACCGCGGCATGGTTTGAAACGACGATTTACGCCCGGGTCAACGGCTATGTCGCCAAGTGGCTGGTGGACATCGGCGATCATGTCAAGAAGGGCCAGCTGCTTGCGACCATCGAGACGCCGGAGCTCGATGCGGAG
>Ga0193755_1000542_pt1 | contig 10978 bp, 11 predicted proteins | sample H1a2metaG_FD_144921 | JGI IMG/M metagenome (GOLD analysis project Ga0193755, IMG submission 144921) | Soil microbial communities from a riparian zone of the East river system, Colorado, United States - H1a2 | ecosystem: Environmental > Terrestrial > Soil > Riparian zone | place: USA: East River...
TCGCGTGGAGCAAGGAGGACGTGCTGACCGCGTATCAGCGCCTGACCGGCGAGATCCAGATGAGGGTCCGCCTGCGCGAGACGATGAACGACCCCGAGCCGTTCTTCCATCTCAGGAACGTCAGCGCCGAGCCCCTGCTCCCAGGAGCCGTCCCTCTCAACGGAGTCCCCGAGGGCCTTTTCAGCAAGGCCCATATCGGCGGGATCAGGACAGTTGAGCCTGAGCCGCCTCCGCCCGACCAGCTGGAGGTGACCAGGCGCTACGCCATGTACCAGGCAGCCAACTTCATGGTTGCAGGCGCTGCCGAGTTCCCGAAAGCCCTCGAGCCCAAGATGCACGCCGAGGTGCTGTTGAAGAACCCCTTCTTCCCGTTGGTCGACGTCACTGTCACCATCATCGGAATCGCGGGCAAGACATGGACCCAACCGGTTATCTGGGTCAACCGCGACCACATGCTCGCGCTCTACCTGGGCTGAGCGCTAGAGGCGAAAAAGCGTCTCGAGCTCAGGAGTGCCGGTAGTAAATGTCCCGGCTCAGGTGGTGTTGAGGATCGCGTTGACGCCGGAAACCACCACCACTGTCGCGAGCGCGAGCCCGAGCACAGTGCTCAGGGCCAGGAGGGCGCCGATCCCGGCTGTGCCCGAATCCAGCGGCTCCATCAGAACCTTGTCGCGCTCTTCGTTGCGTCCTGTCAGGCGCGCCCAGAGAACTGAGAAGAGCAATCCAAACGCATTGATCGGCCGTGATGTTTGCACCGGCACCGCCCGGTGCACGTCCCCTCCAGGTCCCGGTCCGGCGTCGTGAGTCTCACCGCTCGCCCCCGAAGCGTCGCCGCTCCCGGAGCCGGGCTCAGCCGCCTCGACATTTGCCTTGATGCATGCGGCCATGTCCGTGACGATCCGGCGCGAGACGTCCTCCATGACGCCCCGGCCGAACTGGGCAACGCGGCCGGCCACGCTGTACTCGGTGACGATCTTGACTATCGAACCGGAGCCCTCCGCCTCAACCGTCATGCGTGCTTGGCGCGAGCAGAGCCAGGGCCAGTGGTCTCCCTCCCGTCTGCCTCCAGCGTTGCAGCGTGGTTCGCATCATCACGATCGGCGATTCGCGCGGTGCCGTTGTAGGCGACTGTGATCGGGCCGACCTTGATCTTGACCTTCCCTTTGAAGGTGGTCGGGTCCACCACTTCGGACAGCTCTGCCCCTGGGACACATCCGACGATCTTGTTGACGTCGAGGAGGTAGGCGAACACCCGATCGGGTGGGGCTCCGACCGTGAATGAATTTTCTAGTTGCATTTCGCCGCTAAAAGTAGCGCAATAGACAGGTACGCCTTCGGCCGATCACGCGCGGTATGAGGTCCCCCGCCACCCGCACACCGTTATCGACCCCGCTGCCGGCCTCCGCCGGCCCGGATTCAACGACAGTTTTCGGCGCCTGACGGCGCCGCCACCGCCGATAGGGAGGAGTCGTATGAAGCACAAGGTCGCCACCACAGTCAACGGCCAGCGGCGTGAGCACGAGGTCGAGCCCCGCCTCCTGCTCGTGCACTATCTGCGAGACGTCGTGGGCCTGACCGGGACGCATATCGGATGCGACACCAGCCAGTGCGGCGCCTGCACCATCCTTGTGGACGGCAAGGCTGTTAAGAGCTGCACGATGTTCGCGGTCCAGGCCGAGGGTAAGAGCCTGACGACGATCGAGGGGATGGCCAAGGACGGCGAGCTGCATCCATTGCAGCAGGCGTTCTGGGACGAGCACGGCCTGCAATGCGGCTTTTGCACTCCCGGCTTCATCATGGCCGCGTCCTACTTGCTCTCGCAGAACCCGAACCCCTCCGAGGACGAGATACGACAGGGGCTTGAAGGCAACCTCTGCCGGTGCACCGGCTACGTGAACATCGTCAAGTCGGTGCAGTCTGCCGCCAAGGCGATGAACGGGTCGAAGGCCAAGTCGGGCGAGCACTCGCACTCAGCGGGGAGGAGCTAAGCAATGGCCGTCACAACGATGATCGGAGCCAAGATCCACCGCCGCGAAGACCCTCGGCTGGTCAGCGGCGAAGGCCGTTACGTCGATGACTTCACGCGGCCAGGCACAGTTCACCTAGCCGTCGTCCGCAGCCCCTTCGCCCACGCTCTGGTCAAGAAAATCGATGTCACCGAGGCGACCAAAGCTCCAGGAGTGGTCGCCGTCTACACCCATAAGGATTTTGCCAAAGTGCTGTCCGGGACCATGCCCGTCACGCCGTCGTTCGTGGCGGAAAAGAAGCAGAGCCCACCGAGGTTTCCGATCGCCGACAAAGAAGTCGTTTATCAAGGCGAGCCCGTCGCGGTGGTGCTGGCCGAGACCAAGTACCAGGCGTCGGATGCGTCGAACCTGATCGACGTCGAGTACGAGCAGCTTCCGGCGGTGATGGACCTGGACAAGGCGCTCGAGGCCAAGAGTCCCACAGTCCACTCGGGAGGGCCGGACAACCTCGGGTGGGATCTGACCTACATACCCGATGACCCGGCGGTGATGAAAGAGGCCGACGTGGTGATCAAGGCGCGAATTCTCCAACAGCGCCTCGCGCCGACCTCGATGGAGACCCGCGGCGTGCTCGCCGAGTATTCAAAGCCTGACGGGACCATGACCGTCTGGATGTCGAGCCAGAGCCCACACTTTGTACGGCTGTTCCTCGGGGGCGCGATGGGGATTCCTGAAAACAGGCTCCGCGTGATCTCGCCCGACGTGGGCGGAGGCTTTGGCGCCAAGATCAGCCCCTACTCGGAAGACTGGCTGGTGCCTGCCGCGGCAAAGCTCAGCGGGCGTCCTGTCAAATGGATCGAGTCGCGCACCGAGTCGCTGCAGACGACGACCCACGGCCGAGGGCAGGTCTTCGAGATCGAGGCCGGAGCCAAGAAGGATGGGACGCTCGTCTTCATCAAAGTCACCCAGTACCTGGATGCCGGCGCATACATGGGCACGTTTGCGGCGTTCCAGGCATGCGCGTGCCTGCTGGCGGGCGGCGCTTACAACTGGAAGCATGTGTCGGCGCGCACGATCGGAGTCCTTACCAACCGCGTTCCAACGGATCCATATAGGGGCGCTGGTCGCCCAGAGGCGACCCACCTTTGCGAGCGGGCGATCGATCTGCTCGCCGGCGAGTTGAAGATGGACCCGGCCGAGCTCCGTCGCAAGAACTTCATCTCGGCATTTCCCCACACCAACCACTTCGGACTGGTGTTCGACTCAGGCGCCTATGAGAAGGCAATGGACATGGCCCTTGAGATAGCGGGTTACGACAAGCTGCGCAAACAGCAGGAAGAGGGCCGCAAGAAGGGCAAGTACCTCGGCATCGGACTGTCGAGCTGGATCGAGATCTGCGGCTTCGGGCCGAGCGCGGCCACAGCGCCCGCGACCGGAGGCATAGCGCTTGTCGAATCGGCACAGGTCCGCGTATTCCCGACCGGCTCGGTCGCGGTCTACGTCGGCACCCATTCACACGGTCAGGGCCACGACACCACTTTCCCGCAGATCGTGGCTGACACCCTGGGCGTGCCTTACGACTCGATTGAGTTGCGCCACGGCGACACTGCCGAGGGGCCGGCCTTCGGTTATGGGACGTACGGCAGCCGCTCGCTTGCGGTTGGCGGAATGGCTGTTTTCAAGGCGAGCAAGAAGGTTGTCGACAAGGCTCGCAAGCTCGCCGCCCACATCTTTGAAGCAGCTGAAGAGGATGTCGTATTCGATCAGGGCCACTTCTACGTCAAAGGAAGCCCTGACAAGCGCAAAGCGTTCGGTGAGGTGGCGTTCGCCTCTTACGGCGCCGGCCTGCCTGAGGGCATGGAGCAGGGGCTTGAGGCGGTCGCGTACTACGACCCGAGCAACTTTGTTTGGCCTTTCGGCACTCACATCGCTGTTGTGGAGGTCGATGTCGAGACCGGTCATATCGACCTGCAGCGCTATATCGCAGTCGACGACTGCGGCAACATCATCAACCCGATGATCGTCGACGGCCAGATCCACGGCGGCGTGGCGCAGGGCATTTCGCAAGCCCTTTACGAAGAGGTCGTTTACGACGACGAATCAGGGCAGATGAGGACCGGAACTTTCACCGACTATCTGCTCCCGAGTGCCAACGAGTTCCCGACCTTCGAGCTCGGCCGAACCATCACCCCGTCCCCAACCAACGAGCTTGGCGTCAAGGGCATCGGTGAAGCCGGCACCATCGCCAGCTCTGTCGCAGTCATCAATGCCGTCTGCGACGCGCTCTCGCCGTTCGGCATCAAGCACGTTGACATGCCCGCAAGCCCAGATCGGATCTGGAAACAGATCAAGGATTCGCACGGCACGAACCACGACCACGACGGAAAGGAGGCACGCAAGTGATCCCGGCCGCTTTCGAATACGCCAAGGCCTCCTCAGTTGAGGAGGCTGTGAAGCTGCTCAACAAGTACGGCGACGACGCCAAGGTGCTGGCAGGAGGCCACAGCCTGATCCCGCTCATGCGCCTCCGACTCGCGCAGCCCAAGGCGCTTGTCGACATCAACGATGTAAAAGGCCTTGATCAGATCAAGGAGAGTGGCGGCAAGCTGCATGTCGGTGCTCTGGTGCGCCATGTCACGCTTCAGAACTCGCAGGTCGTCAAAGACAAGCTGCCCATCCTCGGTGAAGTGGCAGGCGAAGTGGGGGACAACCAGGTTCGCAATATGGGCACCATCGGCGGGGTCGTCGCCCATGCGGATTCGGCGGGAGACTACCCGACGATCGCACTGATGCTGGACGCGGACATCGTGACCAACCAGCGCACGATCGCGGCGAAGGACTTCTTCAAGGACATCTTCACGACGCCACTGGCGGCGGACGAGATAGTCACCGAGATCGTGTTCCCTGTCGCTGATGGCCCGCACAAGTACATCAAGTTCCGCCGGCGCCTGTTCGACTGGGCCATCGTTGGCGCCGCCGCCCAGAAGATGAACGGAGGCTGGCGAATCGGCCTTACCAACGTTGGCTCGACCCCGGTGCGCGCGAAAGCCGTAGAGGAGGCTCTGCACAAGGGCGCCAAGCCGGAGGAGGCCGCGCAGCACGCGTCCGACGGGCTGAACCCGTCTGGCGACCTGCGCGCGAGCCCCGAGTACAAGAAGCACCTGGCAAGGGTTCTGACCAAGAGGGCGATCGAGCAAGCAGGCTAGCCTGGAGTTGGTCCTTTCACTACCGGCCGCGTTTCGCCTACGCGGCCGGTAGTCTTTTCGGCGATGCCTTCTGCACCCGCCACTATCGACGAAGTCGAGTCTCGTCTGCGCGAGCGCCGCTACATCGGCGACCGCGGGCTGGCGACCTCGATCTTCCTCGCGCTGAAGCTCGGCAAGCCGCTGTTCATCGAAGGCGAGGCTGGTGTTGGCAAGACAGAGGCCGCCAAGGTAATGGCGGACGTGTTGGGCGCCAGGCTCATCCGCCTTCAGTGCTACGAGGGCATCGACCTCGCGCACGCGGTCTACGAGTGGAACTACCCGCGCCAGCTCCTCCACATCCGGCTTCTTGACGAGAAGGGCGATCGGAAGGCCGCCGAGCGCGAAATCTTCAGCTCCGAGTTCCTGTTGAGGCGCCCTCTCCTGGATGCCATCGATAACGACGACGCCACTCCGCCAGTGCTGCTCATCGACGAGATAGACCGGTCGGACGAGGAGTTCGAGGCTTTCCTCCTGGAGCTGCTTTCCGACTTCCAGGTCTCGATCCCGGAGATCGGCACGATCAAAGCGAAGAAGCCTCCCTTCGTGGTCATCACCTCCAACCGGACCCGCGAGGTCCACGACGCGCTCAAGCGCCGCTGCCTGTATCACTGGATCGACTACCCCGACCTCGAGAAGGAGGTCGAGATCGTGAGGGCCCGCGCGCCGGAAGCCGCCGACGGGCTCGCCCGCGAGGTGGCCGCCCTGGTCCAGGGGCTGCGAGGGATGGACCTGTACAAGGTGCCGGGTGTCGCTGAGACGCTGGACTGGGCGCGCTCGCTCGCTGCGCTCGGCGCCACGCGGATTGACGCATCTCTCGTCGACGCCACGCTGGGCTCGGCTCTCAAGTACCAGGAAGACCTTGAACGCGTCCGCGAGCAGGTTCCCGCGATGGTCGAGAAGGCGAGAGGTGCCTGAGCTCGACGCCCCCTCCGGCCCTTCGGGTACCTCCCCCGCGCACCACGAGCGCGGGGGCCCCAAAGGAAAGTGGGGAGGAGAACGGAGGTCCGGCGAGCCGGACCTCCTGCCAAGGCTAGGAGCTTTCGCGCGACTCCTTCACGATGCGGGTATGGAGGCTGGTCCTCGGCGGTTGACCGACGCGACCCGCGCGCTCAACCACATCGAGCTGCGGAACCAGGTCGATTTTCGTAATGCGCTCAGGTCCGTGTTCGTGAGCAGGAAGGATGAGCTCGCCACCTTCGAGGCCGCCTTCGACATCTTCTGGGCGCCGGCGGATCCGCGAGCTTCGGCGGGCCAGGTGCCCGGGCGCAGCCGCGCTTTGCCGATGTCACCTGAGCGGGCCAAGGCCTGGTCGAACGCGCTTGGGCTGAACCAGTCCCAGATGAACCGCGAGCAGGATGTCACGATCGTCCCGGCCAGCTCGAGCGGCTACAGCGCCGAGGAGCTGTTGCGACACAAGGACTTTGAGCAGATGACCTGGCAAGAGACGGAGCAGGTGCGCCGCCTGCTCGAACAGGCGCCATGGCGGGTTGCCGAACGCCGCACTCAACGATTGCGGCCCGCGAAGGCGGGGCGAATCGATCTAAGGCGAACGGCGCGCCACGCGATCCGCTCGAGCGGGGAGCTCATGCAGCTGTTTCACCGCCGCCCAAGGCTTCGGCGCAGACCGCTCGTGCTCATCTGCGACGTGAGCGGCTCAATGGAGAAATACTCGCGCCTGCTCATGATCTTCACCCACGCAATCGCGCGCCGCGAGGACCTCGAGGCTTTCGTCTTTTCCACCCGGCTGACCCGTGTCACGCGATTGTTGCGCCAACGCGACCTCGATCGCGCGTTGGACTCGTTGAGCAAGGGCGTACACGATTTCAGCGGAGGCACGCGGATCGGTGATGCGCTCGCGGACTTCAACCGCCACTGGGCCCGCCGCGTGCTTGGCCACGGGGCTGTGGTGATCATCGTCAGCGACGGCTGGGATCGTGGCGATCCCGCGCAGCTCACCGCGGAGCTGATCCATCTGAGGCGTTCGGCACACCGGCTGATCTGGCTCAACCCGCTGATCGGCTCGGATGGTTACCAACCTCTGACCCGTGGAATGGCGGCGGCGCTTCCGTACTGCGACGACTTCCTCGCCGCCCACAACCTGAAGGCCCTTGACGACCTCGGCAGCCTGCTCGCGGGACTAGGCACCCGCTCAAACAGGAGATAGGGGAAGTGCGCGAGGTCCTGCATGAGCTTGAGCAGTGGACGAGGGCGGGGGAGGAAATCGCGCTCGCGACTGTCGTCGAGACCTGGGGCTCGAGCCCACGGCCGCTCGGATCGAAGATGGTGGTCACGCGGTCGGGCAAGATGGCAGGCTCGGTGTCCAATGGATGCATCGAGGGCGCGGTTTTCGAGGAAGCGCAAAAGGTGCTCCAAACGAAAAGGCCGAAGGTGGCCGCTTTTGGAGTCGCCGACGATGTGGCTTTTGAGGTCGGCCTCGCCTGCGGCGGCCATATCGAGGTGTTTGTGCAGCCGTTGACCCATACCCATGAACAGCTGCTTACGATGCTGGAGCGGAACGAGGCCGCGACGCTGCGCACGAACTTGGTCACAGGGGAGGTGGACCTCTCATCAGGCGCGCCGTCGGGCAGCGAGCTCGCACGGCGCGAAGGAGACTGGTTCATCGAACCAATGCGCCGCCCGGCTCACCTTGTCATCGTCGGCGCCATCCACATCGCCATTCCGTTGCACCGCCTTGCGAAATTGATGGGCTATCGCGTGACGGTGGTCGACGCGCGCGCGAAGTTCGCAACGAGGATGCGGTTTCCAGAGGCTGACGAGCTGATGGTGTCGTGGCCAGACGAGGCGCTATCGAGGCTGACGCTTGACAACTCGACCTACGTGGTGATCCTCACCCACGACCCCAAGTTCGACCTGCCGGCACTTCGCTCGGTGCTTGGCAAGAATGTCGGCTACATCGGGGCGATTGGAAGCCGCAAGACCAACCAGAACCGGTTCGACGCGCTGCGAGCAGAAGGGTTCACGGACGAGCAGCTTTCACGAGTGCATGGGCCGGTCGGCCTCGACCTGGGAGGCCGTGGGGCAGAGGAGACTGCGCTGGGCATCCTCGCCGAGATCACCGCAGTGCGGTTTGGCGGCTCGGGCGCATTCATGCGCGAGGCGCGAAAAACCTCAATCGCTTGAGCCGGCCAGTCGTTCGCGAAGTATCGGCAGCACGAGGTAGAAGATCGTTATCAGCGCGTAAATCGCAAGGCTGAGCCTGTAGCTGGCGAGTGTCAGCAGGGTCGCCAATGGGTAGAGGAACAGCCCGAACGAGAAGCCGATCCAGTCGAGCGGCACGTAAGTCCGGCGGAAACGCCTTGCATAGAGAGTGAAGCAGCTGAATGCGACAGCCATCGACGACATGGCAAGCCCGTATGCGAAAGCCGCCGCCTGCTGGTCGTGCCCAGCCTGCAGATACTTCGCCAGCACCCCTGTCGGGAAAGGAATGACAGCGACCGTCAACAGCAGCAGCGCGTTGAGGAAAAGGAGGGGGCGGTCGATTCGGTCCATCGAATCGAACACGACGTGGTGGTTGACCCAGATGACCACGATGGTCAAAAAGCTGATCGCATAGGCGGCATACGAGGGCCACTCGGCGAGCAACGCGTTCGCGAGGAGGCCGTCCTCGACATCGGGCACCAGGATGGCGAACACCAGCACCGTGGCAGCAACCGCGAAGACGCCGTCGCTGAAGGTCTCGGCTCGAGCTTTGTTCACCGATCAGCGCTGTCCACTCGCGGCCTCGAAGCGCTCAGGTTGCCTTTACGCGCTCGCGGAACCGCCTCGCCTTCTGTCGGTTGCCGCACGAGGCCATCCTGCACCAGCGGCTGGAGTGGTTGCGCGACCTGTCGTAGAACGCCCACCGGCAGGTGTGCGAATCACACAGCTTCAGGTGCGTCCAGCCCTCCTCGCCCATGGCTGTGAAAACCGCTGCCACGACGCGTCCAAGGGCGCCCTCGACTCCGCCCGCTTCCGGCTCCAGGCGGGCCCTGGCATCCGGGCCGAAGCGCGCCCGCAGGCCGCTGGCAGCGGCCGCCTCGTTGAGGGTGGCGATGTCGACGGGGTAGACCACGGAGCCCGAATTGGCGCCGATGACTCCCCGGATCGCCTCCCGCACCGCTATCGCGTGCCTGCGGTCAGCCTCGGTCCCAGGCTGCTGTTGCCGCATCAGCCCACGTGCAACCAACCAGGTAGTCAGCGTGTTTGGGTCACTGAATGCGTCGGTCCCGGCTTCCAGATCGACAGTGTTCACGTAGGCCTGAACCAGGCCCAAAACGCCGTCGGCGGTCTCTCGATCATCCATCAGTTGGCTAGTTCGTCCATCTTTTCGCCATAACCTGCAAACAGACTATAGCGGTTATACTAACTGGTGTACTGGAAATAATAGTTACGAGGAGGTTGGAATTGCATCAGCACATTGACCAGGACGCCGCTTGGCTCCGAGTGCAGGACGCCCAGCGCGAGGCTGAAAACCGACGGCTTTGGGCCGGCGAGCACCGGTCGGCGTTGATTGTCGCCATCAAGCGCCTCTTCGGACGCGCGAACCTTTCGGCCAAGCACAGGCGCGAGACGGCTTAGTCGCGCGCCAAGCGCCGCAGGACTTCAACCTGTCCGGCGTCTGGCCCACCGCCTGCTCCCGGCACCTCGAGGATGAACGGGAGCTTGGCCAGACGCGGCTCGCGAAGCAGTGCTCGGAACCCTTCCTCGCCAATCTGGCCTGCGCCGATGTTGGCGTGCCGGTCGCGATTGGATCCGAGGCCTGTCACCGAGTCGTTGCAATGGATCACGTCGACCCGATCAAGACCGACGACCTTGTCCAGCTCATCCAATGTGTTGGCGACATCCTTAACCGTTCGCTCGTCATAACCCGATGCGAAGGCGTGACACGTGTCGAAACACACCGAAGCCCTCGGATCACCCAGGGCAGCCAACATCTGCGCGATCTCCTCAAAACGCGCCCCGACGCAGCCGCCAAGACCCGCATTGTTCTCTATCACCAGGCGTGCGATCTTCGGATCGGCCCGCTCCATCACGCGCTTCAAGTGTTCGACGATGTTCGGCAGCCGGGCGTCGAAGCCGGCTCCCTTGTGCGACCCCGTGTGAAAGATCACCCCGTTGATGCCAAGGTCGTCGGCCGCCTTGAGGTAGCCGGCAAGAGTGCTTTCGGATCGCTGGCGCATGCCAGGATCGTCGCCTGCCAGATTGATCAGGTAGACGGCGTGGAAGTAAAAGGGAGGATGGCCGTGCTTGGCAGCGGCTTCCTTGAAGGTCGAGATGCGCAGCTCATCGAGCTTGGGTGAGCCCCAGAAGCCAGGCGGAGTCGGATGGACCTGGATCGCTTCAGCGCCCATAGCCGCGGCACGCTCGAAGGCAAGGTGCAGGCCGCCTGACGAATCGACGTGAGCGCCAAGTAGAGGCATTAAAAAAGACTAAAGCGTGGCGGCCACGCCGGTCTAATCCCGCCGCATTTCCTCCCCACATGGCCAATGCATTGGATGGCGCAGCGTCTATGGGGGCGAGGCTTTCAATCCTCCCACGTGATTTGTCTGGCATGCTGGAGGGGCCATGGTGTTCGTGATGAGCGACCTCGAGCTGCCCATCCGAGGCCGCACGTATCGAGAGCCGGATGGACCTCACAGCGTGGTGGTGCGCGGACGCGATATCCAGCACGCCCTCGAACACGTTGCAGCGCGGGACGATTGCCGGTCGCTGGCAGTCATCACCCTCCCCGACTCAGTCCCCGATCTCGCCGTCCTGGCCGGCCGG
>Ga0193755_1000543_pt1 | contig 10933 bp, 12 predicted proteins | sample H1a2metaG_FD_144921 | JGI IMG/M metagenome (GOLD analysis project Ga0193755, IMG submission 144921) | Soil microbial communities from a riparian zone of the East river system, Colorado, United States - H1a2 | ecosystem: Environmental > Terrestrial > Soil > Riparian zone | place: USA: East River...
ACTTTGTCGGACGATGCGCAACGGATCGTGCTCGCGATCCAGTCCAACTTCTCGTTCGGCCAGGTGACGCTGAAGCTCAAGGACTACGTAGTCCCCGGAGTGACGCAGCCATGACCGATTACCGCGAAGCCGACTTCTCGCGCCTCAAGACCGTGCCCGTTGCCAAACGCCACAACAAAGTCGATGCCTCCCTCCTCGCCCACGCGCCGCTGCCCTCGGATCGTTCGTTCAACGCCTTCATTGACGCGCTGCCCTCCATCCTCGCCGCTCAGGATCTGCGCTATGTCGTCGACCAGATCGCCGCTGCGGCCAGGCGGGGGGGGCGCACGATCGTGGCGATGCTGGGCGGGCACGTCATCAAAGTGGGTCTCGGACCGCTGCTGATCGCCCTGATGCGGAAGGGCGCGATCACGGCGGTCGCCATGAACGGCAGCGCGGCCATCCACGACTTCGAGCTTGCGGCGTACGGCGGCACGAGCGAGGACGTCGCGGCGGGTCTGGGCGACGGCACCTTCGGCATGGCGGAAGAGACCGGGCGCGAGATGAACGCCGCGTTGGCGCACGGGGCGAAGACCGGGCAGGGCGCCGGCGAAGCCCTCGCGGAGTATCTCCGCGCGCGCAAGGATCTTCCGGGCCGCGACGTGTCCGTGCTCCGCGCGAGCGCCGAGCTGGGCGTGCCGGTCACCGTGCACGCCGCGATCGGCGCGGAGATCACTCATCAGCATCCGACCGCCGACGGCGGCGCGATCGGCATCACGAGCCACCGCGACTTCAAGCGGCTCGCCGGTGTCTTGCCCGGACTCGACGATGGCGGTGTCGTCTTGAATCTCGGCAGCGCCGTCGTGATGCCCGAGGTCTTTCTCAAGGCGCTGACCATCGCTCGCAACCTGAACGGTGGAAAGCCCAAAAACTTCACGGCGTGCGATTGCGACATGCAGCGGCACTATCGGCCGCGGGTGAATGTCGTAGAGCGGCCGACGCTGGCGGGTGGCCGTGGCATTCAGCTCACGGGGCACCACGAAATCCTGTTTCCGTTGCTGGCGTGGGCGGTGCTGGCGCGGTTGGAAACGACGTAGGGGCGCAGCAGGCTGCGCCCCCCGCCCCTACCCCTACATTGCTAAGAGGCTGGACGCCCCTTGATCATGTCCCGAATGCGATCAGCGGTACGGGGACTGACGAGCCGTAACGCGAGGTAGACGACGAAGCCGATGAACGCGAGCCACAGCACCGTCATCGCGAGACCAACCAGGCTCCCCAGGATGCCGAAAACCAGCTTGAGACCGAGCCATGCGAGAACGGCGAGAATTGCGAACCCCAAAATGCTCCGGAACATGATTGCCTCCGTGGTGTCCGGTGCGTCTGCAGCGTACGCCTAAATGTCGCACAAAGTTTCTACCTGTGAAGTGTTGGTGGCCGGCGGCGGTATCATCGGCGCCGCCTGCGCGCGGGCCTTGGCCCTGCGGGGCCTCAAGGTCCTGATCTGCGAGCCGGGCCCCGACCCGGCCGCGGCATCGGCGGCGTCGGCCGGGATCCTGGGACCCCAAATCGAGACCACAGACGAGTCCCTGCGCGCCCTCGGCTTGCGGGCCCGCGACCTCTACGAATCCCTGGCCGTTGCACTTGCCGACACGACCGGCATCGACATCGGCCTGTGGCGCGAAGGCATCGCGTCCCTGGCGTTCGAGGAGCCGGAGGCCGAGCGGCTGCGTGACGCGGTCGCGCAGCAGCGTCAGGCGGGCCTGCGATGCGATTGGCTCGAAGCGGCCGAGGTGGCGGAGCGCTTCCCGGCGATCGCGCCGTGCCTTGGGGCGATGTTCGCTCCGGAGGACGGCGCCGTGGACGCGCCTGCGCTGACGCACGCGCTGCTGGCGGATGCCAAACGCCTGGGCACGCGGACTTTCGCGACGCGCGTGAATCGCATCAACACGATTCTCGGTCGTGTGACAGGTGTAGAGATTCCCGCCGGGAAGATCAGAGCGGAGCACGTGGTCATCGCCGCGGGCGCCTGGTCCACGCAGATCGGGCACCTGCCCCGGTCGCTGCCCGTCGAACCCGTGCGTGGCCAAATGGCGGCTGCGCCGTGGCCGGCCAACATGCCGCGTACGGTGCTGTATTACGACCACAGCTACGTCCTTGCGCGCAGCGCCGAAGCGATCTTCGGCAGCACGATGGAGCACGCGGGGTTCGACGGCAGCGTGACGCCGGCGGGGATCACCGAAATCATGGCGGCGGCCAGACGGATGCTGCCCCAGCTCCCACCCGTGCCGACGCGGACCTGGGCGGGACTGCGGCCACTCACGCCGGACGGGCGTCCGATCGTGGGCGCCGACCCCGACGTGCGCGGCCTGTGGTACGCCACCGGTCACGGCCGCAACGGCGTGCTCCTAGCAGGACTGACGGGCGACATCATCGCCAGCCTCATCACCACGGGGGAATCCGAGGTGGAGATTGCCTCGTTGGCCCCGGAGCGATTTACTTCCTAGGATGTTCCGCAGTTGCGCGTTCTGTAACGCGGCGTTTGACGGTGATGGTGGCCCCTCGGGGCTTGGCGTCGGACGGCGAATCGCTTTCGATGAATGGCGGGGGCGGCTGTGGGTCGTTTGCCCCCGCTGCAGCCGCTGGAACCTCACTCCCTTTGATGATCGCCTGGAACGTATCGAGGCCGTGTCGCGCTCCGCGAGCCAGGGACGGATCGCCGCATCCACCGATCAGGTCGCACTGATCCGCTGGGAGCGCTATGACTTCGTGCGCGTCGGCAAGCCGCCCCGGGTCGAGCTGGCGACATGGCGGTACGGCGAACGGCTGCGCAATCGCCAGCGCGAGCGAATGAAAGTTGTGGTCCCCCTCACCGTCGCAGCCATCGGGCTTGGTATCGCCGCGAACGTAGCGGCGGGCGGCGGGTTCGGCGTGGTCGTCTGGAACGTCCACCGTCTCGCCGACTGGTTCTATTTGCGCCTGGTGGGCGGCCGCAAAGTCACGCTGAGCGAGCCTCCCATCTGCGCTCGCTGCGGCACACTCATGCAACTGCGCGCCCGCCACGTTCAGCACTCGCGCATCGTCCCCGATCGTCATGCCGACATGGCGGTGGTACTGAGTTGTCCCAAGTGTCACGGCGAAGGCGCTCAGCTCACCGGCAGCGACGCGATTCACACGCTGCGTCAGGGACTCACCTATCTGAACCTGAGACGGGGTGGTCGCCGGCGCGCGGAAGATGCCGCGCGAGAAGTCGACCAAGCCGGCGGCGCCGATCGCCTGGTGCGCGACATCGCGCAGCGTGAGCTGACATTGCGGTCACTCCGGGCAGAGCGCGGCCTCGCGCTCGAAATGGCGGTCGACGAACGTGCCGAGGTCGAGGAGCTCGAGCGCCAATGGCGTGAAGCCGAGGAGATCGCCGACATCGCCGACGGGACCCTCGGGACGTCGACGGAAATCGAAGACGAGTTGCGACGGCTCAAGAACCGAGGTGGAGATCAACCGTCGGGTTGAAAAACGGCCTACCCTGTGCCCTGAGCACACACTATCTTCGTCGTCCATGGCCGCCCCCCTCGTACAGATTCAGCCATCCATTCCCGTAGAGCAGAGCCGTAAGCCCTCGTGGCTAAAGGTGAAAGCTCCGGGTGGGCCGAACTATGTCGCGCTCAAGCACATGATGCGCGACCTCAAGCTCCACACCGTCTGCGAGGAAGCGCACTGCCCCAACATCGGTGAGTGCTGGGAGCACAAGGCCGCCACGTTCATGATCCTGGGCGACGTCTGCACGCGCAATTGCGCCTACTGCGCCGTGGCCCATGGTACGCCGGCTCCGCTCGATGCCGGCGAACCGACGCGGCTGGCCGACGCCGTCCTCCAGATGGGACTGAAGCACGTCGTCATTACGAGTGTGGATCGCGACGATTTGCCGAACGGCGGCGCCGAAGCGTTCGCGGCCTGCATCGCGGAGATCCGGCTGCGGCTGCCACAGACATCGGTCGAAGTCCTGATTCCCGACTTCAAGGGCAACCCCGAAGCACTCCGTCTCATCGTCGCTGCCAGGCCCGACATTCTCAATCACAATCTCGAAACGATCGCGCGGTTGTACCGCATCGCGCGGCCCGGCGGCCGCTACACGCGCGCGCTGGAGCTGCTCGACCGTGCCAAGGAGATGAATCCAGAGCTGCTGACGAAGTCAGGGATCATCTGTGGGCTGGGAGAAGAATGGGACGAGCTGCTCACGGCGATGCGCGACCTGCGCGCGGCGCGGGTCGACATTCTCACGATCGGCCAGTATCTCCGGCCGTCCGACCAGCATCTGCCCATCGCGCGCTGGTACACGCCGGACGAGTTCGCCGAGCTGAAGCGGTACGGCATGTCGTTGGGATTCCGTCACGTCGAATCGGGCCCGCTGGTTCGCTCCAGCTATCACGCGTGGGAGCAAGTGGAGGCAGCCACCGCATGACCGCCACCGCCAGATCCGCGAAAGCCACCGCACCCTCAACCGCTCCGCAACCCGAGCTGCATCTCAAGATGCTGCGGCAGATGCTGCTGATCCGCCGCTTCGAGGAAAAGGCAGCGGAGGCGTACGCGCTGGGCAAGATCGGCGGATTCTGCCATTTGTACATCGGCCAGGAAGCGGTCGCCGTCGGCGCGCTCGCCGCGCTGCGCGACGACGACTACGTCATCTGCTCCTATCGCGAGCACGGCCAGGCGCTGATCAAGGGCATCTCGCCGAACGCGGTCATGGCGGAGCTGTTCGGCAAGGCCACCGGATGCTCGAAGGGCAAGGGTGGCTCGATGCACCTGTTCGATGCCTCGCGCGGCTTCATGGGCGGTCACGGCATCGTCGGGGGCCACATTCCGCTCGGCGCCGGCCTCGCGTTCGCCAGCAAATACCAGGGTAACGACAAGGTCTGCGTCTGCTTCTTCGGCGAAGCCGCGGTCAACATCGGCGCCTTTCACGAGACGCTGAACATGGCCTCGGTCTGGAAGCTGCCGGTCATCTTCCTCTGTGAGAACAACCGCTACGGCATGGGCACGGCGTTCGAGCGTGTCGCGGCCGTGACCGATATCGTCGAGCATGCGTGCAGCTACGACATGGCCGCCGAGCTCGTGGACGGGATGAACGTGTTGACCATGTACGAAGCCACGCGGCGCGCGGTCGAGCGGGCGCGGAAGCAGAGCCATCCGACGCTGCTCGAGGTGCGCACCTACCGCTACATGGGCCACTCCATGTCCGACCCGCTGCACGGCGTGTACCGCACGAAAGACGAGGTCGAAGAGCAGAAGGCCCGCGATCCCATCGCGCAGCTCGCCGGCAAGCTCAAGGAAGACGGCGTGATCGATCAGGCCGCGCTCGACGCGCTGGACTCGGGAGTCCACGCGGAGGTCGAGGAGGCGGTGAAGTTCGCCGACGAGAGTCCGGATCCCGAACCGGGCGAGCTCTTCACCAACGTGCTGGTCGACTGATGGCAACCCTCACGTACCGGGACGCCCTGAACCAGGCGCTGCGCGAAGAGATGCAGCGTGATCCCAACGTGTTCCTGATGGGCGAAGAAGTGGGCGTGTACCAGGGCGCGTACAAGGTCAGCCGGGGCCTGCTGGAGGAGTTCGGCCCCAAGCGCGTGGTCGATACGCCCATCGCGGAGCTCGGGTTTGCGGGAATCGGGGTTGGGGCCGCGATGGGCGGGCTCAGGCCGGTGATCGAATTCATGACCTGGAACTTCGCGGTGCTGGCCCTCGATCAGATCGTCAATTCGGCCGCCAAGATGCTGTACATGTCGGGCGGCCAAATTCCGATGCCGATCGTGTTCCGGGGTCCGAACGGTGCGGCATTGCAGCTTGGGTCGCAGCACTCGCAGGCGTGGGAGAGCTGGGTCTCGCACATTCCCGGTCTCAAGGTCGTCGCGCCGGCCACGCCCGCCGATGCCAAGGGGCTCCTCAAGTCCGCCATCCGCGACAACAATCCCGTCATCGTGCTCGAGGGCGAGATGCTGTACAACCTCAAGGGCGAGGTCCCGGACGGTGAGCACATCGTCCCGATCGGTCGCGCGGACATCAAGCGTCCCGGCAACGACGTCACGCTCGTCTGCCACTCCAAGACGCTCACGGTGGCGTTGAAGGCGGCCGACCAGCTCGCCGAGCAGAACGTGTGCTCGATCTGCGCTCGATCCGCCCCCTCGACGAGGCGGCGATTCTCGAATCGGTCAAGAAGACCAACCGCGCGGTGGTCGTGGAAGAAGGATGGCCCCATGCCGGGATCGGCGCTCAGATCGTCGATCTCATTCAGCGCGACGCGTTCGACGACCTCGATGCTCCCGTGCAGCGCGTGACACAGGCGGACGTCCCGATGCCGTACAACAAAGTGCTCGAGCGCGCCGCCAAGGCGTCACCCGAGAAGGTCGTCGCCGCGGCGCGCCGCGTCCTCTACCTCGACTAGGCAATGGCCACCAAAGTTCACATGGAGGCGCTCTCGCCCACGATGGAGGAGGGGCGTCTCGTGAAGTGGACGAAGCACGAGGGCGACGCCGTCAAGTCGGGCGACACGTTGGCCGAGGTCGAGACCGACAAGGCGGTCATGGAGCTGGTCGCGCGGGCGGATGGGCAGCTGCTCCAGGTGCTGGTACCCGAGGGCACCACCGTGCCGGTTGGGAATATCGTCGCGTGGATCGGCAAGCCCGGGGAAAAGATTGACGGCACGGGGGGTGGAGAGCCGGCAGCCGCCGCGCCAAAGCCCGCGCCCGCTGCCGCGGCTCCAGCCGCCAAGGCTCCGGCTCCGTCCCCGGTGCCCGTTGCAGCCGCGGCTGACGCCACGCGCGTAAGGGCGTCCCCGCTCGCGAAACGGATCGCCAAGGAAGCCGGAGTCGATCTCAAGCTCGTGCAGGGATCAGGTCCGGGCGGCCGAGTGATCAAGCGTGACGTCGAGGGCGCCCCCACTTCCCCCGCGGCTACGGTAGCGGCTCCAGCGCCACGCACGGGTGTTCCCTACGAAGACGTCCCGCTCACGCAAATCCGAAAAACGATTGCGAAGCGTTTAGCCGCATCGATCGGCCCGATTCCGCACTTCTTCCTGACCACCGAGATCGACATGGAGCGCGCCGCCGAGGCGCGCGAGGCTCTCGGCGAGAAGGTCTCGTTCAACGACATCGTCATCAAGGCCGTGGCCCTGGCCCTCGTCCAGCATCGCGCCTGCAACGCCTGGTTCCAGGAGGATCACATCCGCTACTGGAACGAAGTACACATCGGGATGGCCGTCGCGATCGAGGACGGGCTCATCACACCCGTGATCCGGAACGCAGACCTGAAGAACCTGCGGCAAATCGGGGCCGAGTCGCGCGAGCTGGCGGGGCGTGCCCGGACCCGGCGCCTGAAGCCGGAGGAATACACCGGCGCGACGTTCAGCGTCTCGAATCTTGGGATGTTCGACATCGATCAATTCACCGCCGTGATCAATCCGCCCGAGGCCGGCATCGTCGCGATCGGCACCATCGTCGCGAAGGCCGTGCCCGACGGCGATCGCGTCGTCGTGCGCCGGCGCCTGCGGGTGACCATGAGCTGTGATCACCGGGTGATCGACGGTGCAACGGGTGCCGCGTATCTGAAAACTCTGAAACAGATGTTGGAAAATCCTCTCGCCATGCTCTTGTAAGAGGTATCAGTGGCAAACTCGTTCGACGTCATCGTTCTCGGCGGAGGGCCGGCCGGCTACGTCTGCGCCATCCGCTGCGCGCAGCTCGGACTCAGCACCGCCGTGGTGGAGCAGGAAAAGCTCGGCGGCGTGTGCGTGAACATCGGCTGCATCCCCACCAAGGCGCTGCTGCACTCCGCATACATCGCCAATCTTCTCAAGGAGTCAAAAGACTTTGGCGTCGAGGCCGGCAATGTCACGACGGATTACGGCGTCGCGATGAAACGGTCGCGCCGGGTCGCCGACCAGAACTCGAAGGGCGTCGAGTTCCTGATGAAGAAGCACAAGATCACCGTCGTGAAGGGGAGCGGCGTGCTGCAGCCGGGCAAGAAGGTGAAAGTGGGCAGCGACGTTTACGAGGCCAGGAAAGCCGTCGTGATCGCCACCGGCTCGCGCGTCAAAGGCATTCCGCAGATCGGTCTCGAGATCAACAAGACGACGGTCATCTCGTCCGATGAAGCGCTGCTGATGGAGAAAGTGCCGGCGAGCCTGGCGATCATCGGGGCCGGCGCGGTGGGCATGGAGTTCGCCGACATCTTCAACGCGTTCGGAGTGAAGGTCACGGTCATCGAGGCGCTCCCGCGCATTCTACCCCTCGAGGACGCCGAGGCGTCGGATACGCTCAGCAAGAGCTATCGGAAGCGTGGGATCGAGGTGATCGCCGGCGCCAAGGTCACCAAGGCAACCGTTGCCAAGGACAAGGTGACCCTCGACGTGGAGGCAGGGGGCGAGAAGAAACAGGTCGCCGCGGCTGCCGTGCTGATGGCCGCGGGGCGCGCAGTGAACACCGAGAACATCGGCCTAAAGGAATGCGGAGTGCAGCTCACCGACCGCGGGTTCATCAAGGTGGACAAGAACCTGCAGACGAGCGCGCCCGGCTACTACGCGATCGGCGACGTGGCGGGACCACCGATGCTGGCCCACAAAGGAAGCCGGGAAGGCGTAGTCGTCGCGGAGCTCATCGCGGGCCAGAAGCCGCATGCGATCAAGTACGATAACGTGCCCAGTGTGACGTACTGCCATCCGGAGGTGGCGAGCATCGGGCTCACGGAAGATCAGTGCAAAGAGCAGAAGCTCGACTACGTCGCGGGCAAGTTCCCCTTCTCCGCAAACGGCCGGGCGCGCGGCACAGGGGAAACCGAAGGCTTCGTCAAGATCCTCCGCGACAAGAAACACGGTGAGATCCTGGGCGCGCACATCGTCGGCGCTCATGCCTCCGAAATGATCCATGAGCTGGCGGTCGCGCGCGAGAACGAGTACACCGTCGAGGAGGTCGATCTTGCGATCCACGCGCATCCGACAATGTCCGAGGCGGTGGCCGAGGCTGCGCTCGATTCGCAGGGCCGCGTCCTGAACATTTGAGCAACGAACCGGTCAAGGACCCGCTCGCCCTCGGTTTGGGCTCTCTGGCCGCGGGTGCCGGATTTGGCGGCGCCTGCCTCACGGCGGCGCAGATCGTCGCCTCCATTCTTCGCGGAGATCTCGAACCGAGCGCCTATCGTGACACCGCCGCCGATCCGCTGCTCGCCGGACTGGTCGCCGCGATCGGTGTCGGCGGCGTGGTGGCCTGGTACCGCGGCGGCGCGCTCGATAACCTCTGGCAGCGCGGCGTGATTGCGGTCTTGGGGGCCATCGGGGCCATTCTGATCGGATTTCTCGCCGCGCCGCTCGATCGCTTCTTCGGCATCCTCGGGATCGTCGTTTGGCTCTTGCTCAACATCGCATTCGGCATTCTGGCGACGCGCTGGGCTATCCGGGGGAAGGGGGAAGAGGGACCGGGGCCGGGAACCGCATGAAGGCCCTCGAGGTCATTCACGCGGGCATCGTGCCATATGAAGAGGCACTCGCATGGCAGCGCCAGCTCGCCGAAGACCGCATCGCCGGCCGGCTGTCGCACGACGTGCTGCTGCTGCTCGAGCATCCTGCTGTCGTCACCCTGGGCCGGAATTCTCACGCCGCGCACCTGCTCCGGCCGCAGGGAATCGAGGTCTTCGAGGTCGAGCGCGGTGGCGACGTCACGTTTCACGGCCCGGGTCAGCTCGTCGGCTATCCGATTCTCGATCTCCGCGCATACAAGCAGGACCTGCACTGGTACCTGCGCACGCTCGAGCAGGCGCTGATCGAAGCCCTCGACAGGCTCGTCATTCCTGCCGAGCGCCATCCGGGGCTCACGGGCGTCTGGACCCGCGGTCGCAAGATCGCGAGCATCGGCATTCACGTGAAGCAATGGGTGACGTGGCACGGGTTCGCGCTGAACGTCACGACGGATCTCGCCGATTTTGAACGGATCGTTCCGTGCGGGATTCACGGTGTGGAGATGACGTCGGTAGAGCGGGAAACGCCGAACGGGAAACGGGAAACGTTGTGGGAGGAGAGTGTGGCGGCGGTGGTCAGAGGGTTCGAGACCGCTTTTACAACGCCTCAGCCGGCCCACGCTTAAGCGTGGGAAATCCAAGAGTCCCTCCCGGCCAGATCCAAACCACCAAATGGCCGGTGCTGCATTATGGCGACGTACCCACCGTGGACACGTCGACGTGGACCTTCTCGGTTTCCGGTATGGTCGAGCGCCCCTTTTCGCTGACGTGGGGCGAGCTGCTTGCCCTGCCGCGCAAGACGGTTCAATGCGACATCCACTGCGTCACGACCTGGAGCCGCCTCGACAACACCTTCGAAGGCGTGCCGGTGCAGGCGCTGCTCGAGCGCGCCGGCCTGAAGCCGGCTGCCCAGTTTTGCCTGGTCGTCGCCGAGCAGGGCTTCACGACCAACCTGCCGCTGTCCGATCTGAACCGGCCTGAGAATCTGATCGCGCTCAACTGGGCTGGCGAGCCGCTGACGCCGGAGCACGGCGGGCCGGCGCGACTGCTCGTGCCGCATCTCTACTTTTGGAAAAGCGCAAAATGGGTACGCGGCTTCGAGCTGTTAGATGAGGATCTGCCGGGATTCTGGGAGCAGAACGGCTATCACATGCGCGGCGACCCGTGGAAGGAAGAGCGGTACGGGGGCCGTGGGCTGACACAACACGAGATCAACAAATTCCGCAACGCGAGTAAGAAGCACCTCTAGGCGAGCAACGCCTCGACTTCATGAGCCGCTTCCTGCTGGTAGCGGCTCTCGTCATTCAGCTCGCGCGCCAGCGTCCCGAGACTTTCGCCCACGCCGACTCCCCGCGCCGCCTGCCAGCGGCCGAGTGCCGCGCTCGCATCCTGCAAACGTTGCGTGAGCAGATCTCGTCCCCGCCGGCACCGTTCGAGTGCATCACGCGAGCGAGGAGAC
>Ga0193755_1000544_pt1 | contig 10917 bp, 8 predicted proteins | sample H1a2metaG_FD_144921 | JGI IMG/M metagenome (GOLD analysis project Ga0193755, IMG submission 144921) | Soil microbial communities from a riparian zone of the East river system, Colorado, United States - H1a2 | ecosystem: Environmental > Terrestrial > Soil > Riparian zone | place: USA: East River...
CAGCAACGCGCCGGATCTGAGCCTTGTCCGTAATTTGGATTTTGCAGGCACGCGTTCCGATGGCTGTGATTTTCTCGCGAATCAATGAGAACACACCAAATCGCAATAATAGATGGTGCACATCCTCGATCAGTCTCCTCGAGTTCGAGTAGTACTCGAGGAACACCCCTGCTTTTGAGCTGTAGACGCTGCCGTCGCCGGCAAACAGCGATTGAAGAAACAATCGAACCGAGCTTTCAGGCGCCGTGAATACGCACTGTGGAACAAATTTCTCGCCAGCCCCAACATTCAATTGGTATTTTTTCAGCCAAGCGTGCGCCCGATTGCGCTCCGGTATGCCTCCTCGGCCTTGTCGATTGACAAGGCGGTAGCCGTAGTTCCCTTTGAATGTGACGACTCCTAATCCGGAATCTGCCATGCAAGCTTTCAATAATTGAACCATGGCGGGGTCCGCCGTGGTGTAGGTCGGACTGTGCCCGGGAGTGTCGCATTGACCTTCCGAGATCATCAATCCCAATAAACTCGCTTCCCAATTGGGAATGGGAGTCTTGCCAAAGACCGGAATATCGCGAGCGGCTGCGATCCGATCCCCCGGACGCAAATCGCTGAGCGGCACCCATCCCTTTAGCTTGAGGAAAGGATGATTTGCGGTCGCGCGAATGCGCATACCGGCTCGAGTGCGCAGTTCAAAGACTTCTTTTTTGCCTTGTGGCACGAACGCTGACACTTTGGCGGCCTTGAGCCGCCAGGAATCGAACGCCAGCGTCGACTTACCCCAGCGCATTTCCGTAATCGGCACGTACGCACCGGTATCGGCGTCAACGACGCGGGTGTCGCCGGTGACGCACTTTCCCAAACATACCGTTAAAACGCTGCGCGGAATCCGAAAGTATTCCACCGTGCTGGCGAGCGCAAAGGAATTCGGCGGAATGATGCACACCGGTCCCTTGAAATCCACGAAAGATTTTTCGTCGAATTTTTTCGGATCGACGATGGTGGAGTTGAAATCATCGGCACAACGCACGTCGTAGCCGTAGCTCGAGGTGCCATAGGAGACGATCTTGTGACCGTCGGAGACGCGCACTTGTTGCGCCGAGAAAGGTTCAATCATCCCGTGGTCAGCCGCCATGCGTCTGATCCAGCGATCGCTTTTTATGCTCATTAAGTTGCTTCAACCGTGATTTTTGGGAATGCCCGACTATAGTCTTTGTTCAATGTAGCCAGTCGCGCCGCAGTGCGCCGCGCCATCAGGAAATAGGCGCGGGCGCGTTCACTGTCGGGCTCGGCCACCACGGTCGGCGCGCCGCCGTCGGCATCTTCGCGAATGCGGATGTCCAGCGGCAATTCGCCCAGCAGCTGCACGCCGTATTGGGCCGCCATGCGCGCACCGCCGCCGCTGCCGAAAACATGCTCCACGTGCCCGCATTGGGCGCACACGTGCATGCTCATGTTCTCCACCACGCCCAGTACGCGGACCTCGACCTTCTCGAACATCTTGAGGCCCTTGCGAGCGTCCAAGAGGGCGATATCCTGCGGGGTGGTCACGATCACGGCGCCGCTGACCGGAACCCGCTGCGCCAGCGTGAGTTGGATGTCGCCCGTTCCCGGCGGCATGTCGACCACCAGATAGTCCAAATCACCCCACAGGGTGTCGCCAAGCAGCTGGGTCAGCGCCTGAGTCACCATCGGCCCGCGCCACGCCATGGGTTGCTCTTGGTCGATCATGAAGCCAATCGACATCACTTCGACACCATGCGCCCGCAGCGGCGTCATGTGCTTGCCGTCCGGGCTGACCGGCTTGGCGCCGCTCAGTCCCATCATCAGCGGTTGGCTGGGGCCATAGATATCCGCATCCAGCAGACCCACCTTGGCGCCCTGCGCGGCCCAAGCAAGGGCCAAATTCGCGGCAGTCGTGGACTTTCCGACGCCGCCCTTGCCGGACGCGACCGCCACCACATTCTTGACGTTTGCCAACGGCTTAAGCGTGCGCTGGACCGCGTGCGACGTGATCTGAGCCTGCAGTTTCAGCTCCAAACGGGCGCCGCCCAGCAGGGGCCCAAGGTGCTTCTCCAGGGCTGCCTGCAATTCGGGCGCGTAGTCGCCGCATGGGAAGCCCAAAACGACTTCCACGGCTATCCGGCCGGCGTGGGATGTAACGGAACTTACGGCCTTGGCTTCGCCCAAAGTCTGGGCAAGATAGGGATCCGTATAGGCGCCGAGTTTATCGCGGATGGCGCTTTCCGCGGCAGGGGGTTGATTCATAAGGGATGTCGATTGTACCGCAGGCGGCGAAGACCGTGACGTATGGCATAATTCAAGATTGAGAATCAAGACCACGGAAGGCGCCTGAATTAAGGTAACAATGGGTAATGCTCAGGGAATATTCAACTTAGGCGCCGAATGAGTTTATTCGCCAACTACCGTGCCGATCGGCTCATTGCCGAAGTCAAATCCAGCGGCAATCCAGGCAGCCCGCTGGCGCAAAAGGCATTGGAAAAATTGATCGCGCTGGGTCCCGATGCCATCGACCCGATTGTCGATGCGCTGGCCACCTCGGAGAAACGCGAAACCACGGCGTATGTCGAAGTCCTTTCCCGCCTCATTGATTCAAAGACCCTGCCCATCCTTTTGAAGACCATGTCCGAGGCCAATGGCCGGGCCATGTCGGGCATCGCGTGGGCGTTGTCGTCGAGCAAAAATTATCCCGCGCACGCGCTGCTGGATGCGTTGGGCAAGCAGGGGATGCCCAAGCAGGCCCTGCTGGACGTGATTGCCGCGCAAAAGACGCGCTATACGGTACGCGAGTTGTTGAATGCCGCTTATACCCAGGAGCCGAGCGAAAGGAACGGGCTGTTCAAGATCATCGGCGAAGTTGCCGACGAGTCCTCGATCGATGACCTGATCGCGAGGATAGAGGGCAAGGATCCGGTGGCGCGGCTGCACATCATCAATGTCCTGGCCCGCTTCAACCAGCCCAAAGTGCAGCAGGCGGTACAGAAACAGCTCAAGGACACCAGCAAGTTCATTCGCTCCGCGGCGCTGTCGGCGCTGTCGAAAATGGATGGCCCATTTGACATGCCGCTGATCGTGGGGATGCTGCGCGATCCTGAAATCGAGGTTCAGAACAAGGCGGTCGATGTGGTGGTGAAGGCGAACCATCCTGAAACCATCAAGTACCTGGTGGACGTGCTCAAGGATGAAAACGAATACGCGCGCCGTGCCGCCGTAGAAGTGTTGAACGTCGTCGGTACTTCGAAGTCCGTGAAGTATTTATTGGAAGTGATTGCCGACAGCGATTGGTGGGTACGTACCCGCGCAGCCGATGCACTGGGCAAGATCGGCGGCCCCCGCGTGGTCGACGCCGTGCTCGCGCTGATCAAAGATGAAAACCAAGACATCCGCCGCGCGGCCATCGAAATCCTCAATCAGACCAAGGATGAGCGCGCGGTGGCGCAGCTCATCGAAGCGACCCGGGACCCCGACTGGTGGGTGAGTGAGCGCGCCGTCGATGCGCTCGCGGAAATCGGCAGCAGCAAGGCGCTGCCGCGCTTCATTGATATGTTGCAGGGCGAGGCGAAGTCCCTTCCCACGGTCATTCGTGCCATCGGCAGGATCGGCGATCAGAAAAGCCTCGAGGCCCTGATGCCCATGCTGTCGCGGCCGGAAAATGAAATCAAAGTCGAGGCGATCGCGGCGCTTGCCAAGCTCGCCGACGAGCGGCGCGCCGACACCATACGCGTGCGACTGCAAGCCGTTTCGACCAGCTCCGACGCGACCTTGAGCCAGGCTGTCGCGCGCGCGCTGCAGGAGCTGGACAATCGTTTTTCGACGCAGCAAATCGCGGCGAATGAGCGCGCGGAAAAGCTGCAGGAGCCGGCCAAGACGCTGCTCATCGACAACGCGGCGCTGGAGAAGGCCGTCAAGCAGAGCGAGGAAACCGCAGCGGTCTCGAGGCTGGATATTGCGACGTTGAAGCCGGGAGATGTCATCGAGGGTCGCTACAAGTTCATCGAAAAGATCGGCAAGGGCGCATTCGGCACGGTGCTGCTCATGGAAGACACCGTTGTCGAGGAGCGCTTGATCCTCAAATTCTTGAACCCGAATGTCTCCTCCGACGAAGAGATGATGAAGCGCTTCGTGCATGAGCTGCGCTACAGCCGCAAAATCACCCACAAAAACGTCATCCGTATCTACGATTTCTTGTATATCCAGGGCAACTACGCGATCTCCATGGAGTATTTCCCGTCTCACACCTTGGGCGGGGAAATCATCAACGAGAAGCCTGTGGATCTGAAACGCGCCGTCAAGTTCGGCATCGACATCGCGACCGGCATGGCGGTTGCCCATCAAGCCGGCATCGTGCACCGCGACTTGAAACCGGCCAACGTATTGATCGACAACGACCTGCTGCTCAAGATAGTCGACTTCGGCGTGGCCGCTGCGCAGACCCAGGGCGATACGCAATTGACCAAAACCGGCTATGTCATCGGCTCACCGAAATACATGGCGCCGGAACAGATCTTGGGCAAGAAGGTCGACGAGCGGGCGGACATCTACAGCTTGGGCGTCATCATGTACGAGATGTTTGCCGGCGTCCCGCCCTACTCCCGCGGCGATCACATGTCCGTCATGTACCAGCATGTCCAGGGCAAGGCGCGGCAACCGATCGAGATAAACAAAGCTTTGCCTTTGGAATTGAACAACCTGGTCATGAAGTGCATGTCGCTGGACAAGGCCAAGCGGGCGCAGAGCATGGATGAACTACGCCTGTCCCTCGAGAAATTCCTTTAGCACCACCACGGAATGGTGACCGCGAGCGTTGGGCTTCTTGACGTACCTCACGTTTATGGGTCGATGAAGCGCAAAAGACTCGAAAAACCAATTGCTTACGGGTAGCCTTACACGTTATGGCAAGAATCGACGCGTTCCTCAAGTTGGGCGTGGCTCAGGGCTGCTCGGATCTGCATCTTGCGGTCGGCATTCCACCCATGCTGCGCATGCATGGGGACTTGATGCCGATCAAGTTCCGCAATTTGGGCGACGCGGAACTCGAAGCCTATATCACGGAAGTACTGACCCAATCGCAGCTCAAAGTGCTGCGCGCGGGCAATGACTTGGATTTCTCCTACGTCTCAACGGAAGGCGGCCGCTTTCGCGTCAATGTGTATCGCAAAGAGACCGGGATCGGTGCGGCGTTTCGATCAATCCCCACGACCATGCCCAGCATGGACCAGCTCGGCTTGCCGCCGATCGCGAAGAAGCTGTGCGATTACCACCAGGGCATGATTCTGGTGACCGGCTCCACCGGCACGGGCAAGACCACCACGTTGGCCGCCATGATCGACTACCTGAACTCGACCCGCTCGCTCAACATCATCAGCCTCGAGGACCCGATCGAATTCGTCCATCGCAGCAAGGTCAGCCAGGTCATACAGCGCGAATTGGGCACGCACCTGCCCTCGTTTGCCGAAGGCGTCCGCGCGGCCATGCGCGAAGATCCGGACGTGATTTTGGTCGGCGAGTTGCGCGATGCCGAAACCATTGCAATGGCGATGACGGCCGCTGAAACCGGGCACCTGGTGCTCGGCACGCTGCACACCACCAGCGCGACCAAAACCATCGATCGCATCATCGACGCCTTGCCCACGGATGAGCGCGAGCAGACCAAGAGCTTTTTGTCCAATAGCCTCATCGCCGTCATTACGCAGATTTTGCTCAAAACCCCGGATCAGCGCGCGCGCCGGGCGGTGTGCGAAGTCATGGTCCTCACCAAGGCCATCGGCAAGCTCATCATGACCGACCAAACGCACCAGATTCCCAGCCAGCTGCAAATGGGCAAGGAATATGGGATGCAGCTCATGGATCAAGCGTTGCTCGCCGCCATCAATGCCAAGGAAGTCGATCCGGAGCATGCCTACACGTATGCATCCGACAAGCGCCAGTTCCAGCGCTTCGTGACCGACATGTCGGGCATGCCGGTCGCAGAACCCACAACCCCTCCGTAACGTATCGTGCCAGCCATCGATCAATACTTGACTCAGGTGCTCGAGCGAAACGGCTCGGATCTGCATTTTTTGGCGGGGGATCCGGCACGCGTCCGCCAATACGGCGAGCTGAAGGCCTTGAGCGATCAGCCTCTGGCGGCGGAAACCGTCAAAACCACGCTGTACGAAATCATGCCGAAGCTGGCCGTAGAGCGCTTCGAAGCCAAAGACGGCACCGATTTCGCCTACGCCATCCCAAACGTCGCGCGCTTTCGCGTCAACGTGATGCGGCAGCTCAATGGCATGGGCGCGGTGTTCCGAGCGATTCCTTCCAGTGCCAAGACCGCCGAGGAACTGAAGCTGCCGGCGGCGGTGATGGATATGTGCAAGATCAACAGCGGTTTGATTCTGGTGACCGGCAAGACAGGATCCGGAAAATCCACGACGCTGGCTGCCATGATCGATGACATCAATAAGCGCGAGAAAGGCCACATACTGACCATCGAGGATCCCATTGAATTTGTCCACACGCGCAAGAACTGCCTTATCAGCCAGCGCGAGATCGGCGTGCATGCGGCATCATTCTCGTCCGCGCTGCTGTCCGCCTTGCGAGAGGATCCGGACGTGATTCTGGTGGGCGAGCTTCGCGACCTGGAAACCATGAGCATCGCGGTCACCGCAGCGGAAATGGGCATCCTGGTGATGGCGACGCTGCACACCAACGGCGCCGCGGCCACGGTCGATCGATTGGTGAACGCCTTCCCGGCCGACAAGCAGCCGCATGTGCGCACCATGTTGTCGACCAGCCTGCGCGGAGTCGTCTCGCAGCAGCTCATTCCCAAGCCTGACAAGCAAGGCCGTGTCGCGGCGCTCGAGATCCTCATCAACACGCCGGCGGTCGCGAATCTGATTCGTCAGGGCAAAATGGATCAATTGGAAAATGCCATGCAAAGCGGCACGGCCACCGGCATGAAGCTCATGGACGTCGCCATCCAAGCACTGCTCGATTCGAAGCAAATTTCCGGCAAGGACGCCTTCATCAAGTCCATCAACAAATCCAAATTCGAACAGTTTCGCGAGGCCTCCTAGGCCCGATTCCGCGACCGCCCGTCATGGGCGTGGCATAATTTGGCATGACCAAACGACGCCGAATTCTGGTGACCAGTGCCCTGCCCTATGCCAACGGACCTTTGCATCTGGGTCACATCCTCGAGACCATTCAAACCGATATTTGGGTTCGCTTCCAGAAGCTGCGCGGCCATGAGTGCTACTACGTCTGCGCGGATGACACGCACGGCACGCCCATCATGCTCAAGGCGCAGTCCGAGGGGATCACGCCGGAGCGCCTGATCGCTGAGGTGAATATCGAACATCAGCGCGATCTGGCCGACATGCTGATCGGCATGGATAATTTCGGTTCAACGCACTCGGCGGAGAACAAGGTCCTGTGCGATCGGATGTACTTGATGCACCGGGATGCTGGGTACATCGACAAGCGCAGCGTTCGTCAGGCCTACGACGACTCGGCCAAGATGTTCCTGCCGGACCGCTATGTGAAAGGCATCTGTCCGGTGTGTGCAACTCCCGATCAATACGGGGATTCCTGCGAAAATTGCGGCTCCACGTACACACCGGCCGATCTCAAGAATCCGATCTCCGTGATCAGCGGCGCGACGCCCATTTGGCGCGAGTCGGAACACTATTTCTTTCGCCTGAGTGCCTTTGAGAAGCCATTGAGCGCTTGGGTGGCCAGCGGTGCGGTGCATGAGAGCGTCGCGCGCAAGCTCGCTGAGTGGTTCTCGCAGGGCCTCCGCGACTGGGACATCTCGCGCGATGCGCCCTACTTCGGCTTCGAAATTCCGGATGCGCCCCTCAAATATTTTTACGTGTGGTTCGATGCGCCCATCGGCTATCTCGCGAGCCTGACCCAGTTGTGCGCGCGCACTGGGCTGAAGTTCGATGATTTCCTGAGTGTGGATTCGACCGCCGAACTGCATCACTTCATCGGCAAGGACATTTTGTACTTTCATACGTTGTTTTGGCCCGCGGTGCTGCAGGCGTCGGGAATGCGGCGCCCCACCGCCGTACATGTCCACGGCTTCCTCACCATCAACGGCCAGAAGATGTCGAAGTCCCGCGGCACCTTCATCACTGCTCGCCGCTACCTGCAGAGCTTTCCGGCCGAGTACCTGCGCTACTACTTTGCCGCCAAGTTGAGCTCCGGCATCGACGACATGGACATGAACTTGGATGAATTCACGACGCGCCTGAACTCAGAAATCGTCGGCAAGCTGGTGAACATCGCCAGCCGCTGTGCCGGATTCATTACCAAGAACTCCGCAGGAAAATTGGCGGGCCGTTTGGCGGACGAGAAGCTGTATGCCGAATTCGCCGCGGCGGGCGAAGCCATTGCTCAAGCCTACGAGGGACGCGACACGGCGGCGGCCGTGCGCGACATCATGGCGCTGGCCGATCGCGCCAATCAGTACGTCGACTCGCGCAAGCCTTGGATGCTCGCCAAAGACCCGAAGAATGTCGCCGAGGTGCAGCTGGTCTGTACCCAGGCCTTGAATATGTTCCGCGTCTTGATGATTTATCTGCAACCGGTATTGCCGCAGATGGCGGCTCGGGCCAGTACATTCTTTCAAGAGGCAGTTTGGACTTGGGCGGCTGCGGCCAAGCCGCTCCTGTCCACAGACATCAATGCCTATGAGCCGCTGGCCGTTCGGCTCGATCCGAAAGCGGTGGCAGGCCTGGTGGAGCCGGAAGCGGCTGCGCCCTCCGCACCCGCCGTTGCAAATGCCGGCGCATCGGACACGGCAGCGCTGGCGGCGGCCACGTCGGTCGAAGGCAATCTGATTTCGATCGATGATTTCTTACGTGTCGATCTGCGGGTTGCCAAAATCCTCAGTGCCGAGTTGATTGCCGGCGCCGACAAGCTTTTGAAGCTGCGGGTCGATGTGGGTGAACTGGGAGAGCGCGAGATTTTCGCCGGCATTCGCGCAGCCTACGAGCCGGCGGCCCTGGTGGGCCGGCTCATCGTCGTTGTCGCGAACTTGGAGCCGCGGAAAATGCGTTTTGGGATCTCGGAGGGCATGATGTTGGCCGCAGGACCCGGAGGCAAGGACATATTCGCGCTGTCGGCGGATTCGGGAGCGACGCCCGGCATGCGCGTCAAATGACATGAGCGCCGAGACCGCGCCCGACACGACGGCGCGCATCGATGCATTGCTTCCACAGACCCAATGCACGCGTTGCGGCTACAGCGGCTGCAAGCCTTATGCCGCGGCGATTGCCGGCGGCGAGGCCGAGATCAATCAATGCCCACCGGGCGGCGAGGCAACCATTGAGGCGTTGGCGCAGCTGCTCGAGCGGCCGGTGCTCGCCTTGAATCCGGTCAACGGCGTCGAGACGCCGCCGCGCGTTGCTTGGATCGATGAAGCGCGCTGCATCGGCTGCGCCCGCTGCTTGGCGCCCTGCCCGGTCGATGCGATAGTCGGTGCCCAGAAATATATGCACACTGTGCTCGTCGATCGCTGCACCGGGTGTGAGCTGTGCCTGCCGCCCTGTCCGGTGGATTGCATCGAAATGCGGGCGGCGCCGGAAGCCGTGAATGCCCCGACGCTGAATCGCCAACGTTACGCCGCCCATACTTCACGATTGCTGCACCAGGCAGCGGAACGACAGCAGCAGCTCGCGGAAAAAAAGGCCATCGCAACGCGCCGTTCGGGCGAGCCGTGAATCCGCAAAAACGGCAGGCCATCTTCGCTCGATTGCGGGCGGCGAATCCGCAACCGCGCACCGAACTGATTTACGCATCGGCGTTCGAACTTCTGGTCGCCGTCATTCTCTCGGCGCAAGCCACGGACAAAAGCGTGAACAAGGCAACCGCCGAGTTGTTCCGTGCGGCGAACACACCCGCCTCGATTCTGGCGCTGGGGGTTGGCGGACTGTCGAAGTACATCCAGTCCATCGGCCTCTACAATGCCAAGGCGAAGAACATCATGGCCATGTGCCGAATGTTGCTCGAGCGGCATGGCGGCGAAGTGCCGATGACCCGGGAGGCGCTCGAGGAGCTGCCGGGCGTCGGACGCAAGACCGCCAACGTAATTCTAAATACTGCGTTCGGTCATGCGACGATAGCGGTGGACACTCACATCTTTCGTGTCGCCAACCGCACACGAATTGCGCCCGGCAAGACCGTGCGTGAGGTCGAGGAGAAACTGATGAAGTTCGTGCCGCCGGAATTTATGCGCGACGCGCACCACTGGCTGATTTTGCATGGCCGCTATACCTGCAAGGCGCGCCGCCCTGCCTGCCCTGTCTGTATTATCGCGGACCTTTGCGAGTACCCACGCAAGAGTTCCGCATGAGCGTATTCGACAACTACACCCGCGAGCAATTGCGGCGCGCCTATGCGGAAGCCTGGGCCAAGCACTTGGCAGGTTCGCTCCTGACGCCGCTCGAAGCCTTGATTGCGGATGTGATCGGCGCGCACTCGGAATACCAAAGCATCGTCGCTGATGCTGACACCGCGCTCGCATTCGAACCGGACGCCGCCGGCGCCGCCGACAATCCGTTTTTACACATGGGGCTGCACCTGGCCGTTCGCGAACAGTTGCTCATCGACCGGCCCCCCGGGATTCGCGATTTGCATCGGCAATTGCAGGCACGATACGGAGAATCCCACCTCGCGGAGCATGTGCTGATGGAAGCGCTGGGCGAGGAGCTGTATCTGGCGCAGCGCAATGGCCGGGCCCCGGACGAGCAGCAGTATTTGGCGCGCGCGCGGGATCGCCTGGCCGCCCGGCTGTAAGGTCCCGATCCAAGGTTAACGAAGCTTCATGCGCGCTTCATCGGTGCGGCTGACTTGGAACGCTATTCTGTTTTGCTCGCAGGTCAGTGTAAGTTCGAGGTCTAGCATGCGTCTGGC
>Ga0193755_1000546_pt1 | contig 10913 bp, 9 predicted proteins | sample H1a2metaG_FD_144921 | JGI IMG/M metagenome (GOLD analysis project Ga0193755, IMG submission 144921) | Soil microbial communities from a riparian zone of the East river system, Colorado, United States - H1a2 | ecosystem: Environmental > Terrestrial > Soil > Riparian zone | place: USA: East River...
CTGCGATTTGAAAGGAACCAACCGATGAGCACGATCGCAACCAGAGACGGCACGCAGATCTACTACAAGGACTGGGGCAGCGGTCAGCCTGTGGTCTTCAGCCATGGCTGGCCGCTGAGCGCTGACGCCTGGGAAGATCAGATGGTGTTTCTGGGCGCCCGCGGATACCGTTGCATCGCCCATGACCGCCGCGGTCATGGCCGGTCGAGCCAACCTTGGAGCGGCAACGAAATGGACACCTACGCCGACGACCTCGCGGCACTAGTGGAAGAGCTCGACCTGAAGAACGCGATTCATGTCGGGCACTCCACAGGCGGCGGGGAAGTCGCCCGCTATATCGGCCGCCACGGCACCAAACGTGTGGCCAAGGCGGTGCTGATCGGCGCGGTGCCGCCGCTGATGCTGAAGACGGCAGCCAATCCCGGCGGGTTGCCGATCGACGCATTCGACCAAATCCGCATCGGCGTGCTCGCCGACCGCTCTCAATTCTTCAAGGACCTGAGCGCGCCGTTCTACGGCGCCAACAGACCAAACTCTCAGGTTTCGCAAGGGCTGCGGGACTCGTTCTGGCTGCAAGGGATGCTCGCCGGATTCAAAGGAGTCATCGACTGCATAAAGGCCTTTTCCGAGACGGACTTCACTGAAGATCTCATGAAGTTCGACGTCCCGACGCTTATCATGCACGGCGACGACGACCAGATTGTGCCGATCGGCGCCTCGGCAATGCGGACATCAAAGATGGTCAAGGGCTCCACGCTGAAGGTCTATCCGGGCTTGCCGCACGGCATGTGCTCAACTCATAAGGACCAGATCAACGCCGATCTGCTCGCGTTCCTTCAAGCCTGACGACGGTTCCGACAGTATGACGCGAGAGCAAGCGATCACCGAGGTGACGCTCTCGGTACGCGGAGGACGTCTCCTATGAGCAGCGCTTCGGGAGGGGTGTGAGAACGCTCTATGACGAGATGAAAGCTAGTCAGTGAAGCAGGTCTGAGTTTGTTTCCAGTACGGCAGCCTCGGCGACGGGCCACGTCCGGAAAAGCTAGACTTGAAACTGCGGCTCTCGCTCCACTTCTTCCCTGGTTGCGTACCGTGAGTGAATGTACTCATCGAGTATCTTCATGAAGTCAGGCACGATTCCCGGTCCTTGAAGCGTCACAAACTTCGCGCCGTCAACGTACACAGGCGCGCGCGGGTCTTCGCCGGTTCCAGGCAGCGAGATGCCGATGTTCGCGTGCTTCGACTCACCCGGTCCGTTTACCACGCAGCCCATCACCGCAACTTTCATTTCTTCGACGCCGACATACCGCTCCTTCCACGAGGGCATTTGATCGCGAATATAGCTCTGTATGTCTTCTGCCATCTCCTGAAAAAGTGTGCTCGTAGTTCGCCCGCAGCCGGGACACGCGGTCACAAGCGGGATGAAACTCCGCAAGCCGATAGTCTGCAGGATCTGCTGAGCCACGATGACTTCTTCGGTTCGGTCGCCGCCGGGCCGCGGCGTCAGCGAGACTCGAATCGTGTCACCAATCCCTTGTTGCAGGAGCACAGCCATCGCCGCGGTCGAAGCAACAATTCCCTTGCTGCCCATCCCAGCCTCGGTCAATCCGAGGTGCAAAGGATAGTCACACCGCGCTGCCAGATCGCTGTAGATCGCGATCAGATCCTGAACCTCTGAGACTTTGGCGCTGAGGATTATCCGGTCGTGTCCGAGGCCGGTTCGTTCGGCGAGCGCCGCCGATTCAAGCGCGCTCACAACTACCGCTTCGCGCATCACTTCTCGCGCATCTTTCGGTTCAGGCCGCGCAGCGTTCTCGTCCATCAACCGCGTCAACAAACCTTGATCGAGCGAGCCCCAGTTCACACCGATGCGCACCGGCTTGTCGTTCTCGATCGCGACTTCGATCATCGATTGAAAGTTCTTGTCATGATGCTGGCCGGGCCCGACGTTGCCCGGATTGATGCGGTACTTTGCAAGCGCCCGCGCGCACCCGGGGTACTCCTTCAACAGGATGTGGCCGTTATAGTGGAAGTCCCCGATGATTGGCACCGACACGCCGCGCGCGCCGAGCTTCTCGACGATGTGCGGCACGGCTTCGGCCGCCTGCCGAGTGTTGACCGTGACCCTTACCAGCTCCGAGCCCGCGCGCGCGAGCTGCTCGACCTGGAGCGCAGTGCCCTCGACATCGACAGTGTCGGTGTTTGTCATTGACTGAACAACGATTGGGTTGTTGGCGCCTACTTTGACGCCGTCGACCTTGACTGCGACTGAGCGCCTTCGATTGATGTCAGACACGCAATGCTCCTTTGGGGCGAAGTCGAAGTAGGATTGTAGCAACGCGCCGTTTGGAAGGCCAACACCGACGCTAACAGGATTCAATGTTAAGGCGAACGCGGGACAGTCTCCTCCGACTCGGGGCGATCGCCGGCCAACAAGATCCAGAGCAAACTCGTCAGGGATCGGAGTAGTGTGGCGTCTACCTGGGCGGTTTCAGATTGCAGTTTGGACTTGGAGCTTTTATCTTCTCCCTCTGCAATCGAGATTCGAAGTAAGTGGAGGACTCAGTTGAAAGACAAACTTGATGAGCTTGAGCAGGCACGAGCCAGTGTGAGCCCGAGTACGCCGTATTCGGTTTCTCAACGGTATACGCTGTCTCACCATATGGTGACTACGGCGTTCACTCTGGATGGCTGGCGTATAGTCCGCACGTTTGGAGTGGTCCGCGGAATAACCGTCCGTTCGCGCTCCATCTTCGGAACGCTCGGGGGGACGCTGCACACGATAGTGGGCGGTAACATTACGGCTTTCACAAAGCTGTGCGAGGTCGCGCGCGCCGAAGCCTTCGACATCATGGTTCAGCACGCTAGCGAGATCGGCGCAAACGCAGTCATCGGCATGCGCTACGATGCGAACGAGATCATGAACGGTGTGACCGAGGTATTGGCTTACGGAACGGCCGTGGTGGTTGAACCCGTGGAGTGAGTCAGGTCATCAGCGCTGTGACTATCGAGGGCGGCCACCCGCAGCTAAGATCGTCCCGCGTTGGCGTCCACCTTCCTAAACCACGGATTTCCAAGACTGGTGAACGGACCACCGTCGACTGACATCTCGACTTGCAGCCGGTAGTTGGCGGGAGAAAGCATCTGGGTCTTTCCCTTTAGCTTGATGGTGTGGCCGTTCTTCCTGATCGGGGCGCTCTCCCAGTAGATCGTGTAGTAGCCGCCCAGGTCTCCGCCTATCGAGCCGCTCTTGAATGCGGACAGGCCATAGCTAAAGATCTCGTAGCGTGTGACGAGTTTCTCTTTCTCGTCGTAGCTGGTGACGGCCCTGCCTTGAAACGGTCCCTCGGGACCTTCGCCTCGAATGTCACTCTCATAGGTCTGACCGCTCAGAATCTTTTTGTAGGTTTCAGTTCCCTTCATCTTTCCACCCGGACTGAGCGGCGTTTCGGGTACGTTCCAGTCGAAAGACCAAGTGCCGACGAAGTAGTCCAGATTCGGCGGCGGCATCGGATCGGTCGGTTCAGTCGGCCGGTTGGGCTGCTGAAAAAGAAGGAGGATGAGAAGAAACGTCCAAATCATCGGTGTTACAAGTCCGCCGAGGTAAGTAAACCAGACTTCGACCATGCAACTGCGTATTGGGCCTCGCGTTGATTCAGAGTGGGCGACGGGCGTCACGAAGCTGGCCCAGATCAGCTTCCGACTGGCGCCTACTTACTGGCGTTTTGGGAAGCGATCTTCGCGAGGTTCGCACTGTCCACCGTGTATTCAAACCAGGGTATGAACATCTCGTCCCAGCTCTGCTCGCTCCAGAAGACCTCTTTCTGTGGCGCCGGATTGTACCGGTTCTTGAGCGAGTTGTCGTAGTGAGCAATCGCAATGATCCTGCTCCCGGCCGGAATCTTGAGCGGCTGTTCAAGCTCGTAGTGCAGCTGCCAGTTGAAATCGAACTTCGGTACGTTTAGCAGCGTCTGGCGGTGCCCGTCCGGCCATTGAAGGATGTACTTGATGTCCTTGCCGCGCAGATGCATATGCGGAGCGAAGGCATAGAGCGTGATGTCTTGTTTGACGCTCATTTCGCCGGCGATCTCCCAATTGTCCGCATAAGGCGGAATGTTCGGAATCTTGCCTCTTGACTTCACTTCTTTGCCGTTGACTATTTTGGTTTCCCCGATGTCCTTGCCGCCCACAAGCACAGTGTCGGTGACGCCCTTGGTCAACACCTCGTGAGTAACCGGACCCTTCGCAAACCACAATCCCAACATCGAACGATCCTTCTCGGGACGGCCGCTCGGCTGATAATGCATGTTGAATTGGAAGTACATTCCGGGGCTGATGCGCTTTGCGGTTCCTTCGTGATGTCTTTCAAAACCCTTGCCGGGGGCCTGGCCGATCAGCTTGAACGCGCCGGTACGAGCAAACGAGTCCTGACTCTGAAAGACCTCGGTTCCTTCTCGCAGCCCACCGGTGCGGCTGGCGTCGGAAGTGTTCAACTCAGCCTTGACCGCCCGGCCGTTGACAATCTTGCTGCCCTCCGGGAGCCGTGTGACATTCGCTATCGAGTGATGCACAACCGCGGGGTTGCCGGGACGCAACTCGACCGCTTCAATCCAGCGATCCTCTTTGAACGGAACTGCAACGTAGAAATTCTGCATTGGCAGTTCACCCTCGGCCGGGACCTCGAACTCGACCGGCATTGGTATGATCAAGTCGGGCTCACCCCAGCTCCAGCCCCTGGCGAACTTCGGCAAAGCCGGAAGGTCCGCATCGTCGCCCTTCGGCGAGCCGCCATCAACCCAGGCAACTACGGTGTCGATCTCCTTCTGGGAAAGCCGCCGGTCGTTGCGGAACTTGAGGGACGACGCGGCGTCCGCGTGCCAGGGAGGCATACTCCGTTCGGCCACCTGCTCACGAATCGCTTTCGCCCACGGGCGCACCTCTTGAAACGAGGTAAGTGACATTGGCACAGCTTCACCCGCTCGATGGCAGGTTGCACACTTGTTGAAAACTATCGGAGCTACGTCTTTGGTGAAAGTCGGCACGGGCGCTTCTGATGCACTGCTGCGAGCGAGCGTAGTCACAGCGACCACCGCTAGAATCGAAAGGAATACAACAAGTGAGCGCTTCATTAATCCCTCCTTCTCTCAGCCCGAGAGTTGGGGCGGTACTGATCGACTCGCGCTTTTCTCCAGGACCGCGCACAGCCGTCGTCGTGCCCGGTTCAGACCAATCTGCTGCTTTACTTCGAAGCCGCCTCAGGCAGCCTGGTTCGGAGGTCCTGTTTGTCGATCGTATAATCAAGGTAGCCGATCATCATCTCGTCCCAGGTCTGCGGCCCCCACGAAACCAGCTTCGTAGGGTCAGGATTGAACTTGTTCTTGATCGAGTTGTCGAAGTGGGCAACGCACTCCAGACGGCTGCCTTTCGGAGCGGCGATGGGCTCCTTGAAGAAGTAAGTCATCTGCCAGTTGAAGTCCCAGCGAGGCACCGCCAGCAGAACCTTCGACGTTCCGTCAGGGTACGCCAGGCGATACTCGAAATCCTTGCCGCGAAAATGCATATGCGGGTGCAGGCTGTCGATGTGGCTGTCGTCTTTGAATTCAAAGGAAGCATTGGTCTCGTAGTTCGGATCGCCGGGCGGGATAGCAAGACTGCGAGCCGAGGCGCCCGCAGTGATTACCCGCTTTTCAACCGGCGTTCTGGAAAAGATCAAGCCAACGCTCGAGCGATCCTTGCCGGGCTCGCCGTTCGGTGTGTAGTGGACCTGGAAAATCAGAACCGAGCCGGCCTTGATGAGTTTTGCCTGGCCGGGTTTGAGAATCAGCGGGGCCTCGCCCGGGGCCCATCCCACCAGTCTGCCGTCAGAATCTGCCGGCCTTTCACCCGAGCTCGATCGCGAACCGCGCAGATTCTCAGGGTTCAACTCGCCCGGTGCCGGTAGCGGTCCATTGCCGGGATATCTGACATCCACAATCACATGATGCACGAGGCTCCGGTTGCCTTGCCGTATCTCAGCAAACTGGACGTACCGATCTTCTTTGAAGTTCGTGGGAGCGGCGAAGTATTTGTAAGGGATCACTCCTTCCGCAGGCACGTTGAAGTCTTCGGGCATTGAGATGACGACATCAGGTTTTCCGATGTTCCAGCCGTCGATGAACTTTGGCGCAGCCGGAAGGTCTTTGGCATTGCCTTCGACAGCGCCGCCATCTACCCAGGCAACGATTGTCTCAATATCCTTCTGGGAGAGGCTGGGATCGTTAGAAAAGGCCCCGTGATGCGGATCCGCCAACCAGGGTGGCATCTGACGCTGGGCAACTTTTTCGCGGATCGACTTGGCCCAGGGCCGAACGTCCTTGTAGCTGATCAGCGACATAGGCGCGACTTCACCAGGTCGGTGACAGCTCGTGCAGTTCTTGTGGATGATCGGGGCTACATCCTTTGAAAAGGTGACCGGCGCCTTGTCGCTCGCGTTACCTGAACCGGTGGCAAGGAATAAACCGATTAAGAACAAGCTGCTCATCAGCCCGTAGTTCACGATGCGTTTCATTCGCAGACCTCCCAGCAAAGTTTCAAGATGCCGAAGAAAATGCACCTCGGATAAGAACGAAGCTCCCAATGTTGACCTACCGTCTTTGTGACGTGACGGATCCGCACTAACAGCTAGAGAATTGACTACCGGGTTCCGCAATGCCGTTGCGTTTCCGTCGAACTATGTACACGCTTCAACGTTTTACCATGGGCTTGAGCCATAGCCAAGCTCAATTCCGCTTCACTCCGACGTCGTCGAACCGGTTGTCGCGCCGACAGGCGATGTGCGCTCCTTACGCTGTCGACCAATTATCATTTGCTTTGGCTCAGACTGCGAATGAAATTCACCAACTGCCAGATCTGTTTCTCGGTAAGGCTATCCTTGTAAGCCTCCATGTCACTGCTTACCCCGTCGCGTATGACGACGAAAATCTCACCGTCGCTCGAACCGTGATCCCAGGTATCATCGACAAGGTTGGAAGGCGTCCCGCCGGCGAGCGCCATCGAGCCATCACCCTTTCCAGACTGGCCGTGGCAGGAGGCGCAACGCCGAAGATAGATCTTTCGGCCTTCCGCTATGGAGGACTCGTCACTCGGAACAGGATTCTTGAGCTTTTGCGCTTCCGGATGACGGTGCGGGTATGGCGGGTGCGATTCCTGAGCAAAAGCAAAAGCAAAGAGGCAAAAGAGAAGAGCGAGAACCCCAAAGCCGCTTCCTTTCCTTTTTGCCTTTTCCATTCTCATTCTTTTCACTCCTGAGGGACATCGAAGTTCTCGGCCATGTAGTCAGCGTAAGAGTCGCTGAGTTGAACGAAGATTTCGTGAGCCAGGTTGACCAGCTTGTTCAATCCGTAAGCGTACTGGTTGTTCTTTACCCTGAGAACAATTGAGACATCGCCTTGTCGATTGTTGCAGAAGACTTCAGCATAGCGGGCGTCTACGCGCCTGTGCTTCGGGATGCTGCGATCGGACCGGCTCTTCACGAAGCTGTTCAGATCAGAATACAGCGTCGACCTGGAAGGCACATTCGGTAGTAGCCTGTTGAATCTCAGAAGGCGCTTCTCGGAATCGAGGCTGAACTCCAGTGACCGGCTACCAAGCCAAACAAACCTGAAGGCCCTTCTCCCGTTTCGAGCCTTTACTTCATCTAGCCCATGAAACACTCCTCGATCCGCATAGGCCTGCAGTCCCTTCCTCACGACTTCTAAAGGTTCGGTTGGCACGTTCTAGTTGCTCAGTTCGAAGCCTGAAAGCAAACTGGTGGTCAGTGGTAGTACGACATACAGCCGGGTTCAACCTTGCCCAGAGAACCAGGCGGGTATTGCTCCCTGATCCAAAACTCCTTCTTAGCCTGGCAATTGATGACCGATGGCCGGCTCTCCTTGACCGCGATCTGATAGCATCTCTCGAGCGCGGGGCGAAAATCTTCAGGCTTAGTGACGTATTCTCCGTGCGCCCCGAGCGCCTCGCCGATCTTGTCGTACCGAAGATTCTCCTGAAAGAGGTGTATGCAAAGCGTCTTGCTGTTGCTTCGGTTTCCGGTCCAGGTGCCCCACGCATTGTTGTTGTAGACTATCACGATTACTGGAAGCCGGTACTTCGACAAGGTTTCCATTTCCATCGCTGTGTAGCCGAACCCTGCATCGCCAGTTATGCACACCACTGGGTGGCCCTTGTATGGAGCCTGAACGCTGACGCCGTTCTGAACGGCTGCCGCTACGCCGACCGAGTAACCGACATCAGGGCCGATGGCCCCGTACTGGTAGGCGCCGTTCATAATCTGGCCGGGCCGATAGCTCCTTAGCCAACGCCTGGTGTAGCGCGCAATGCCATAGCCGCCGGAAGCAATGGTGGTCTGCTCTTTTGGAATATCTCCGCGATAGAGAAAATCACTTAACTCCTTAGCGATAACCGCTGGGTGCACTGCGTCTGTATAGCCCAGCCCCAGCTTGTAGAAGGAATCGCATTCATCTTCAAACTTCTTCCGAGCGGCCGCGATCTCGGAGACCCATGCGTCGTGCTTCATCGCGGGGATTTCATTGAACAGCGCTTCGAGCGCCGCCTTCTCGCAACTGACGATGCCGATATCAATCGGCAAGTTTCGGCCGATGTCCTCTGGGCATGGGTCTATTCGGACATACTTTGCGTCAGGGCCAAACGCAAACTCACCAACCGTAGGCATACAGTACTGGCCCACGAGGAGGACAACGTCTGCGCTCGCGAGCGCACCCGGTGAGGCGTTGGCTGAAAGAGGATGCGCGTCAGAGAATTGTCCTTTGGTTGCGCCCGACTCGACGACCGGTATTTGAGCTTTTTCGGCAAACGCTTTCAAGGCGTCCCAAGCCCGGCTGTAAAATACTCCGTTGCTCGAGACAATGATCGGCCGCTGCGCTTGCTTCAGGAGATCAACCGCCGCTCGGATATCTTTAGGATCAGGGTGGGGCCTGGACTCTGTACGGTATCTGGATTTGCCAACGTAGTAAGCAAGATCGGCTGCGCTCTTGAACTGGGCGCGGTACACCTCGCTCGGGAAGTCGATATGAACAGGGCGAGGGATTCCACTTCTCAACTGACGAAACGCGTACGCGGCGTATTCGTGCACGCGTCCCGGATTGATTAGTCGTTTGCCGTACTTCTTCAGTCCCTCTGTAGCCGGCTGCTGGTTTTGAAGCTGAATGCCCGCCTCAGTATCTTCTGTGTACAGTGACATGTTGCTGGCAAGCACCAGAACCGGGGACCGCGCTGCGTTGGCTGAAGCTATCGCGCAGATCATATCGGTGAAACCCGGCCCTTCTGTTCCGGAAGCGGCGGCAACTTCGCCGGTCACCCGCGTAAACGCGTCGGCCGCGTGGCACATCGCGCCCTCGTGCCTGCCGGAGTACGTTGGAATCCCTTCCAGTGCGATGGCGTTTTGGATGTTGTAATTACCCGGACAGCAGAAAAGCGCCGCTAGACCCTCCTCTTTGCACACTCGAGCGAAAACGTCAGCGCCGGTCATTGGGAATTCGGTTTTCTTGGGAGTCGCTTTAGCGGCAAGCTCGAATTCATCCGGTATCTTGATGGGCTTGGCTCCGTTTGCCGTGTCCGCGGCTCCTAAAACTGCCGAGGAGTTGAGCACGGTAGCTGCCGCGCCCGCGCTAACGGCAGCTTTAGTAATGAAGCTCCTCCTCGAGACAACTGGGGTCTTAGGATCGTCGGTCCCCTTTTTGGAGCCACTGGCTTTGCCCATAGACACACTCCTCTCGAATTCCAGATCAGAGATAGCGCCCTGTTTTCGAATATCCAGATAGCGGTTTCCGGCCCTCTTGAGTTTTCCTGTTAGCGCCGTTCCGAATAGAAGGTTTTTATCTAACAGAGTCGTGCAAGTCAAGGTCAGGTATTGAGTCGCTCAATAAAAAGGACGGTCGTAGGCAGGCCACATTTTTCGGGTCCTGGTTTGGCTTCGCGAGTTGTGGGGATGAACCAATAACGAGGGAGGAGAATGAGTGATCTGAGGAGAGAAAAAGAAAAGCCCGCCCTTTCGAGCGAGCTTTTTCTTCTTGTTAATCCCGGCAGCGACCTACTCTCCCACACAGTTACCCGTGCAGTACCATCAGCTCCGTAGGGCTTAACTTCCGTGTTCGGGATGGGAACGGGTGTGACCCCTACGATATAACCACCGGAAAAGCCTTGAAAGAACAATAGTGCTCTCAGACAATCGAACGGCAAATCCCAATCAAGAAGTAGCTAAGAGAAATGTGACGCGCTGACCAACTTTGCAGCGAGCAAACTTTATGGTCAAGCCGGTGGATCGATTTAGTACTGGTAAGCTTAACACGTTGCCGTGCTTACACACCCAGCCTATCAACCTGGTAGTCTTCCAGGGATCTCATAGGGAGAACTAATCTTTGGTCGGGCTTCACGCTTAGATGCATTCAGCGTTTATCCCTGCCCCACATAGCTACCCAGCGCTACCTTTGGCAAGATAACTGGTACACTAGAGGTGAGTCCAACCGGGTCCTCTCGTACTACGGTCAGATTCCATCAATTCTCCTACGCCCACGCCAGATAGGGACCGAACTGTCTCACGACGTTCTAAACCCAGCTCACGTACCGCTTTAATCGGCGAACAGCCGAACCCTTGGGAGCTTCTGCACCCCCAGGATGCGATGAGCCGACATCGAGGTGCCAAACCCTGCCGTCGCTGTGGACGCTTGGGCAGGATCAGCCTGTTATCCCCGGGGTACCTTTTATCCGTTGAGCGACGGCCCTTCCATGCGGAACCGCCGGATCACTAAGGCCGACTTTCGTCTCTGCTCGACTTGTTTGTCTCACAGTCAGGCTGGCTTATGCCTTTGCACTCTACAGGTGATTTCCAAACACCCTGAGCCAACCATCGCGCGCCT
>Ga0193755_1000547_pt1 | contig 10909 bp, 3 predicted proteins | sample H1a2metaG_FD_144921 | JGI IMG/M metagenome (GOLD analysis project Ga0193755, IMG submission 144921) | Soil microbial communities from a riparian zone of the East river system, Colorado, United States - H1a2 | ecosystem: Environmental > Terrestrial > Soil > Riparian zone | place: USA: East River...
TCGACGACGACGCCCAGGAAACCGTACTCGCGAACCGGATCGTGAGCGGGACGCACTTCCAATGCCATCTGATGATTGGCGCCGAGATCGATGGTCTGGACGTTTCGCCGGGCCCGAAGATCCCAGAAGTGGATTCGATGGCCATATTTGTTCGAGAGCAGATCCTCCGGCACGATCCCGTTTTCGAACTGCGGTGGCAACCCCCACTCGCTGGTCACCATGTAATCGCGTGGCAGGTTCCACCAGAAGTCATAATGCAGCGTCTGGGGACCACGATCGATTTCCCACCGTCCGAGCACTTCGAATGTCTCGCAGTCCATGATGAAGACGCCGGGCGGGCCTTCGGTGCCATCCTTGCCGCCGCCGCCAAGGGTGCTGACGTAAATGCCTTCCGGCCCGCAGTGGACGGTGTGGGGCCGGGAGTAGCCGGTCTTTTTGAAGATTTCCTCGGGTTCGATAATCTTGTGAATCTTCGCCTGGGTGGGATCGGGTTTCGTGTCCACGATATAGATGCGCGACGACCGAATCCCGGGGATGATGAGGTAGCGCCGTTCGACGAACGCATGCCCCGCCAGCGGCGATAACGCCGATGAGCACGCGTTCCACCCGAAATGATGAAACTCATCGCCCTTGTTGGGCATGGTCACCGTGTGGACGACCTGACTGAAAGTCGGAGAGCCAGGCTTGACGTCGACCACTGCGAGGGCGTCGGGTTTTGAGAAGTCCGGGCTAAGCAACAAAGTGTAGGCGAAGCTCTCCGGCGGCGCTTCCATTGCAAGTTTCGGCGATGCATAAAAGGTGGAGTCGGGCCTCATCGTCATGATACTGCCTCCCTGTTTGCGTCGTTGCACGAACATGGCCGGGCGGAATCTTGCGGCAAGAAATAGCCGGGCTCCTGGAGTAGTTTTAAGAGCGCCGACGGCCGAGTTCGCTCAAGCGCACATTACACCACGAATGCCGCTTCGTGAAAACGGCAGCGCCGCCCGCCGGCGACGCGAAATGTCCTAGAACATCCATGTCTGGCGGATGGCGCAAGATCGGCTGGTTGTGGTAACGTCGGGTGGAAGCTGGTGAGAGTACGCGGGACCAGACAATGGTGGGTGGCGGGGCCTCAACTGCGGAACGCAACATCATAACGGTTCTCGCTGTCGATATGGTGGGTTCAACCCGCCACATTGCGGCTTGCGATCCTGACGACGCACAGGCCTTTTTGGACCAATGGTTAGATCACATACGTGGTGCAGTGGAACGCGCCGGGGGACAGATCGTCCACTATGCGGGGGATGGTGGTATCGCCATCTTTGGCTGGCCAAGCGCATATGAGGATCATGCGGATCGCGCGTGCATTGCCGCCTGGGATATTCAACAGGGCCATAGCGAGTCGACCGGACCGGGAGGAAATCCGGTTACTTTCCGTGTCGGTGTCCATTCCGGCCTGGTCGGTGTACGCAAGGGTGGTCGCAATGCGATCTCACGCTTCGACGTTGCCGGCGCCACCGTGCATGTTGCTGCCAAGCTGCAACAGGAAGCGTCTCCGGGTGAGGTCCTGGTCAGCGCCGAAACCGCCAAACTGTGCCGATCGCCACTCGACCTGACGCCGGATAAAGCATCTCCGGTAATCGCTGATCGCGCCATCGAGGTCTACAGGCTGACTGCTCGGCCAAACGATATCGACCATAACGACGTGGCACGCCGTTATCAAAATCCGATCGTAAATCGGTTCGACGAACTTGCAGCGCTTCGTGAGCGACTTCCGCGGTGGGGCGGCAAGAGCGGTTCCGTTGCCGTGATAGGCGAAGCAGGAATTGGCAAGAGCCGCCTCGCTGCGGCTGCGATGACGGACGCTCTTACATCCGATGTGAGATGCTGCGTCTTTTACGGCGCTGCACAAACACGTATTACAGCATTTGCCGCCGCCCGCACGTTAGTCGGCGACATGCTCGGTACACGCAGCATGGAGTCAGACGACCATGTTCGCGCGGCGCTGGCAGGATTAGGCGTGGAAGCAAGCGATCGCAAGGTACTTGAAACCCTGTTTATCGCCGGAAAATCTCGCTCGCGCGAACGATTCAGCGATAGCACACAAACGCAATTCGCGCGCGCGCTGATAAATGCTTTCCTGGCGTTGGCTCTTAGCCGACCGACCCTCTTGCTGATTGAGGACCTCCACTTGATCGACCCGGCAAGTCGTCAATTCCTGAAATTGCTCGCACACGCAAATACACCGCAGCCGCTTTACCTGTTGCTGACCGGCCGGCCGGAATCGTCAAGCCAAGCCGCCGAGATTGCACAATCGATAATCCATCTCCAGCCGCTATCACGGAGGGAGATGGAAGCTCTGGGACGTCAATTGTGGTCGAGAGATCGATCTCCGACTGTACTTGCTCGGGCGATCGAGCGTGCCGACGGTATCCCGTTCATATTGGAGGAGCTCCTGCGTTCGGCGGACGCGACGAACGCGCCCGGCGACCAATTGCTGCCTCAGAGCGTCGAGTCCGTGATTCACGCGCGGTTGCAGCGGCTTTCGCCGAAGGTCAAGATTTTCGCGCAGGCGCTCAGCCTTCTGGGAGAGGAGGTCGAAATCCATTTGGCAACGGCGGTGCTTGGCGTGGATGTTGGCGAACTATTAAATGCGTTGTTCGAGCTCGAGCGGTTTGCATTTGTCCACCCGCTTGCGAGCAACTCCACGCGTTTTCGACACCAGATTATCGCCGAGGCCTGCGCAAACACGATACCGCGCGATCAGCGTCGAAAAATCCATCGAGCCGCTATTCGGGCGATAACTCTGCGCTACGCGAGTCTAAGCGGCCGCTACGAACAGTTGGCATTCCATGCGGAAGAGGCTGGAGAGACTGAAGTCGCGCTCGGCTATCTCTGGGAGGCTGCCCTGGAGGCGCGCCGGAACTCTGCCGCCTCATCTCTAAACCTCATATTTGACCGTGCGCTCAAGCTCATCGAGCGGTTAGGAGAGGTGGCGCAGGAAAGGTATGTCGATTTCGTTCTCATGAGTTTCGCCTCGATGTTGCAGTTGGGCGAATTCAAAAAGATGAACACGCATCTGGCGCGCACGATGGAGCTGGCTCGGCGCCAAGGCAGAGTCGCTCAGGTGTGTAACGCTCAATCGCAACTTGGGATGATTTGCTGGTTTGAGGGTCGCTATGAGGAGGGATTGCAGGTGACGAGCGAAGGGCTAAGAACGGCCCGCGCGTTGAATTCGCCCGCGCTAATATTTTCAAATCAGCTGATGATGGCGAACGTGTTACATGGAATGGGCCACGTTAATCGTGCGATTTCGGAGCTGGAAGAATTGGCCGAAATGCTCACGGGGAAGCTCGAAACTGCGCGGCTCGGGGCACCAGCCATTCCAAAATCCACGGTGTTGGCATTTATGAGCTGGTTCATGAACGCGACCGGTCAGTATGAGGAGGGTCTTAAACTCGCGAATTGTGCATTGGAGATCGCAGTTGGTGGACAAGATCTGTATTCGGAGGTGTTGGCCCGTAGCTCTATGGGACGAAATCTTCTCATGCTTCACCGAAATGATGAAGCTGTAGAATGCTTGTCCGTTGCCAGAGAGCTTACCGAACGCAACGGCTACGATGCGATCAAGGCCAACCTTACCGGAGCAATAGCGACGGCGATGGCGCGTACCGGTGAAGCGCGCCAGGCAATCGGCTTGATAGAGGCCTGCTTGGAAAACGGAATGCATCTACGGACAGGTCAAACGGAGGTGTGCTATCTTTACGCCGGCTACGCTGAGGCTCTCGTTCGATGCGGCGAAACGGAGCGTGGACTTTTTGCGTTGGAGCATGCTCTTTCCATCGCTCGTTCCATTAAGAACCCGTGGCTGATCGTCGAATGCCTTGGTCTGAGAGCTCGCGTGCTGACGGAGACGACACCTGATGACCCGCGCATCGATCAAGATCGCACCGAGCAGCGCGCGATTTGTGCTCAGTCCGGCATCGTCGCCTGGGCCATGTCCCGGGTTGCAGCCTGACAGGGGTTTTTCAGGGGTTTTCCGTCACCTGTGTGAAGCGTGCCGGCAAACTCACCGTCACGCCGACGAGTTTCGGCGGCTCGCCGCTTTTGCCTGCGACCCTACGCAATCCTTGCAGACGGCTCGCAGCCTTGAGGCATTCTTCCAGAACGAGCATCGCTACCCGATCACGCCCCCAGCAGGCCCTCTTGTTCGTTGCCTCATTGAAAAGCAGATAGGTAGCGATAGCTCGATCGAGCTTGAAGCGGAACGGCTCGGGGAAGCTGCGCGCGTCCAGGTTGGCCGCTGCGATCAGCGACACCACCCATTCGCCTTGATCTATTAGAGCGCCGCTGGGCAGAGTCGTTTGCGTCTCGCAGTAGCGCATTCGGACAGCCAAATTGGGATTGAGCCGCTCGGCCTCGTAGATGATATGCGACCACACCTGAGGGACGGGGGTTTGCGCGAGGGTCGGCAAATCGAGGCGGAACTTGAACAGCCCTCCCATGACCGAAGCAAAGGTCAACGGGATGGTGGCCATGCTGGTGCCGACAATTTCCAGCAGGATCGTGCCGACGTCTCTGTAATAAAGAGACCGCCAATTGCCTCCGCCGGCTGCGTAGAGCGTTTGTATGTTTGGCAGGCTTTCATTCTTGATGAACGCGCCGAGAAGCGTCTTCGATGAGCGGATCGGGGAGTTTGTTGGAGAGGTCCTGGCCGTCGAGAGAACGGTATCGATATAGTTGAGCATTTCGGTGCCGGCTTGACGCGCCAGGAGATGCAGCGCCCCGATCGATTGGACGTTTCCGATCAGGTCCGCGAGAATGATGGCAGACCAGATTTGTAGCGTGGCCAAGCCAGGATTGTCAGGTTCTTTGCCGATCAACGTGATGATCCATTCGGGCGGCAGCTCGCCGGCATGCTGGTGCGCGAAGCGCAGAGACACCGCAAGCTCGGTCAGCCAATCCGGCGCCGGAATTCCGTACAATTTGGCAATGACCGCGTAGGTGGCCGGAGCGGCCAGATCGTTGACCAGATCGATCCGCCGCTCGTAGGCTGTTCGGCGCAGAGCTTCTTCAGAAGCGGACTTGGCTATGGCCGCCACAACCTCGGGCAATACAACGTCGGCCGGCCTGTTGGGGTCGTGCGCTTGACCAAGTGTCTCCCAGGCCCAGTAGAGGATTTTGTGAAGCCGGTCGCGTGTCGATTTACTCGGCCCGACGTCCTCGGTGCCGATAATGATATCCTCTCCCCGCGTGATGTTCTGTCCGTTGAGCGTGTACTGCCGGACCGAAAAAGCCAGTTGCCCAGATGACGTGACCGGGTTGTTCAAGACGGTTTTGACATCGTCATAGCGTCCGATGAAACAGAGTTTGTCGAGCGCACTGCCTGAAGAGGTTGGTGGTTTGACGTGAATGGCCGTGTTATTGCCAGGCGCGAGGATGGTTTGTCCGTAGCGCTGCAATCGAACGGGGTCTAACAAGGCAGGCGTTGTTGCATCTCCCATGCTAAAGCCGCCAAACGGAACCTTTTCCGGATTGAACCGATTGCCTTCTGCAATTTTCCTGAGTGCCTCGATGCCCGGCGCGAAAAAGTAGTCGCCTCCGCGGGGCGTGACGAAGCGAGGCAGTCCGGTGATGGGGGCTGTCGCGCCCGCTTCGAAGAAGCGATCAGATGCGGTACCGCTGTGATCTCCGGTCAGGGGACATCGCCCCAGCCCGGCTTGGCCCAGAAGCTCTTCACCGTTGATCCAATTTGCCTGAATGAGTTCAAACTGCAGGTCGATTCGCGAGTTCGCGGCGATGAAGAGAAGTCCTCGCTTCTCACCGTCGTCCAGAGAGTTCTCTTTCAGGAGCGGACCGCCATAGCTGATCCCGCGCCGCAGTATCCGATGGCGCCGGGCCTCACTACGCCCACCGATGTCGCGCGGGTTGGCGCGGCGAATGTGAGCGCCGAGCGGGCACTTTTTTCCAAGCGGGTCGTCGGCCGCGTAGCGGAAATCGTTCAGTGTGGCCTCAATCTCCCGATCAACAACGCGTTCTTGATCGGGTGACAGTACGAGCGGTACCCCATTGGGCCACCGTCCAACGAATTGTGCCGACAGCGCCATTTGCGCTTCGCGATCCTTTGGGCGCCTTCGGCTGAGAAACCCTCGAAAACCGGCAACATCCTGTTCCAGTTTTCGAAATACCAGGAACGTGCTTCCGAGGGTGAGGTCCTCTCCTATCGGCAGCAACTGAACCTCCCCGTTTTCGTCCGGCAGGTTGAGGAAGATCTCCCCGGGTGCAACCGGGCTCCAGGTACGATCGAGACTCGGCGTGCCGCCTCCCGGAAGCGTGTCGCCGAGTCCCATGTCGACAAAGGGTTGGCTCAGGCCATCGCGAAAGCCAAAATGCTCCAGGCGAGGTTCGAGATTCGTCACGACGCCGTTTTCGTCGACCTCATAGGGATATTGGCCCAGTTCGATATGCAGGATCTCGAGGCCGAAGAGGCGGAACAGGACACGAAATCCGAAACGAAGCATCCGACCATGGTCGTTCACCGGGTCGTTAAACGCTTCGACATCGCGGCGCATCGCTTTCCAGAAGGATTCGTTGGCGGATTTGCCCTCGTTCAGCACAAAGCCACCGGTGAAATAACCATGCACGCTGCGCAACCCTAGTTCACCCTCCCAGAATTCGGGAGCGCTTGGACCGGTGTCGTGCAAGCGTTCCGCGCGCGCTGCCATTCCCTGTTTGAATGCGTCGGGAAAGGACGTCAGCGTGGTACCATTCATCTTGAGGGCAGTCAGGCCCGAATAGCTGAAGGCAATATTGATCGGCGTGCCGTCCTTGACAGGTGCTTTCGGATCGCCGGCATTCTCGCCGCGAACAATTCCCGGCGACGGCCCCTCTGAATCGGCAGGATTCATCATTGCGGGCGCGCATTGACGCAGGATCTCGTAAAGCGTCACGAGCGAGAGTGGCCCCAACACGGGGTCCGCAACGGCAGTCCCCACCTTCTCCCTCAACAATTGCAATTGGGCGGCAAAATTGTCGGGCTCGGTATAAACACCAATCAACTGCTGAAGGAAATCGAGATCCAGGCTTTCCAGTTTAAATTGGTGTTGTATCCATTGAACTGGATCCCTCCAATCGACATTCGTCGGCTTGGCTTCTCGAAATCCACTCGCCGCCTTGCCAGGTGGAGATTCGCTGGGTGCAAAGTTGGATGCTTTCAGCATGGCAGCCGCTGTATCCGAGATGCCCGATCTGTCGGCAGATACGATCGCCTTGAGCCAATCCAGAAAGGCCTTTGCCGGTGCGTCCGGCTCCGATGGCGGTGCGCCCGGTGCCGGGATATCGGCCAGGCGTTGCTCGACCAGGCCGGCATTCAGGAGTGCCGGGTCCTTAAAATCCAGCCAGAGATCGCGCTTCGCGACTGCACTATCGACCTTGGCATCTCCCATACGTCCCAACGTGGCGTCGAACTCCGCTTGCGGGAGGATGCGAAAGAAAAAGAATAATGACCAGTTTCGCGGTACTTGCTTGTCGCCGATTTGAAATTTCGAGGCTCTGAGAATGTGGGCCTGAACGTTTTCGCGGGTCTGTTCGCGGGTGGCGTGGGCTTGATCGGTCATACTCGTTTGCCTCCCTCAGCTTTTGTCCGTTTCGAATATTCCGCCAGGCGTCGGGAAGTTGCGTGCGTATTGCTTGTTGTGCTGCAGGAATTCGTCGAACAACTCTTCGACAGATCTCACGCGCGTTCCCGCAGGAGAGTAAATCCGGGCGACGAGCGCGTCGAAGCGTCGCTTGAAATCTTCAAGCTGCTTGATGCGGACCGTCGAAAGATTTGAATAAGGGGCGTAAAAAAGGTTGGTATTGATCTGGTAACGTCTGATCCACAGCCAGAAGTGCTCGAAGTTGCGCGTGCCCGGAAAGTCTTCGCAATTCTCGAAAACTCTATCAAAGTCGCGGGCGAGAAATTCCGCAACGTCACGCAAGTAGGCCTTCAACTCACCATCGAACTCGACAAGCGTCAGCAGGAAAGAGCGCAGTTTCGGTGGAGGCGTTTTTGACCCCTCGAGATAGTCATCGATCGGCACGGGTACGCCACCGCCGTCGCTCCGATTGTCGTCCGGATAATAGTCGACGCCCGCGAGGTCCGAATAAAGCAGATACTGCTCAGGCCGAATGATGATCATGCGGCCGAAGTGGATCGCGGGTATTCTGCCCAGTTCAGTCGGAAGACCTTGTTGATGCCGGTCGGCAAGGTTTTGGATCGCTGAGGCGACGCACTCTTCATAGGTGCGCCGTTCACCGGGCGGGCATCCACGTCTTATCGGCGACAGCACGGCTATCTCGCTGATTCCACCGATGGTTTTGGAAGCTGCCCAATTGAGTTTTATGCGCGGCGCGTTTGCACTCTCGCGGTCAATCATGGAAACCTCAAATCTATGACTTATCGAAAATGTCTTGTAAGAGCCAAGAGTGACATTGATTTAGTTTCAGCACTAGGCTTGGCCTCCGAACGATCCAGGCCGCAAAAAACCAATGCTAGCCAACCCGCCGCTGTCACAAAAGTGTGCGCGTTCACAGAGGGCGACAAAAAATAGATGAATTAGGTCAGAGTAATTGACCCATCATGTGGCGTTCGTTCGCCGAAAATGTCGCCAGAGATCGGACCCCCGCCAAGGGATTTCCGGTCATCGACCACGCTCGACGTTCCACCACACAACGGCGCGCTGCGGCCCGAAGAAATATCCGAAGCGTGCAAAAGAGGATGCCGCGCCCGTAGTTCACTTCCGATATCGGTGGTTTGATTCGTCCGCTTTTGGATGCCCACCCGATACCATCGGGCTGTGATGTCTACTTTACCGATCCAGGCATCAATGCCCGGCAGCGCTTTTGGCTGCGGCGTTGTTGAGAACGATCAGGCCATCGACGGCAACTCCGGTCCTGGCATTGATCAGAAATGGATTGACGTCGATCGAAGCGATGCGGGTGCCGGCGTCCGCCATCAGGTTGGAGAGGCCGACGATGGCCTTGACAGCGGAAGCCTCGTGCAATGCGGGCTTGCCGCGATATCCCCTGAGCTTCACACCGGCTTTGGTCCGGCTGATCAATTCTTTCGCTTCGGCCTCGTCGAGCGGAGCTCCGGCCAAAGCGACATCCTTCATGAGTTCGATATCGACGCCGCCGGTGCCGACCAGCACCACCGGGCCCATCTCGGCATCGAGCGATGCGCCCACCACCAGTTCGAGCTCAGCCTTGACCTGCTGCGCGATCAGGATGCCCTCGAGCTTCGGCTTGTTCTTGAGTTTCTTCACCCGGGCGGTGATGTCATTAAAGGCCTTCTTGACCTCGGCCGCGCTGTTGAGGTTCAGCACCACGCCGCCGATATCGGATTTGTGCAGGATCTCCGCGCTGACCACCTTGGCGACCACCGGAAAACCGATCTTCTTGGCGATTTTCACGGCCTCTGTTGCTGTCTGGGCAATCTCTTCCCTTGAGACCGGAATGCCATACGCCTTGAGCAGCTTCTTCGACGCCACCTCGTCGAGCGCTGCGCCCCTGGCGTTCTTCAGCGTCCTTTCAAGCGTCGCGCGCGCCGACGCACTGGAGCTCGATACGATATCCGGCACTTCCTTGCGCAGCGATGCGTAATCGATCAGCGACTTGATCGCACCGACCGCGCGATCGAGACCCTGCATGACCGCGATATGCGGCAGCGATTTGCGCAAGCCCTTGGTGAATTCGGTAAAGCCGATCGACATCGCGCTGATGTAAACGACGGGTTTGCTGGCGGCCCCGGCCATTTCATTGACAATGCGCAAATTCCGTTCGCGCAATTCATGCGGCGCCTTCGGCAGTTCAGCGTCGATGATGACGATGTCGGTGTCGGGATCGTCGATCATGATCTTGATCGATTGCATGTAGACCGAAGGATCGACCACCGCCGCGAAGCCGGCATCGAGCGGATTGCCGACGATGCTGCCCGGTCCGAGCATCTTCGCAAGCTTGCCGGTTGCATTCTTGCTGAGCGGGCTGAAGTTCAGGCCCGCCGACGAGAAGGCGTCGATCAGAAGACCGCGCTTGCCGCCCGACAGGGAAACCGCGGCGAGGTGCGCGCCTTTCGGCGGATCTGCATGGACAAAGCATTCGGTGGTTTCGATCAACTCGTCGAGACCCCGCACGCGGATCACGCCTTCCCGCGTTGAGATCGCGTCGAAGGTCTCGATGGAGCCTGCGAGCGCGCCGGTGTGGGCCATGGCGGCGGCCCGTCCGCCTTCGGACGAGCCGAGTTTCAGCGCGATCACCGGCTTGCCGGCGGCGCGCGCGGCCTTGCAGGCTTCGCGGAACACCTTGGTGTTGCGCACGCCCTCGAGATAAACCACGATCACGCGGATAGAGGGATCGGCCGCGAAATAGGCCATCAAGTCCGGCGTCTCGAGGCCGGCTTCATTTCCGGTCGTCACCATGTAGCCGACGCCGACGCCGCGATCCTCCAGCGTCTGGCGGATCGCCATCACGATCGCGCCGGATTGCCCGGCAATCGCAACGGGTCCTGCTTCCATCGTGACGATGCGGTCGTCGATATTGGTGAACAGCTTTTCGCCGGCGCTCAGATTGCCGAGGCAATTCGGACCGGTGACGGCAAGGCCGGTCTCGCGAATAGCCTGCTGCAGCTCGGCGGCGAGTTTTTGGCTTTCCTCGTCCTGTAATTCGCTGAAGCCGGATGTCACGATGGTCGCCGAGCGGGCACCGGCTGCGGCCGCGTCGCGAATGACCTGCACGGCGAAGCGCGCCGGCACCAGCACCAGCACGTGATCGGGCTTGTCCGGCAGGCTGGCGAAATCCTTGTAGCAGGGAACGCCCCAGATGGTTTCCCGCTTGGCATTGACCGGATAGAGACCGCCTTCGAATTTGTACTTGATCAGGTTGTTCCAGATCC
>Ga0193755_1000549_pt1 | contig 10896 bp, 3 predicted proteins | sample H1a2metaG_FD_144921 | JGI IMG/M metagenome (GOLD analysis project Ga0193755, IMG submission 144921) | Soil microbial communities from a riparian zone of the East river system, Colorado, United States - H1a2 | ecosystem: Environmental > Terrestrial > Soil > Riparian zone | place: USA: East River...
AGACGGCGTGGAGATGCTGAGCGGAACCACCAACATCATGAACTGCACTGTTGGCGGAACCGCGGCCGGCGCGCGCAATGTCATATCGGGCAACAGCGGCGCGGGCGTTCAATTCATCACCGTTGGAACGGCAAATCTCGTGCAGGGAAACTTTATCGGCACGAATGTCAGCGGATCGAGCGATCTCGGCAATACCAGCAGCGGAGTTGCGCTCACCGACGCTGCCAACAACACTATCGGGGGCTCGGTTGCCGGTGCGGGCAATGTAATCTCGGGCAACGACTTCGACGGCGTGCATATCAACTCCTCGACGGCAACCGGCAATCTCGTTCAAGGAAACAAAATCGGGACGGGCGCAGACGGCCCACTCCATAACAGCTCAGACGGCGTCATGGTCCTCAACTCCGCCAGCAACAACACAATCGGCGGCGCGGCGGCGGCGGAGGGCAACATCATCGCTTTCAATTTCGGAGCCGGCGTCTTTATCGAGTCCGGCACCGGCAACGCCATCCGATCGAACTCAATTTTCTCCAACGGCGGACTCGGGATCGATCTGTCGCCGGCCGGTCTGACGCCCAATGATGTGAATGATGGAGACAGCGGCGCAAACAATCTGCAGAACTTTCCCGTCTTGACTTCCGCGAAGGGAGCAGCCGGCGGAGGCGTGAACATCCAAGGCACGCTCAACAGCACGGCTAACACAACGTTTACTTTGGACTTTTTTGCGAACACGTCGTGCGACGGGTCGGGGAACGGCGAAGGCCGGACATTTCTTGGTTCCGGGACGGCAACGACAGTAGGCAACAATGTTTCCTTCAACATCACGCTCGCCGGCGCTTCGGCTTCGGTGGGCCAGGTGATTACCGCGACGGCTACCAGTCCAGCGGCGCCTCCCAACCCAGGAAGCACTTCAGAGTTTTCAGCGTGCATTCCTTATGGCGCGGCCGACCTGTCGATCAGCAAGGCCGTTTCGTCCCCGACCATCGTTGTTGGCAGCAACGCCACCTATACCATCACACTTACGAACAACGGGCCCGATCCCGCCTCCTCGATCAGCGTTACCGACAACCTTCCCTCACAAGTCACTTTCGCAATGTGCTCGTCAACCGGAGGCGGTGTGTGCGGGGGCATGGGCAACAGTCGCACTGTTTCGTTCACTTCGCTCGCGTCGGGTGCTTCGGCGACGATCACAATAGTAGCGACCCTGAACTGCTCTGTTGCAAACGGAGTGGTTGTGGGCAATACCGTCTCGGTCGCCTCAGCGGTGCTCGACCCGGTAAGCGGCAATAATTCTTCGAGCGTGAACTTCACGGCTTCGAATCCGCCTCGAATGATTGCGCCGACGAGCGAAAATTTTTCCGCGGATGGCGGAGACGGAATGGTGGGCGTTACGGCTCCCACTGGCTGCGGGTGGACGGCCTCGAGCAACGCTTCGTGGCTGACCATAACGTCGGGATCGTTCGGTAGCGGCAATGGCAATGTTGGCTATCACGTCGATATCAACTCGACCGGCAACCCGCGCAGCGGGACGCTGACAATCGCGGGACTGACCTTCACCGTCAATCAGAGTAACGTAGGCTGCTCGTACAACGTTATGCCGCTCTCGAACTCTTTCCCTTTCGAAGGGGGCAATGCGAGCGTGTCTGTCACCGCACCGGCGGGGTGCGTCTGGAAGGCGATCAGCAACGATAGCTGGATAACGCTTCCTCCGAACAGCGGAGGAACAGGCAACGGGTCGGCCAACTACACGGTAGACATGAACGTCGAGAGCACTCCGCGCACCGGGACGATGACCGTCGCAGGACAAACCTTCACCGTCAATCAAGCGGGTAACCCAAGCGCCGTAACTCTTGTATCGTTCACGGCCAGTCAGTATGAGACCGGCGTTCTGGTGCAATGGCGCACCGGTATGGAAGTCGAAAACCTCGGCTTCCGAGTTTATCGAGAGCAGGCCGGACGGCGCATTTTAGTCACGCCCGAAATCGTTGCAGGCTCGGCTCTGATTGCCGGCGCCAGAACCACGATGACCGCGGGGAATTCCTACGTCTGGTGGGACAACGCGATTGCGGATTGCGGATCGCCGACTGCAGATTGTAAAGACGCACGCTACTGGCTCGAAGACATCGACGTCAACGGCAAGACCACTTCGTACGGGCCTATCGCTCCGAAGAGAATGGCCGGCGCGCCGGCCAGGCAGAGCACCGCGGCGCTTCTGAGCCAGATGGGTAAGGGCGAGCCGCAAACCCGCCAGCTCATGCCAAGTCAGTCCGCACCGGTGTCGTCGGCTCAAAAACAAATTGCAACGCGTTGGGACCTGGCGTCGCAACCCGCCGTCAAGCTGACTATCAGGGAGGAAGGCTGGTATCGAATCACTCAACCCGAACTTGTCGCGGCGGGACTTGACCCGCGGACTGACCCGCGCAATTTGCGGTTGTACGTCGAAGGAGGCGAGCAGGCGATGCTCGTTACCGGCGAACAGGACGGCAGCTTCGACCAAGCTGATGCAATCGAGTTCTACGCAACGGGCCAGGACAATCCTTTTACGGATGCTCACACGTACTGGCTGACCGGCGGAAAACAGCCGGGCAAGCGAATCAGACTTGTGAAGAGCGATGCGAAGTCGGGCGGGGCGGCGAGCTTCGCTTACACGGCCGAGCGTAAGGAGAGGACGATCTATTTCTCGAGTCTCAGAAACGGGGACGCCGAGAACTTCTTTGGGCAGGTGATCGCATCGCAACCTGTAGATCAGCGCCTGCAGCTCCAGCATCTGGATCAAGCGCGGCCGGAGGAAGCCGTACTCGAAGTCGCTCTGCAAGGAGTAACTGACCGGCCCGGCATCGGGAACGACCATCAGGTCAAGGTGATGCTGAACGGCGCGCAAGTCGCCAGGATCATGTTCGATGGACGGCAGCACTCCACTGAAAAGATGAACGTTCCGCGCGGGTTGCTTAGAGAGGGCGACAACACGGTAACGCTGGTCGCGGAGGGTGGACCGACCGACGTAAGCCTCGTTGACTATGTCCGCCTGACTTACTGGCACCGTTATACTGCCGATCAAGACGCGCTGAGAATGACCGTTGAAAACCAGGCGGGTCCGGATGAGTCGCAGACCATCGATGGTTTCGGCAGCGCATCGATCAGGGTCGTGGACGTAACGAATGCAGGCGAGCCGGAGGAGCTGGCCGGGCGGATCGAAGCACGAAATGCCGGAGACTTCGCGGTGACCGTTGCTCTACAAGATCTACAACGCAACGGCCCGCGCACGCTGATCGCGTTCACCGACGATCGAGTCAAGCGGCCTGCGTCAATAACCGCGAATCAGCCATCAAGCTGGCTCGATGCGGGCCGTAGCGCCGACATGCTGATCATTGCGCCCGATGCGTTTGCGAGCAGCTTCGAGCCTTTGAAGGCGCTCAGGCAACAGCAGGGCTTGTCGGTCGAGATTGTCGATGTTGAAGACATCTACGACGAGTTCAGCTTCGGAGAGAAGGAGCCTCGCGCCATAAAAGACTTCCTCTCGTCGATCAGGGACACGTGGAAGAAGGCTCCGCGTTTCGTGTTGCTGGCGGGCGATGCGAGCTATGACCCGAGAAACTATCTCGGCGCGGGCGATTTTGACTTCGTTCCGACAAAACTAATAGACACGGCCTATCTCGAGACGGCGAGCGATGATTGGTTCGCCGACTTCAACGACGATGGGCTGGCGGAGATGTACGTGGGCCGGCTGCCGGCGCGCTCTGCTTCAGAAGCAGCGGCGCTGGTGTCGAAGATCGTCAACTACGATTCAGCTAGCCTCAAGACACCAATCGCAAGAAGGTCGGTGCTGTTGGTATCCGACGCGAACGATGGCTTCAACTTCGAGCAGGCGAGCGAGCAGTTGCGCGCGCTGCTGCCATCGGGAACCAGGGTTCAAGAGATCTTAAGGGGCCGGCTGGAGAACACGGTTGCGAAGCAGCAATTGATCGAGGCAATCAACGCCGGACCATCGATCGTGAACTACACGGGCCACGGCTCGATCAACGTGTGGCGAGATCTGTTCACGACCGACGATGCCCGATCCTTGAACAACCAGCAGCGGTTGCCGCTGTTTGTTACGATGACTTGTTTGAACGGATTCTTCCACGATCCGGTTAATGAGAGCCTGGCTGAGGGCCTCTTGAAATCGGAGCGAGGCGGCGCAATCTTGGTGTGGGCTTCCTCAGGGATGACTGAGCCGTCTCAACAGACCGTGATGAATCAGCAAGCGTATCGATTGCTGTTCGACGCGGGTGCCAGCCTGACGATCGGCGAGGTGACGGCTAGAGCGAAGGCGGCCGTCCCGGACGGTGACGTGCGGCGAACCTGGCTCCTGTTTGGCGACCCGTCCGCCCGGCTCAGATGACCTGCGATTGATCAGGCGCGGCGCAGCAGGGCGACGCTCCCACCGGTCAGCCGTCGTCTTGACTTGAGTTCGGCCGAACACATACGATGACGGCCACTAAGCAAGCGGATCAGGGGATGGTCTTCGAGCCTTCTTGTGCTCCCACTGCTTGTCGCGAGACAAAGGCGGTCGAAAGGCAGCAGGCGAGAAGGCGGAATAATCTGCGGCCAGGAATCTAAAAGAACAGCGGTACGGCGGGCCTTTTGATATTGCAAGTAAGTTCCTTTAACCGAGTTGAGGCAGGCTTGGCCGTGACGCAGCAAATCCCGATTTGCAATCTGTTGTTGCCTGGATTGCGAGGCCGTTGTCGTCACCGGAGTGCGACGTTCCGCCAAGCCGCCGCAGCGCAAACTCAAAACAAAAGATATCGGAGAGAGCATCGATGATGGCTTCTACAAAGCGCGTAAGGCAGACGTTGATTCTGCCGTTGCTGTTGGCAGGTGTGATGGGCTGGTTGTTCTTGCCCGGGCTTCCGTTGAGTAGAGCCTCGGCAAAAGGCGCCGCAAAGGCTTCGGCGCAGAATCCGGCGAGCGGGCTCGATCCCGAGCGTCAGGCTGGTATGGCCAAGCTCAATGCGCAAGTTCGCGCCGGGGCTCCCGCTTCGGAAGAAGAGGCGGATGTGCTCCGAAGGTTTGGGGCTGGCTTTGCTATCACGCAGCTTGAAGCAGACGTGGTGATCTCGCGCGCTCTCTACGCCTATTACATTGCAGGCAGCGAGCTGAGCAAGGAGCAACAAATCCTACTCGGGCGCTATAGATCGTTTGTCGCGCGGCGCGACAGCGACATCCGTGACCTCAAGACCCGAGTTCTAAATGAGCATAAAGCGCGCGCGGCAGCCGCGCCTCCACTGGCTCCTGCTGCGCCTCCGGTAAACGATACTTGCGCGGGCGCTGAAGTCATCCCTGCGGCAGGACCGTTCCCGTACTTAACTGCAGTGACCGATACGACTATGGCGACGATCACGAGTGACCCGCCGAGCCCGTCGTGTCCGAATGCACCATTCACCCTGAGCCGAAGTATCTGGTATCGCTTCACCCCGTCTACATCAGCGCAGTACACAATCTCCTCGTGCTCAAGCGAAACCGGCACGACGGTAAGCGACACAGTCATGACCATCTACACGAGCGCCTCTTGCGCCGGGCCATTCACCGAGCTACCGACAGGCATCTTCACTGATGGCTGTGACGACGACATGTGCGTGGTCGGAGACGGGCTGCAATCGGTGATAACGACTCAACTGGACGCCGGCACCATCTACTTCATCGTGATGTGGGAGTACGGCAGCAGCCCTCCGGTCGCGGGGATGACCAACGTTCAACTTCACGTGACGCAGTTTCCTCGTGTGCCAAACGACACTTGCGCCGGTGCGATTCCATTGTCGTTGAACACAGCGGTTGACGCGGCCACGATGTCCGGAATCGCGCCAATTGCAGTCAACGACTACAATCTCTCCGGCGCGGGTTGCTTCACCGGGATAGGTCAGATGCCGTCGACCGCGGACGGGATCGACGTGGTTTACTCGTTCACCGCGCCGACGGCCGGCAATTACTCGTTCCGGGTTTACAACTACTCCAACCCGGTTTCCAATCTCGTTCTGTACGTTGCCAGCACATGTCCTGCCGCGACGCCGGGCACGCCGGTAACGGTGAGCACCTGCCTCGGCGCTTCTCGCCGTTCGGTGGATGGCCTGGCTGAAGAAGTGATGTGCCTGCCGCTGAGCCTCAGCCAGCAAGTCTTCATATTCGTCGATGAGAATGCGCCTACGCTGGGCTCGACATATACGATTGAGGTCACCCGGTGCACGCGAGAGACGGAGCCGAACGACACTCCGGGGACCGCAAGCACTCTAGCCTTCGGCGTCGAAGGAACCAGCAGCTCTACCTCGGATGGCGACTTCTATTCGTTAGGCACCGCAACGGCCGGGTCGCGTTTGTTTGCGCTGGTCGACGGCGTAGCCGCAAACACGACAGATTTCGAACTCCGCGTCACCACAGCCACCGACACGCTGGAATACGATGACGACGACAGCGACGATCCATTTGGCAATTTGTCCCCGAATGTCGCTGGAACTCCGTTGACCGGCGTGCTCTCGTTTCTCCGCGTGAGTATCAATCCGATTCAAGGTATTCCAGCGTCGGAGCCCTACCGCCTTTACGCCGTGGTGCAGCCGCCGATCGCCTCAGCTACAAGCGAGACCGAGCCGAACGACACCATCGGGCAAGCATCCACGGGGGCGAATCTCTATTTCACCGGTTCGCTGGCCGGCCCGGCGCCTTCAACCGACGTCGATGTTTTTAGTTTTACTGCCAATGCCGGCGACCTGGTGTATATCGGTCTCGATGGAGACCCGCTCAGGAATAACACTCCGCTCGACGCACGGCTTGAGTTGCTGAGTTCTGCCGGGTCGGTCCTGGTCGCCGTCGATGATTCGCACTCGGTCTCCGACACCACTCCAAGTCCCGGCACCTTGATCGGGACAAAGCCCTTCTCTCCCGCCGAGGGAATCGTCTACCGGATGCGCTCAGGCGGCACCTATTATGCGCGAGTTTCCGTGGCCACCGTCGCCCCCGTTCCGGTGTCGACTGGCGATTACTTGCTTTCCATCTCGAAAAACGGAGCCCCAGGTCCTACGGCTGTGAAATTCAGCGATCAAGAGTCGGCCGGTCAACTCAAAGCATCGAGATACTCGGACGGTGTTCTCCTCCAATGGCGCACCGGAATGGAAGTAAACAACCTGGGCTTCAATGTCTATCGCGAAGAGGCCGGGAAGCGAGTTCGTCTAAACCAGCAGCTTCTGGCCGGGTCGGCTTTGATGGTAGGGCCCGACACTGCGCTGAGATCGGGACGGCCGTACGCCTGGACGGATCCGTCACCGTTTTCGGCAGCCGCTCGCTACTGGATCGAAGACGTGGACCTTAACGGGACGGCCACGATGCATGGGCCAATCGCCGTCGAGGGCTCGAATCCCAGGAAGTCTGCCGGCGAGTTGCAGCAAGCCATGCAGCTCGGCCAACTGGGAAGAAACAACTCGCAAGAGAACACAACGCGACCTGTCGAGCCTAAAGCGGCACTCGCGGCTCTTTCAGCAACGGATGGTGAGCCGGGTCTCGCCGGACGAGCAGCGGTCAAGCTCGCGGTCAGACAGGCAGGCATTTACAGGGCTACTCAGCCGGAGCTTGTAGCGGCGGGTCTGGATTCCAAAGCCGATCCGCGGTTTTTGCAGCTCTATGCTGACGGGCAGGAGCTGCCGATCTCGGTCGCGGGCGAGAAGGACGGAAGATTCGATCCAACCGATGCCATCGAGTTCTACGGTGTTGGCCTGGACACCGCGTCCACCGACGCGCGCACCTACTGGCTCATCGTGGGCTCAAGCCCCGGCAAGCGAATCGAGCAGGTGACGGCCGGGGCCAACCTCACCGGCGCGGGCACCTTCCCGTTTACAGTCGAGCGCAAGGACCGGACGATTTACTTCTCATCGCTGAGGAACGGCGACAAAGAGAACTTTTTCGGCGCTGTTTTGGCTGGTTCCCCGGTTGACCAGCCGCTTACGTTGCAGCACTTGGCTTCAACATCGTCCGGACAGGCGACGCTCGAAGTCGCATTGCAAGGCGTCACCAGCGTCCCACATCGAGTGCGTCTCGATGTGAATGGCAAGAGCGCCGGCGAGTTGAGCTTCGACGGGCAGCGCGCAGGTGTCACTCGATTCGCGTTGCCGCAGTCGGCGCTTAAGGAAGGTCAGAATGTGGTGCGACTGACTGCGCTTGCCGGCATGTCGGATGTCAGTCTCGTCGACTACATACGCATTACCTACTCGCATACGTTGACTGCCGACAACAACTCGCTGCGATTCACTGCGGCTGGAAAACAAGCAGTGATGATTGACGGCTTCAGCAATTCGCAGGTGCGAGTGTTCGACGTGACCGACCCGAACGCAGTTCAAGAAGTGCTGGGTACAATCAGGAAGGGAAGCGCGGGTTTCGGCGTCAGCCTTACGGTTCAGGGCTCGGGACAGCGGACGCTTGTTGCGATGACCAGCGATCAAGCGAAGCACGCTGCCAACATCACCGCGAATCGACCTTCGAGCTGGCGTCAGCCGACTCAAGCCGCCGACCTGGTGATCGTCACTCGCGGCGAGTTCACAAATGCGCTCGAGCCGCTGCGGAGCTTGCGCCAAAGCCAGGGGCTGAACACCGTGGTCGTGGACATCGAAGACGTGTATGACGAGTTCAGCTACGGCAACCGGTCGCCCCAGGCGGTGAAAGACTTTCTGTTCTATGCGACGAAAAACTGGAGGCTTGCGCCGAGATTCGTGTTGCTTGCGGGCGACTCGAGTTATGATCCGAAAAACTACCTCGGGCTTGGCGACTTCGATCTTGTTCCAACCACGCTGATCGATACTCGTTTGATGGAAACCGCGAGCGACGACTATTTCGTTGACTTTGATGGTGACGGTCTGAGTGAGCTTTCGATTGGGCGGCTGCCAGTGCGTAACGCCATCGAAGCCGCTAGCGTGGCAGCGAAGATCGTGAGTTACGACCAGGCAACGCCATCCGAAGGAGTCTTGCTGGTTTCGGATACCAACGACGGATACGACTTCCAAACGATGAGCGATCAGTTGCGCGGTTTCATCCCGGCTTCGACAAGTGTGGAGGAGATCAATCGCGCTCAGGCCGACGCGGCGACCGTAAAGAGCAGTCTGTTGAAGGCGCTCAGCCGCGGCCCGCGCGTTGTGAACTACGCGGGTCACGGATCGTCCGAGCAATGGCGAGGAAATCTGCTGACTTCGGGCGACGCAAGCGGACTGACAAACCGGCAGAGCCTGTCGTTGTTTGTGTCGATGACATGTCTAAACGGCTTCTTCCACGACCCGTCGACCGAGAGCCTCGCCGAAGTTCTGGTGAAATCCCGGGGTGGGGCCATAGCGGTATGGGCTTCGTCGGGAATGACCGAGCCCGGCGAACAAGCCGCGATGGATCAGCAGATCTTCAAGCTGATCTTCGATCCGTTCAGCGTCAAGGGCCTGCCGCGGACGATCGGGGAAGCGACTTCCCGAGCCAAGGCCGGAGTGAGCGACGCGGACGTTCGCCGCACGTGGATACTGTTTGGAGATCCGAGTACCAGGCTCCGATGATCAACAGACGGACATTGATTCATGTATGGGAGGCCCTCCGTGGCCGCCCCTTGGTGAAGGACGCACGAACCTGATCGCGAGGGGGGCGGCCACGGAGCGACGCCTATACACGCTCTCGCGCAAAAGGCCTCGGATATTGAAACTCACTTCTTGAGCAACCACTTCAGACCCTTGTTCTTTACGTGAGGCATCAAGTCGAAGTCGTCGTCTTTGGGCTTTGTCGTCGGCTGATCTACGACGTCGAGTTCGCGGCCGCTGCGGTCGATGACGGTCACATCTGGAGTGCCAGCGGCGGTGACGATCAGCGCTACGTGTACGCGTTCGCGATCATCATAAAGTGAAAGACCCACTTCACCTGTCGAGAGCAAGCCGATACCCAATCGTTTGACTCCGCGCCCGTCAAGCATCACAAGCTTGGGCTCGCCTTCTTCGATGAACAGCTTGCACCGGATCTTGCCTTCGGCGTCAACAAGCCTCAGCTCTCTGGTTTCGATCGCCCCGTCATTCTGCGTACTCATTGAAGCGTTACCTCTTCGAGCAGTCTATCAGGCGGGTTGAGAGATCGCATAACAGATCGACAAATCCGGCTCGGGGTAAGAGATGCTCCCTGAGGGCGATAAGCTGAACGGAGCAAAGGGAACGCTTTAGTAAGAAGTGAGCCGTGCAGGACTCGAACCTGCGACCCGCTGGTTAAAAGCCAGCTGCTCTACCACCTGAGCTAACGGCCCATCCTGAGTTCAAAATACCAGCAGACACCGCATTTCTTCTCTGCTGTTTGATTGACCGATGTTAGCGGAGCGATTTCATCTCAGTCAACCTGCGCAGGGCGTGGCTCACGTCGTTGTTGAACGCACATCAATTCGGATCTCAATAGAAGAGAACATCGAAGCTGTGAAAGGATCTCCTGGTCGGAGAGTTAGACAGGACGCACCCTTACGGTCAGATGCGACCTGTGGCTAAGAAACGACTCACCTCTTCCAGCGTCGGCAGTGCGGTGCGTGCGCCGACGGCCCGACACTTGAGCGCCGCAACAGCGTTGGCGAATCTCAAAGTCTCTTCAACTGAAAGACCGTTCAGCAGTCCGTAGATGAACCCGCCGTGAAACGCGTCGCCTGCCCCGGTTGCGTCCCGGCACACGACTTCAAATGCAGGTGAATGGATGTACTGTCCCTGGAAGTAGGCCAGCACGCCGTACTTTCCGACCGTCGATGTGACGAAGCAAGTGCCCGATTGCTCGTGGAGCTTCTTCAACGCGAGCTTGAGATCGGTTTCGCCCGTCGCGCGCTTCGGGAAGTCCGATGAGCAGATGTTGAAATCAATCAGCGGAAGAAGTTCTTCGGCGCCA
>Ga0193755_1000550_pt1 | contig 10879 bp, 10 predicted proteins | sample H1a2metaG_FD_144921 | JGI IMG/M metagenome (GOLD analysis project Ga0193755, IMG submission 144921) | Soil microbial communities from a riparian zone of the East river system, Colorado, United States - H1a2 | ecosystem: Environmental > Terrestrial > Soil > Riparian zone | place: USA: East River...
GAGAGCATCAGAAAAAGGCCAAGGCGCGGCACTCGGCCGAATCGTGAAGCGGAACACGATGACATGGAATCCTCCGGAACAAGACCACTCAACATCTCAACCTGGGCCGAACTAGAACCACAAAGAGCTGCGCGCAACCACACGCAGACGGGGCGTCTTTAGCTGAAACCGCAGATTCTACAGCAACCTTACAGCAAAGTGGAACTTGGACTACCAGAAATTTTCCCTTAGCCGTACCAGCCTCGCAACCGCCGCAGCTAACCGACAACTCGCGTCTCACTTTGACATCAACAAACCGTTCCAAGCTCCTCTGCTACCCGCCTAGACTACCGATTTCTTCTGATTCGTCCGCAAATCCATCATCCGAAGCCTCTGTCTTGCTAGATTGTGCGGTAAACCTGAATAATGGAACGGACGACCTTATGAGCCAGGAAAAAGTGCTGATTGTGGAAGACGAAGAGAACGAGCGCACCGGCCTCGCGGAAGTAGTGACCTCTTGGGGATATCGCGTCGATACGGCGGCAGACGGTTTGGAGGGATGGGACAAAGCCACGCAGTGGACCCCCTCGATCATTGTTACCGACCTCAAGATGCCGCGCGTCAGCGGAATGGAACTGCTCGAGCGCCTTGCCGACCAGGCCCATAGCATGGCGGTCATTGTGATGACCGCCCAGGGCACGATCGACAGCGCGGTGCAAGCCATGCGGATGGGAGCCTATGACTACATTACCAAGCCCATCGATACCAACCGCCTGCGCACCATCCTGCAGAATGCCTCGGCGCTGCTTGGCACCAAGGTCGAGTTGGAAGTCACTCGCCGCAAGCTTCGGGATTCAGGGTCGCTCGGGCAACTGGTGGGCTCCTCCAAGAAGATGCAGGAGATATTCCACCTCATTGAAATGGTCGCGCCCAGCACCGCGTCGGTCCTGATCACCGGAGCCAGCGGCACTGGCAAGGAGATGGTCGCCCGCACAATCCACGAGTTGAGCCCTCGCCGGCCAAAGCCGTTTGTGCCGATCAACTGCGCCGCAATTCCCGAAACCCTTATCGAAAGCGAGATCTTCGGCCACGAGAAGGGTGCTTTCACCGGAGCTCTCGAGCGCCGCACTGGTTGCTTCGAACTGGCCGAAGGTGGGACGCTGTTACTCGATGAAATCGGCGAGATGCCGGTCGCCACACAAGCGAAGCTGCTGCGCGTACTGGAGGATCACAAGTTGCGCCGTCTAGGCAGCAAGGTCGAAACCTCGGTCGACGTTCGCGTGCTCGCTGCCACCAACAAAGTGCCCGATGACGCGGTTGCGCGGGGCGAACTTCGCAACGATCTGTATTACCGCCTGAACGTCTTCAACATTCACATGCCGTCGCTGCGCGAACATAAAGAAGACCTGCCCGAGTTGGTGCAAACCCTGCTGGCGGATATGAGCGCGAAACACGGTCGCAAGGTCGCTACCGTGAGTGATGCGGTTCTGAATCAGTTCAAGAACTATTCGTGGCCCGGCAACGTGCGCGAGTTGCGCAATACACTGGAGAGAGCCGTCATTGTTTGTGAGGGTGCGGTCGTGGAAACCAGGCACCTCCCACCCGGATTCGGCCAGGTGACCGTGCGCCAGGCAGCCAACGATCCTGACGCGGTGCGGCTGGGTGTCGGCACCACGGTGGGCGAAGCGGAAAAAATGCTCATCCTCAAAACCCTCGAGGCCACCAGCAACAACAAAACGCGGGCCGCGGAAATTCTCGGAATCAGCCTCAAGACCTTGCATAACAAGTTGAAGGAGTATGGGAACAACGCGGCCGACGCGGGGTTAGATAAGGAGGAGTAAACTCCGCTGTCTGCCTCCCCCGCGCGTTAGTGACGCAAGACCGCTTTTAAACGCTCAACATGCGCCGAAAAACGAAAATCGTTCTAGCCATCACCTTCATGGTCACGGTGATGGTGTCGGCATTTTCCTACCTGTACATTTCCCAGCTGCTGCGCCAGCGTCTGAATAGTGCCGGCGATGTCGCCCAGTTACTGGCCCAACAGATCGTGTACTCGGCCAGTAACTCAGTCCCCGATCTGGGCAGTACCCGGGTCGACACCGACAACCGCAAATCCGTGCGGGCCGCGATCGAGGGCTACCTCAAGACCGACACCAACCTGAACGATATGCTCGATTCGTTCGTGGGTAACGTGCCCATCGTTTACGACGCCGCGATTCTCGACCTTGACGGGCGCGCCCTGCTCCACAGCAATGCCGATCTCGACGGCAAAATTCTGACACCCCGTCCTGATTTTGAGCGCCTGCGCGGAGCCCGCTTCGCCGACCAGTTGCGTATGATCTACAGCCCGTCGGCGGTCTACAACGTCAGCCTGCCGCTCCAGCTCAACGGAGCTCCGTTCGGCACGGTCCGGGTTGGCATCTCCACCGTCCTTCTGAAGAGCGAACTTACACCCCGACTGCAGCATGCCATTCTGTTTTCGGTGTCCTCAATCTTCTTGTCTCTTTTCCTGTCAGCCGGCATTTCGCGCCTGGCTCTCGGCCCGCTAGCGGAGATCAGCCGAAACCTTGACGATGCGACGGGATTGAGCTCCGACGTTCCGGACGATGAACAGGTCGATCACGACGAGTACGGACTGGTGACGTTAAAAATCGCCAACCTCGGTCGCCAGATGCGCGATGCCAAGGAGATCTTTTCCGCACTGAAAGACAATGTCGATCAATTGATGGCCAACCTGCAGGACGGGTTGATGTTGTTTACGCGGGATTCCCACGTAGTTCTGGTGAGCGCCTCGGTTGAGCGCTTCCTGGGGCGACCGCGCAGCGAGATGCTGGGCCGGCCCGCCCGTGAGGTGTTCTCCACCAAAACACCACTGGGCGTCGTATTACTGGAGGCCTTCGAGCGCCGGCGCCCGCTTATGCAGCGCGAAGTTGAATCCGCCAACGGCCGCCGCGTTCAAGTATCGCTCGACTTCATCCAGGACAAAACGTCTCAGATCGGCGCGTTGCTGATCATGCGCGATACCGAATCGGTCCGGCGCCTGGAAGATGAAATCGAAATGTCGCGTCGTCTTTCCGCCAGCAGCCGGCTGACACGCGGAGTCGCCCACGAAGTTAAAAATCCCATCAATGCGATTGTGCTGCATCTGCACCTGCTGCAGAACAAGTTGCAGCAGATGGACCCCGGCACACGCCGCCACGTTGACATCATCGGTAGCGAGATTCATAGACTTGACCGCGTCGTTCAGATCCTCGTGGATTTTACGCGCCCGCGCGATCTTAAACTGGAGGAAGTCGACTTGCGACGACTGCTTGAAGAGGTCGTCTCGCTCGCCGCGCCCGAAGCGGACCAGCACGCGGTCGCCATTGTTCGAAACCTCCCGCCCGACCCGTTAATGGTTAAGGCCGACCTCGATTTCATGAAGCAGGCCATCCTGAACGTCGTTATCAACGGTGTCCAGGCCATGACCCAGGGCGGACAACTCACCATCAGCGCGCGCCGGGACGAGAACATGGTGATCACCGAGATTCAGGACACGGGGGGCGGAATCCCCAGAGACGCTCAGGAAAAGATTTTCGAGTTGTACTTCACGACGAAAGAAGGCGGCAGCGGCATCGGACTGGCGCAAACCTACCAGGTCATGCAATGGCATTACGGGTCGGTCGACTTCGAAAGTATCGAAGGCCAGGGCACCACTTTCCTGCTCCGCATACCTCTGGCAGAATCTCCACTAGATGCGGTGCGCGAGGCGGCAACCCGCGCCCGCTAGCTGTCTGCCTTGGTTGTAGAGTCAATTTTTGAGAAACCTGGGCTGGCCAACAGTTGGCAGCCGGCACTTACGGGGATAAAATCAACGCGTCGTAGATTTGTTAAAGCGCATCACAGAATAGGTATGTATCTGGCCGGCATACTCGGACTGTGCGCGCTGCTGCACGTGCCTAAGTCGGGCTACGTCAGCAGCGGACCTTCGTTCTTCGCTCCCGGGACCGTCCCTTCCGCAGCATTCAATCAGGAACCGGCCAAGCCCGACTCGTCCCCTTCCACTACGCAGCAGGAGCCGCCTAAGCCCGAAACCTCGCCTGCGGCCCCGCAGCAGCCCCGACCTTCCGACACGGTTCCGCCGCAGACAGCCAATCCGTCTGCCGACAGCCCGAGTGTGCAGTCGGGCTCGGGAGAGCCCTCGCCGTCGACGACCAAAAAAAAGACGACCAAAAAAAAGAAAAGCAGTTCTCGGACAGCCGGCCAGCAAGCGCAGAAGAAAGTTGTGCGTCGCGGCAGCACCGATGAACCCACCACCAAGTTGTCCCCCAGCATTACCGACGAACAAGCCGCCCGCCAGCGCCAGAACACCAATCAATTGCTGGTTTCGACCGATGCGTCGCTACAGAAGCTCTCGGGCCGCCAATTGACTAAAGATGAGCAGGAAACCGTCGTGCAGATCCGCAAGTTTATGGAGCAGGTCAAGATCGCCGATGCCGCCGGCGACCTGCAGCGGGCCTATAACCTCGCCGTGAAGGCTCACTTGCTTTCAGACGCGCTGGCGAGACCTTAGCTCCAACCTTCACTCACGACATGCGATCTATTTTGCTTTCGCCCGGGTTGCGCTCACTTTTCCAAGCAGCTCGCGAGACGGCTGCTGCAGCGGCCCGTCAATCTTGACGGCCTCGTTGAGTACGTCGCGGGCTTCCGCACTCCGGTTCAGTTTGGCGTATGCGTATCCCAGCCGGTACAACGCGGTCGCGTACGCAACATCGTCCTGCCCCTTCAGCAGGCTGGACGCCGATTTCAGTTCTGGAATGGCTGCCGCCGTCTTCTCCTGCTTCATGAAGGCATAGCCGAGCGTGGAGTGCGCGACACCGGCCGAAAGTTTGCGCGAGCGGTCCGCATCAGGCTCGCTGGCCTTGGCCAAGGTCACCACCTTCTGCGAGTACGTGACCGCCTTCGTTATGTTCGCAGGTTTGGAATCTTCCACGTACGTATTAGCCAGCATCAGCAAGGCGGGAATGCTGTTCGGGTTGGCGGCCAGACTCTTCTCGCCAAAGGCTACCAGGCGCGCGCTATCGTTGAGTTGCCCGGGGCCCAGGGTATACATCGCGTACTGCGATACCTGCTCCTGATATTGCGAACCTGGGTACGCCGCCGTAAAGCGCTCGATATAGGACATGCGGCTCTTGGCGTCTTTTTCGTCAGTGATCGCGTTGAAGGCGAGACTCTCCAGAAAATCGTGCGACGTCTTCATCGACTCTTTTTCAGACTGCACCCGCGTCGTGAAATCCTGGTCGCTGACTCCCTCAGGTTTGGCTCCTTTGCCGATACCTTCATAGGCGAGTCCACCCTTCTCGGCGTATTCCATGATCTTCGCGTCGCTCTTCATTTGTTGCGCAATTCCCGCCTGTGTAACAAGGATGTCGAGGTTGCGGGGCGAAGCTGCAAGTGCCTTATCCCCGAACTCGAGCGCTTTCGGCAGGTCGCCGGCACTCTGGTAGGACTGGGAAATCTGCCAATTGCCGTAGGCCAAGGCGGCGGGATTTGAGGAAAACTTCTGCAGAAAGTCCTGGTAGAGCGACAGCTTCTTCTGACCATCCGTCTCTTTCGAAATTTCCTGGAGAGCCAGGTCCTCGGGTGTACCTGCTGGAATCACGATTCGATCCAGCTGGGCCTGCGCGACTAGAGTGAGACAAAGAACGACCAGCACAGGGGACCAAAAATGCTTCATGACCCACCTCCGCGAATACGGCAGGAATTCCAATTCCTGCCTCCAACTCGCGCATGCTAGCGCTGAAACCTCTCTAATACAAGAGACTCGATCACCCGCGTACGTGATCCAAATCGCGCGCATCGGTCCGCCTCGCGTCTCAGCGGGGCGCGGGAGTCCGCATGGTGACTGCGAGCCTTGTCCGAATCGCAGGGCTCTTCCTGATTGGTTTAAAGTGACTTATATGCGCGCCATCCTGCAAAAGCGGGCACTTCGTTTTGTGCTGATTGCCAACGTGGTTTCCATGTTAGGCAGCGGCATGAATGCGGCCGCCGTCGCCTGGCACATCCTGCAGGCTACTCACTCCGAGATGGCCCTGGGAACGCTCGCCGTCCTGCAAACCCTTCCCGCCATGCTGTTGTTGCCTTTCACCGGGGTCTTGATTGATCGCGAAGACCGCCGCCGGCTGGTCATGATGCTCGATGCCTCCCGCGCGCTGGTCATCCTGACGGTTGCCATGCTGGCCTTCCGCGGCAAAGTGCAGATTTGGCAGCTCTACCTGATGAACACACTGGTAGCCGCCGGGTTCTGGATGTTCTGGCCTACCATCACGGCCCTCATCCAGGAGTTGACGCCCGAGGGTCAGTTCGTCGAGGCCAACACCTTTTTGCTCGCCGGCATTCAAGGCGGCTGGCTGATGGCCGGGGCGATCGTCGGCTTCGCTTACAACCATATTGGCCTGGGTGGTGTTCTCCTGATCGACTTCACCACCTACGTTGTCTCCTTCCTTTGTTACCTTACCGTGCGCAAAGGCAAGCACGTCGTGCCACGGCCCGCCGAACTGCGCGCCGACATGGTCGCCGCCGAAACTGCCGAGAAGCGTTTTTGGCATGAGCTATGGGAAGGCATTCAATTTCTGCGCGATCGGCCGAACGTGGTCCTGTTAGGCATCAGCTGGGCTTTGTTTCTCGGCGCCATGCTGACCGGCGTGGTCATTACTCCGTCCCTCAGTGATCGCATTTTTCATGCCGGCGCCGTCGGTTACGGGTGGCTCAATGCCGGCTGGGGCAATGGCGCATTTCTCAGCGCGCTGTACGTGCCTAAACTCATCGCCCGGCTCGGATCGCGAACCGCGATCACGATTTCCATGGGCCTACTGGCGTGTTGTATGACACTGTCGCCCTACGCAAGGATTCTGCCGGTCGCGGTTCTGCTCTATGGGGTGATGGGTTCAGCGCGTGGCGTCAGTGGTGTGGCGATGAACAGCAGCTTGATGGAACAGGTACCCAAGCACTTCATGGGACGTGTGCAGAATGCTTTTTATTTCGTCGGCACGTTTCTGCAAATTGCTCTTAGCGTGACTGTGGGATGGATGGCACAAAAGGTCAGCCTCCCGGGAGCCTTCGCAATCATAGGCGCGGTTTACCTGGTGGCTTTCATCACGGCCGCATGGCCGCTCGAATCGCCAGCACAACCCGTGTCCAACATCGCGCAATGACACCGCGCAATAAAACGTAGCTTCCCACGGCGACCTCGGCGTGATCGCTCGTGGCTTGTCGCTCACAACTCGTAGCTAAGGCTCGTAGCTCGCAGCTCATAGGTCCTGTTATCCTTTTCAATTCGCCGCACTCAGGAGAGTCTTATGTCCTTTCAGCTGGAGGGGCGCAACGCGGTCGTCTTTGGAGTCGCGAATAAGCGCTCGATCGCCTGGTCCATTGCACAAGGGCTGCACAAGGCCGGCATGAACCTCGCCATTACCTATCAGAACGAACGGCTGGCCGAAGAAGCCAAAGACCTCATCGAGTCGTTGCCGGGCGCCGAAGGTTTCATGTGCGACGTCTCCAGGGACGAGGAAATCGAGAGCACGTTTGCGAAACTGAAAGAACGCTACGGAAAATTGCACGTGGTTGTGCACAGCGTGGCTTATGCGCCGGCCGCGGAATTGGAAGGCGAGTTCATCAACACGACGCGCCAGGGTTTTGCCGTCGCGCATGACGTCAGCGTGTATTCGCTGATCGCGGTTGCCCGCGCCGCAGCTCCTCTTATGGAGGATGGCGGCAGCATCATCACCATGACGTACTACGGCGCAGAGAAAGTTGTCCCGCATTACAACGTGATGGCGGTGGCGAAGGCTGCCTTAGAGTGCAGCGTCCGTTACCTGGCATTTGATCTCGGCAAAAAGAAGATCCGGGTAAATGCTATTTCAGCCGGCCCCATCAAGACGCTGGCCGCGCGCGGCATCTCCGGGCTCAGCGACATGCTCAAATCCCACCGGGAAACGGCTCCCTTACGGCGCAATGTCGAAGTCGCCGAAGTTGGCTCGACCGGCGTGTTCCTTGCATCGGACGCCAGTTCCGGGATTACTGGTGAAACTATCTATGTGGATTGTGGGTATAACGTTATGGGGTTCAGGCCCAACCAGGAGTGACCTGCAGCAGCTGCCTTGCATCTAATCAGGCAGGATTTATGAAGCGCTTGGTTTTTGCCCTCTTTGCCGGTGCCATTTTGCTGTCCGTTCTGCGGGAATGGAACGCCCCGGCGGCCTGCCTGCGTCCTCTGCTTGAGCCGCGAAGCCAGCAACCCATCTTAGGCCGCCAATAAACTATTTGGAATTTGCACTCGGCTCTGCAGCCGCTGGGCCTTTCGGCGTTTTATCGTCCTCCGGCTTACGCGATAACTTGCGTTGTATATCAGGCCAGAACTCACTAAACAGGCCTCCTGCCGAAGCGTAAGCTATAGCCAAACCACTGCGCCCCATGGTCAGTTTGAAGCCGCGATCGTCGGCAGGATAGTAGATGTTCGAAAGTCCGCCGGACGTAAATGCCCCAAGCACGCTTGAGGCGTTGAATGCGCGGCCGCCACCGTCGGTGTGACAAACGACCTGCTGCAGGAGGCTGTACACAAACCGCCGTCCAACGCCACCATGCCCGCGACGAAAATAGCGGGGATCCTGTTTAAAGATGGTCGGATAGAGAAAATTGCTGAAGAATCCGGCGGACAACTGGTCTCCAAAAGCCGCGCCAAATCGTTTCCCGTATCCTTCGGCTCCCTGGCCGTAACCGGCAAACTGATTGTCCGCCTGGCTTACGCCGGCCTGGGCGGCGGCGATGATTACGGTCACCGGATCAAAGGTCGTTTTGGCAAACAAATGGAACTTTTCGCCGGTCGTGAGCGGAGGAGCATCCATGCGATCGGTGGTCCCGAACCGCGGAACAATACCGAACGTTCGTTCCGATTGTTCCTTCTTCTGCGCCTCTTTTTCCTGCTCAGACTTTGTCTGGGACGGCGCTTGCGGAAGCGTGCCCCACGAGTTGCTTGCATCGGTAGCCGTTACAGAGGGACTCGACAACTCAACGTCCGCGAAAACCGTTTCTTGTCCCTGGGCGGAAAACGTCAACAGGACAACGGACAACAGTAAATTCCGCCACATAATAATCAAATGCATCACGCCCGCGTCCTCCGCGAAAAAAGGTGATAATTGTCTGTGATGGGTGGATTCTAGCGCCCGACCACTTGGATTTTCCGATCGTTCTCCCCCAGCCTTTCGAGAGAGATTTCGACGTCGCGGTCGCGTTCGAAGCGCGCAAACTTCTCTCCCCACTCTATCAGGAGAACGCTGTTTTCCGCGACCAGGTCATCCAGCCCGAGGGTTTCCAACTCTCGTGGCGTATCCACTCGATATAAGTCGATGTGGTAAAGGACAGCTCGCGGACCGCGATATTCGTGCACCAGCGTGAAGGTGGGACTGGTGACGTCTTCCTCTGCTGCCGCTTCAAATCCGGCTGCGATTCCCTTGATGAGAGTAGTTTTGCCGGCTCCCAGGTCGCCTCGCAGCAACACCAGTTTGGGAGGGGCGAGCAATTCGGTCAACGTCCGCCCAAAGGCGGTCGTCTCGTCGGCCGAGTGGGTGGTCGTCTCTCGCATCATGCCGGTCAGCGCCGGCACCAGTATAGCGAGAGCCAAGAGAAGCAGTCCCGATCAGGCGCGCGTCAGCAGCCTAAAACAGTGATTTCGGAGCCGTGGCCGGGCTTTGATTCATGCCGAGATAGCTCTGGTCCGCCACCGACTGTAACGCCATGCGCAAGTTGCGATGATCGTCGTCGCCGAGCGCAATAAACCGGAACGGTTGCCAAGTCCCGTCGGTCGCCTTGCGGGTGGGCGAGAGCATCTCCGCCATGCCGATCACGGTTCCGACCTTGGTCTGGAACCCGATCTCGACGAAGTCACCCTGGCCTAATGGCTTGGCCAGTTTGACCAGTCCGCCGGTTACAGAGATGGAGTAGAGTTTGCCTCGTGAGCGCTGGCCATCATCGAATCGGATCGCAGCTAGCACGGAACCGCCTAGCTGCACCCGGGCCGCGCGCCGCGTGGGGTGCGGTTGGGGGAAGTGAGTCATAGCCGAGATCGACTATGAAGGATGGCCCGGGTTACGGAAAGATTACGGTAGAACTAGTCCGGATTCGCATGCCGGTTACCCGCCGAATTCGCGGGAAATCATTGTCCCAATGGGAGTTGCAGTTATTGACCGGTTAGCCAATGACCCAAAGCCAGCAGTCATTGACTAAGCGAACTTTCCGCACGAGATTGCGGGCGGGTAGACCAAGTAGTTATCCACTCAAGCCGCCTACGGTCGTGGCCTGCCCTCTCATCTAGCCGCCAATTTGAGTGTTGCTGTGCGGCGCTTCTTCACGCACGCGCCGGAACGCCTCTGGCAGCGCTTTGATTAGATCGGTCGCCACCAGCGATTGCTCGCCCATGGTCTCGCACGCAATGTCGCCGGCCAGACCGTGCAGATAAACAGAACTGGTCACCGCCTCCCGCGGGCGTTGCGTATTCTGCGCAATCATCCCGGCGACCATCCCGGTGAGTACGTCTCCTGTACCTCCCGTCGCCATTCCCGGATTGCCCGTCGTGTTGACCCAGACCTGACCGTCCGGCTGAGCAACCAGTGTGCGATGCCCCTTCAACACCACAATGACGGTGTGCTCGCGTGCGAAAGTTCGAGAGATCCCCACCCGGTCTTGCTGTACCTGCTGAATCGAAAGCCCCGTCAGGCGCGCCATCTCGCCCGGATGCGGAGTGATCACGAGTACACGACCCTTGCCGTCCAGCTTCTCCGCCGTGCCTTCGAAGGCATTCAGACCGTCGGCGTCGAGCACCATGGGCGCGGAATATTTCTGCACGACCGTGCGCACAAATTCTGTT
>Ga0193755_1000553_pt1 | contig 10847 bp, 4 predicted proteins | sample H1a2metaG_FD_144921 | JGI IMG/M metagenome (GOLD analysis project Ga0193755, IMG submission 144921) | Soil microbial communities from a riparian zone of the East river system, Colorado, United States - H1a2 | ecosystem: Environmental > Terrestrial > Soil > Riparian zone | place: USA: East River...
GTAGTCCCGTATGACGTGTAAGGCCGTGCCTCGGGTCTCATAGCTGTAGAGTGGCTCCTCCGCCGCCACTACCTCGCCCCAACCTCTAATGCCATTGCCTTCGACCCAGACCAGAAAAATCAGTCTTGAGTTGATTCGTCCAAAGCTGGTCTCGAAGGCTTCTCTCAGCGGCAAACGGATAAGGTGTATACCCACTCGTTCAACCTGAACTTGACGGTCGTCCGTAAATCGTCGGGCACGATCCACATTGTTCATTTCCTGTTGCACGGCGGGGCGTAACATAGCACATCGCGATATCTGAGGCAAGGAGTTGGTGCAACACTTGTTGTGCAATTGACATTGTGCAACGCCTGGTGTACATGTCTCCGCGCAGTTTTGTTTGGAAATACTTTCGCTGGAGGGACTTCGTGAACATCCGATTCTGTGCTCTTGCCCTGTTGCCCTTGCTTGCGATCTCTGCCACCGCGTCCTCTCAGGGTACGCGATTGCTCCGTCATCCGGCCGTGAGCCGTGACCTCGTGGCGTTCGAGTACGCGGGGGATCTTTGGGTTGTGTCCCGCAACGGTGGGGCGGCGCGCCGTCTGACCGCCACGCCCGGCGTTGAAACTGACCCGCATTTCTCTCCCGATGGCTCGCGCATCGCCTTTACCAGTACCGTCGCGGGCAACACCGACGTATACGTCGTGCCCACTGCGGGAGGCGATCCCACCCGGCTGACCTATCATCCCGGTATTGATCGCGTCCGAGGCTGGACGCCTGATGGTCGCAGAGTGATCTTCGGCTCGGCGAGGACCAGCGCTCCGCAGCAATCGTATTTCCGCCTGTGGAGTATCGCACTGGAAGGTGGCCTGCCAGAACCACTGCCCATGCCTCGGGCCTTCAGCGGCGCCTATTCCCCAGACGGTCGCAGGATGGCTTATGAAGAGTTCTCGACGGCGTTTATCCCGGAGTGGTACGAGGCCAGTCAGTGGCGACATTATCGTGGCGGCCGCACCCATCCGATTTGCGTGATCGATCTGGCCACCCATTCGTTGGAGAAGCTCCCCTGGAACAATAGCAACGACACCGATCCAATGTGGGTGGAAGATACCGCGTACTTTCTCTCGGACCGCAACCAGACAGTCAATCTGTTCTGCTATCGCTTCGACAACAAATCGATCAAGCAACTGACTCATCACGACGACTTCGACATCATGAACGCTTCGGCGGGCCCGGACGCGATCGTTTATGAGCAGGCTGGTTACATCCACCTGTTTGATATTAAAACGGCGCAATCTCGACAGCTGACCATCGACGTGACGGGAGACTTCGCGTGGGCTCGTCCACAGTTCAAAAAGGTGTCGGGGATGATCCGCAATGCGTCGCTCTCGCCGACCGGCGTGCGCGCGGCATTCGAAGCACGGGGCGACATTTTCACTGTGCCAGGCGAAAAGGGCGATTATCGCAATCTTACCCAGAGTACTGGTGCACACGAACGCAGCCCGGCGTGGTCGCCGGACGGGACCCAGCTGGCGTGGTTTTCGGATGCAAGCGGGGAATATCAGCTGATGATCGGCGAACAGACAGGAGTTTCGAAGCCGCGTGCCGTGGCCCTGCCCGTAGCTGCCTTCTTTTCATCGCTCTCCTGGTCGGCCGACGGAAAATATCTTTTGTTCCAGGATAGTCACCTTAGACTCTGGATGCTTGAGGTGACGAGCGGGCAAGCGACGACGATTGATATGGACACCTATTACGACCCAGGGCGCGAGCTGGAGGCGGTATGGTCGCCCGACTCGCGCTGGATCGCCTATTCGAAAAATCTCGACAACCACTTGCGGGCGGTCTTCGTCTACTCGTTAGCCGAGAGGAAAGCGTTTCAGCTAACCGACGGTATGTCAGACGCAGTTTCACCGGCCTTTGATGCAGGAGGGAAGTACCTCTACTTTCTTGCGAGCACGGACTATGGGCCAAGGACCGGTTGGTTGGAGATGAGTTCTCTGGATAGGCCGGTGCGCCGAGCTATCTATGTAATTGTGCTAAGCGCGACCGAGCCGTCACCGCTACTGCCGGAGACTGGCGATGAGAAGCCGCCCGCGCCGGCTGAGAAGGCGAAGCCGGAACCGGACACGGCTGTTGCGGTTCGAATCGATCTCGACCGGGTTGCCCAACGGATCCTGGCACTCAATATTCCGGCTTCGGATTATGCGAACCTGCTTGCTGGCCCGGCGGGGACCATCTTCTACACCGAGCCGATCAGGAGTGGCGGTGCAAGCGACGGAGGCCCAGCTTTGTTGCGGCTACATCGATATCAGTTCAAGGAGCGTGCGAGCCAGTCTTTCCTCGAGGGTATCCAATCCTACACGCTTTCGGCGGACAAGAAGAAGCTGCTGTATGAGGCGGCCGGCGCTGGGAGCCGTTGGGGAATCGTCTCGACAGAACGGCCGGCAAAGGTGGGTGATGGCGCGATCGACGTTGCGCAGTTGGAAATGTGGGTGGATCCGCGCGCCGAATGGGCGCATATCTTTCGGGAGACGTGGCGAATTCAGCGTGAGTTTTTTTACGATGAGAAGATGCACGGCGCAGATTGGCAGGCGGTCTATGAGAAGTATCTTCCACTACTATCGTATGTCGGACACCGCGCGGACCTCGGGTATTTAATCGCAACGGTGGGGGGAGAGCTTGTAGTGGGCCACTCATATCTGACGGGCGGGGGCGACCTCCCGGAAGAGAGTCCGGTCTCTGTCGGCCTATTGGGCGCAGATTACGCGGTGGAAAATGGCCGTTACCGCATTCGCCGGATTTATACGGGGGAAAACTGGAACCCGGGGCTGCGAGCGCCGCTGAGCGCGCCTGGAATTCGGGTCTCCGAAGGCGACTACCTCCTGGAGGTGAATGGTCGGCCGTTATTGGCTTCCACGAATCTCTATAGCCTTTTCGAGGGCACCGCTGGGCGACAGACATTGATCCGCGTCAACAACGTGCCCTCGCAGGAAGGGTCGCGACTGGTGACCGTAGTTCCGGTCGCAAGTGAGGAAGCGCTCCGAACGCGCGCGTGGGTCGAGGAGAACCGTCGCAAGGTGGACCAGTTGTCGGGTGGACGACTCGCGTATGTGTGGCTGCCTAACACCGGGGGAGGGGGATACACATACTTCACTCGTTACTACTACGCTCAACAAAACAAAGACGGCGCGATCATCGATGAGCGCTACAACCACGGCGGCATGGTGGCCGACTACATTGTCAACGAGCTGGATCGTAAGCTGATGGGTTACTTTGCAACTCGCGACGGCAAGACATCCACGTCACCGATCGCCGGGATCTACGGCGTCAAAGTAATGATCATCAATGAGTCCGCGGGTTCGGGCGGAGACGCGCTGCCATATTATTTTCGTCTGCGTAAACTAGGTCCGCTCGTTGGGACGCGCACGTGGGGCGGGCTGGTAGGCACTCTCGGAGTGCCACCGGTCTTAGACGGGGGCGGCATCACTGCGCCTACCCTGGCGTTCTACAACTTAAAAGGTGAGTGGGACGTTGAGAATCAGGGTGTGGCGCCGGACATCGAAGTCGAGGATAAACCCGACGAGGTAATCAAGGGACACGATCCTCAACTCGAGCGCGCTGTGCAAGAGGCTATGAAGCTGCTCGACCAGAATCCTTTGCGTCGAATGCAGCGGCCCGCGCCAATCGACCGCGTGAAAACGAGGTGAAATAGAAATGGATATCGCACAGAGAGATCGACCGACCGCCTACCATCAGGCATCGCGGATTTCGGATTGCGGATTTGTCGCTCCGAAATCAGAACTGTTTTGGGGCGCGCTTGCGATGCTCATCTTTTTCGCAGCCGCCGGGTCCGTTAATGCGCAAGCCACGGGGTCGGTCTTCAAGCCTATCGAGGCAATGATCCCGATGCGCGATGGCGTGCGTCTTCACACGCAGGTGTACGCGCCAACTCAGGCCTCGGAGAGGCTTCCGATCCTGCTGCTGAGAACTCCTTACGGAACCGGCGAGCTCGATTCGGCGCGGGTTGCGGCCTCACTACCCGAGTTGACAGCGGATGGGTACATCTTCGTCCTGCAAGACATCCGCGGGCGGTTCAAGTCAGAAGGCCAGTTCGTCATGCTTCGGCAGCCGCGAGATCCAAAAGACAAGAAGGCTATTGATGAAAGCACCGATACCTATGACACGATTGATTGGCTGCTTAAGAACGTGCCCAACCACAACGGCCGCGTTGGGATGGCTGGCACCAGCTACGGCGCGTGGTTGACCGTGATGGGGATGCTCGATCCGCATCCGGCGCTCAAGGCCGCAGTCCCACAGGCTTCTCCGGCGGACATGTGGATCGGCGACGACTTCCACCACAATGGAGCTTTTCGGTTGAGCTACGGTTTCGAGTACGCATACATGATGGAATCGTCGAAGGAGATTTCTGACGTTGGGTCCGTAATTGATCGCTACGACGCATACGAGTGGTATCTGAATCTCGGTCCGTTGTCGAATGCGAATGCGAAGTACTTCCAGGGTCGTCTCCCGACCTGGAACGATTTTGTTAACCACCCTGACTACGATGCATTCTGGAAGCGGCAGGGGTTCGCGCCGTGGCTGAATCGCGTGACCGTTCCGACGTTGAACGTAGCAGGATGGTGGGACCAGGAAGATTTCTACGGACCGCTCAAGATCTATGAGTTGCTTGAGCGGCACGATACAGAGAACAAGAACTTTCTCGTAGTCGGCCCGTGGAACCATGGCGGGTGGTCAAGAGGCGACGGCCAGAAGCTAGGCCGCATAGACTTCGGCAGTGCGACCGCTGCGTACTATCGGCGGGACGTGCTGGCGCGGTTTCTTGCGTACTACCTGAAGGGCAAGGGAAATCTCGATCAGCCCGAGGCGCTCACCTTCAGGACCGGCAAGAATGAGTGGGTGCGGCACGACGCGTGGCCGCCGAAACGCAATGTAGTCGCGCGCCAACTTTACTTGCAGGCGGACGGAAAGCTCTCGTTCGATCCGCCGCCGACGACAGTCAGGGATTCGTTCGACAGTTACATTTCGGATCCCGCGAACCCCGTTCCCTATCGTCCGCGTCCGATTGATGTGCGTTCGGGATGGACGACCTGGCAGGTGGAAGATCAGCGGTTTGTTGATCATCGTCCCGACGTGCTCGGGTGGACGAGCGACCCGCTTAACGAGGATGTGGTCATATCGGGGAAGATCGTAGCCCATCTCTTCGCGGCGACGACGGGCACAGACAGCGACTGGATCGTCAAGCTGATTGATGTGTATCCGGAGAAGTACTCGGCCGATCCGAAGATGAGCGGCTATCAATTGATGATAGCGGGCGACGTACTACGCGGGCGCTACCGTAACGGGTTCGAGAGGCCGGAGTCGATCGTGCCGAACTCGGTGACGCGCTACGAGATCGGGTTCCCCGCCAACGACCACGTATTCCTAAAGGGACACCGAATCATGGTGCAGGTGCAAAGCAGCTGGTTCCCCGTAATCGACCGCAACCCTCAGCGATTCGTGCCGAACATCTTTCTGGCTCAAGAGTCAGACTTTCAGCGGGCGACTCAGCGAGTGTTCCGCTCTGGCCGGCATGCTTCATACATCGCGGTTCCGGTGGTTCAATCGGCTCGGTAGTAACGGTTCAACGCGGGGTTTCGCCCTGCTCCCTCAAGGCGGAGCAAGGCAGATTCAAGCTTGATGATAGCCTTGCGATCAAACGCAGCGCCCGTCATTCCAACCGCCTGAGCGTTGTTCGCCGACACATTGCTCGTAGGGGCAGCGACACTCTTGATCTCCAGCTGTGCAACATCTGCTGCTCAGTTGACATTCTGCAACGTATGGTGTATACACCAGCGCATCTTCACGGGTGACGGGCGAGCCGCGAGCTTCCGCGAATGGGTTATCCGAATAAGAAGGCAGCGGCAAATATCGGTATCGGAGGTGTGTGATATGAAGGGGATGTACTTGATTCACTTAAAGCTGGCTTACCTGCTCCCGCGGGTTCGCGCAGTGCACTTCGGCGTCGTACTTCTGGTGGCGGTGTTCGCGACGAGCGCAGCCGCGCAGACGACTTCAACCATCGAAGGAACCGTAAAAGACTCAAGCGACGCGGTGATTGCCGGTGCGACGATAAAAGTCAGCGGCAACTCGCTTTCGACCGAGCGCACGACCACCAGCAACTCAAGTGGCACGTTCCGGGTTACGGCCCTGCCGGCGGGGACCTACACCGTTGTCGCCTCGCAACCGGGATTCGCGACGCGCTCATTCGACAATGTCGAGCTGACGGTCAACCGGGTCCTGACTCTGGACGTTCAGCTTGACGTGGGTGCGGTTGAAGAGCGAGTTGGAATTACTGCCGCCGAGCTATTGCTGGAACCCACGGCTTCTTCAACGGGAGCCACGATAACCCCGCGTCAGATCGTGGATCTGCCGGTCAACGGCCGGAACTACCTCGACCTTTTGCAGCTCGTCCCCGGCGTCACCATCAATCGACAAGCCGATCCTGGCGACGACACCGCGACACCGGTGCTTGGAGAGCGAGGCGGGAATACCAACTTCCTGATCGATGGACAGCCAAACAAGGACACGGTCAACGGAGGACCGGCCGCGCAGTTTAATCAGGAGACCATCGCCGAGTTTCAGGTGTTGACCACCGGATACAAGGCGGAGTTCGGCCAGGCAACCGGCGCAATCGTCAACGTCATAACCAAAAGCGGAGCCAACGACTATCACGGCGTGGCGTCGCTGTTTCACCGCAACAACGCTTTCGACAGCTCGAACTCGCTTGACAAGACAAAGACCGACGCGCCTTTTCTCCTTAGGTGGGACTACAGTCTTGCGCTTGGCGGACGTATCATAAAAGACAAAGTCTTCTTCTTTGGCTCCTCCGAGCGCATCACCGAAACCCGCCGGCTGGACTTCGTCTTTCCCGAAGCCACACCGCAAATCGTTCGCGATTTCGAGACGAACTTTGACAACCCAACTCGCAACTTCGAGACGCGCAATTTCCTGAAGTTCGACGAGCAACTCGGCCGGCATCACTTGACCCAGCAGATGAACTATACCAACGGGCTGATCCGAGAGTTTCTTCCGCTCTCGCTTGCGGCAAACCTGCCTTCAACTCGGAACGACTCCGGGGCGCGACACCTCTTACTTGGATTCAGCGACACCGCGCTTTTTGGCGACCAGGCCAAGCCCTGGCTGGTGAATCTCCGGTTCGCTTATCGCGGCGAGCCGTCCGATACTCGACCATCGCATCCGGATGCCGGACCATCAACCGTGTTCAATCTTTTTGACAGCCTCACCACCGGCGGAGTTTTTGGCAACCTGGGTCAGGTTCAGTTCGGCAACGGAGTAACGGCCTCAAATCTGGACCAGAAGTACACCTCGTTCTCGGCCAGCGCCGACAAGTACTTCGGTCCGCACAATTTCAAGTTTGGGTGGAATTTCCTGCGCACCAAGGTGGACGGCCTTGAATCATCCATCCTATTCAACCAGCTCTTCGCCACACTGGATGATTTCGCTGAGTTCGGTCCGGTCAACTCAGGCTTCTTCACGCTGATCACCATCGGCGGACTCACACCGGAAGACAACGAAATTCACCTGCGGAACAACTACAACGGACTCTACGTGCAGGACGATTGGAAGATTCATCGTGCGTTGACCCTTAATCTCGGGTTACGCTGGGACTACGATTCCGAGTTTCCAAACAAGAAGAACTTTTCCCCTCGGCTTGGAGCCGCATGGGCGATCAATTCGAAGACGGTCCTGCGCGGCCACTTCGGGATCTTCTATGACCAGTTCCGTCTTGGACTTGTGCGCGACATTCCTCCATTCGGGGGCGCGGATCGTCGCCAGGTCCAGCCGTTCTCGTACCCCAGAGGCTTTTACGGTATCCCGACGATCGCGCCGATTCTGGTTGGGCTTTGCTTGTCGCCTGTATTAACCGATGCACAGATCGCGGCCAACGGCGCCGATTGCCCCTTTGGTCCGCTACCATTCTTTGGAGTCGATCATCTCAACAAGGTCGTTGCGCCTGGTCACGCGCCGATTCCCGCAAACGCGGTGATCAACGTCGCAACGATTCAATCGCTCTCGGGACTGACGCCAGAGCAGTACGCCGCCCAGGCGAGTGCCTCGATTGGCTTGCCGGCGGGATTTTTCTTCTTCGGGCCATTTGGAGCGCTCACTCACGACGTCGTTCCCGCTGATGCCGTCCCGATCAGTATCGACAATCGATTTAAAACGCCTCACACGTTTAGCTACGGCGTCGGGATCCAGCGTGAGATCACCAAGGACATGGTGGTTGAGGCTAATTACTATCACCGCGACATGCGCAACATTCTAGGTGTACGCCAGACAAACATTGCTTTCATATCGCGGCTCCCCGGGCACGCGACTACTTTCGAAGAGCCGCTCACTACTAGCGGGATAAGCACATTCGGACCATGGTATGAGGGCGTGTACAACGGGTTGACCGTGAGCTTCAACAAGCGATTTAGTCATCGCTTCATTATTGGAGGCAGCTACGCTTACGCACACCAGACCGACAATAACGCAGCTGGCGTTTTAGGTTTCCCGTCCGACAGCTTTGTTGGCATAGTCCCCGAAGTCACTGAAGAGGCTACCGGCAAGACCAATAAGGGCGGGTCGTTCACCGCCGCCAACGGCAACCTTATCGCGCAGTCAGGAACTTTCCTCAACGGGCCAGACCTCGACAAAGGCCCGTCTGATCTGTCGGTCTCTCACATTTTTCAGATCAACGGGCTGGTTGAGTTGCCGTGGCAGATCCAGATAAGCAGCATCTTTCGAACGCAGAGCGGCTTTCACTTCAGCCGCGAGGCCATGACGCCGGAAGACCCGGATGGCAACCTGAACTTCAACGGCATCGATCACGGGCCGGGGGCTGGGCGCAACCGGTTTGACGCGCCGCCGTTTGTGAATGCAGACATTCGCTTTTCAAAGCGCGTCGGCATCGGCGACCGCGTGAAATTGCAGTTCTTATTCGAGTACTTCAACCTGTTCAACAATGCCAACCCGGCGGCAGTCGAGGTCGGCGTCGGGAGACCGATTCCGTTTGGCAAGGCTTCACAGGTCTTGCCGGGACGCGAGGGCCAGATAGGATTTCGCATCGAGTTTTGAAAGCTATGCACAAAAAGATTGCCCTGCTGCTGGTTTTGCTTAGTCTTTCCATTCGCCTCCTGGGGCAGACGCCCGCCAAAGGTCTCGAGGGCGTCTGGCAAGGGACGCTCGACGTAGGCGAAAAGCTAAGGCTGGTGTTGACGGTTTCAAAGTCGGCCGATGGCTCTTTTTCCGGAAAAGTCGACAGCCTGGATCAAGGGGCGAGCATTCCGATTGAAGTGATCGCAGTCAATGGCGATTCCGTCCGCCTGGAGTTGAAGACAGTTGGGGGCGTCTTCGAAGGAAAGCTGAGTGCCGATCGCTCGGAGCTGACCGGAACGTTCTCGCAAGGCGGCGGTGTTCTGCCGCTCAGTTTCAAACGCAGCGAAGCAACCGCTCAGGAGCAGGCGAAACCGGAACAGGCGACGAAGCCCGCCACACCTCAAAGACCGATAGACGTGCCGGTCGACGTGACCATCCCTGCACCGCCAATCGCTTTCAAAGGCGGGGCGAAGACGCACCTCTGCTACGAACTCCACATCACAAATTTTGGCCGCTCCGATTGCGTCCTTACTCGCGCCGAAGTGATGAGAGGCGATTCTGAAAAGAAGACGCTTGCGGCTTACAACGGAGACGAGCTTGGAAGCCGAGTCGTTCGTCCGGGCGTGACCGCAGCCACAACCGAGGAAAAGCTGAAGCTGGGAGCGGGACTGCGGCTGGTCATTCATCTCTGGCTCACGTTCGATACGGCTGCGGAAGCTCCCGCCTCAATCCAGCATCGGCTTAGCTTCAAGGTAGGCGACTATCCCGAAGAGCTCTCGGTCGACTGCGCGCGCGCAACGGTTGCGAAGGGACCGGTGATCATAAGCCCGCCGCTGCGCGGGGGGGAGTGGCTTGCGGCGAACGGGCCGTCCAACACCTCCGGACATCGGCGCGCCATGATTCCTATCGGTGGCGGCGCGCACATCGCTCAGAGATTAGCGATCGACTTCGTGCAGCTTCGCAACGACGGCCGCACGTTCGCTGGAGATCAGAAGGACAATAAGAACTACCGCTGCTATGGGACCGATGCTCTTGCGGTAGCCGACGCCGTTGTCGTAGCGGTGAAGGACGGAATCCCAGAGAATGTTCCTGGAGCGAACTCGCGGGCGGTACCTATCACTCTGGAAACCGTCGGAGGCAACCACGTCATTCTCGACCTGGGCAACGGGCACTTTGCTTTTTACGCTCATCTTCAGCCTGGCAGTCTCCGGGTGAAATTGGGTGATAAGGTACGCCGAGGCCAGGTGCTTGGGCTGGTGGGGAACTCAGGCAATTCAACCGAGCCGCACCTCCACTTTCATATCAGCGACGCGAATTCCCCGCTCAGCTCGGAAGGGCTCCCATACGCTTTTCCGGCCTTCGAGGTCCAGGGTAAAGGCTGGGGATGGAAACCAGGAGCGGCGAACTCCCCTATCACGAAACGTGAGATGGAAATGCCACTTGAGCTGGAGGTGATCCAGTTTCCTCCTGAACGATGAGCAGCGCTCGCTGACTCTAGCTACTGTGAGCCTGCCAACACAACGACAGAACCTAACTGACTGTCTCGAGAGCTTAGGAGGCGGCAAACCGTCGCGTCAAACTGCGGAATAGCCGATAGAGCTGGTTTGACAGGCTCCGCTGCTGCTATTCGACGACGGCGAGCACTTGTTTGTTGTTGACGTTCTCGCCTTCAGCGACGCGAACTTCAAGGATGCGGCCAGCCTTGG
>Ga0193755_1000554_pt1 | contig 10843 bp, 10 predicted proteins | sample H1a2metaG_FD_144921 | JGI IMG/M metagenome (GOLD analysis project Ga0193755, IMG submission 144921) | Soil microbial communities from a riparian zone of the East river system, Colorado, United States - H1a2 | ecosystem: Environmental > Terrestrial > Soil > Riparian zone | place: USA: East River...
ATTTATCCACCAGGCCCGTTCCGATGAGTGCAGTGGCCGCGGTGGGCACATCGCGAAAATAGTTGTGATAGAAGTCGAATCCCACGCGCCGGAAAGGCTGGACGTGGACGGTGAGATAACTGCGGCTCAGGCCCGCTCCCGGAGTGATCCCGTTCGTTGTCAAGCCTTGCGGGGCGTCCGCGATCAACGAGTGATATACGGACATTGAGTTTTTGTAAGAAACCCCATTCTCCAGAAACACGAAGGGCCGATCGAGTCTCCACTTCAGCGTGCTGAGGGCGACGCCGGTGGTGCTGGTGTAGCGGAACGAATCGCCGCTTCCGCCCTCGAAATTCACAAAGCTGCCCGCAATCCGCTGGTTTGGGTTGTAGTGCCAGGATGTCGGATCCGGTGTGGAGCCGGCGAAGGCCCCGACGATCACGCCGCGGGCGACGCGCCGGCCGAAGTATCCGCCGTCAATTGTATCCAGGCTATTGGCCCAGGGCAGGTAGAGCCGCCCAAATCCGGCCACCCATGGCGACTCCGGATTGTCATACGTCAACTGCATGGTGTACGTCTTGTTCAGGACGCTCTGCAGGGTTTGTTCTTCGGTCCGCGATTGTTTCGTGATCCGCCCTCGCCAGTAGCCCTCCAGATTCCAATGCGTTCCCATGATGTGCGTGATATCGCTGCGGGCAATGAGTCCCACGGCAGAACTGTTGCCCGCCGAGCCAGAGATGCCGCTATAGTCGAAACCTATGCGGCCGCGGACCCGCTCCGTCAAGCCCGGCATCGACGTCTGGGGTGTGTGCCCCTGGAACGCTGAACCCTCCGCTGGAAGGAAAGCATTCGCGCTGCTTGACGCGCTCTTTCGGAACCCACCCGATGCGCGCTTCTGGGCCACGGCTTCCGTCTCCTCAACTGATAAGTAGGCCCAATCGCCCGGCTTCACGTCCCGCTTCGCGTCCTTCACCTCGGTCAAGGACGAAGTTTCCGCTACCGATATCACCCGCAACTGGGCCACGGCGGCGCTGGCTTCCGCCGCGGTAAAAGTGCGACTGGACCCCTTCTTCGACTCTGAGACAGTCAGCAGCATTCCTTCTTCTAGGCCCGCGTTGCGGCCGCCCGACAAGTACACCACCCCGCTGGCGACGTACTTGACCTTGAAGCCGACTTGCACGTGCTTAATCACGTTTCTGGTGATGGCAGGAAACTCCGTTGCTGTGATGCCGACGAGTCCGCCGCCCGCATCGGACGCCATCTCGCCCGCATTCCCGTCCGCGGGATTCGGCGGCATGACGGTCAACGCGATCAGGTTTCCCGTGGTTGCCAACCCGTAGGGGTGTTCACAATCCAGATCCACGACCAGGCGGGTGATCACCGGGGCAGAGCTGGTCAATCCGATTCGGACGCCCTTCACGCCGCCCTGGTTGACTGAAATATGCTTCTGCCGCGCTTCTGCCAGCGTATTCGGGAGATCGAGAACCAGCCTGGGCGGGTTTGCCGCCATCATCACCCGTGGAGTTACCGATCCGGTCAGCTTGACTTCGATCTTCAAGTTGTTGCCGCTCGACACCACACGGACACCCTGGATTTCCGTCACTGAGCGCTCCAGCGTTCTAGCGGCGCTCAACGACACGAATAGTATCAGCAGATAGAGCTGCAGTAGTCTCTTCATTTGTCTGTCTCGCTTGTGCCTGTGCTTAGGGTCCTTTTTTGATTCGTCGCTGGAGCGACGGGGAGATCGTCGTCATCCAGTTGTCCATCAGGCCGTGGCATTCAAGGCAGCTGGTCGAGAAGCCTTGCGCCACGTGATTGGGAGATTTTGCTTTTCGGAAGTCGTCCATATGACAACTGGAGCACTCGGTCGACAGCCCTTGCCGGTTGAATGGGCCGACCGTCCCTACCTTATGGCAGGAATAGCAATCCACCATCGCGTGCGCACCGATGAGCGGAAAACGATCCTGGTGCTCGCTAATGTTGTGGATCGACACCTGCCAGCCGGTATCGCGGTGGCAAAGATCACATTGAGCCCCATTTTTGCGGCGATGAATGTCCGCGTGACAATCCTGGCATTGTTTGCCGGCGTTGGCGAAGACCAGATCCTCATGGCAGTCGCGGCAGCCTACCTTGGAATGCAAGCCGCGCAGTGCGAACCCTGTCTTGCGATGATCGAATTCCGGAACCACCCGGATGGGTATCCACCCCTTGGGGGTGTGACAGTTCTCGCAGGGAATGTCCAATTTCCCGTGCGGGCTGTGGGTCTTGTCTTCTGCGCCGCGCTGACGATCATCGCGCGCGTTTAATCCAGCTTGTAGAACGAATACCAACAGCGCTAGTGAGATGACTTTCGGCAACACCGCACGTCCCTGAGTTCGGAATAGACCGCGCCTGCTGCGCTCTAGAAATCCCCCTTTCTACCAGCGCTTCAGAACAACAGCTCGAATTCGTCTTACTGTTCCGCGATCGGTAAGGTCATTTCAGCAGTGTTTCGGCTGTAGGAGAAGGTCTGATAGGTACGGTCCCAGTGGGACAGTCCCATTAGGGCAGTCGTCCACCCGACGCTGGTACAAGATTCGCATTAGGTTTTGGCATTTGGGCAGGAAAGGTTCATTACCGCTCGGCCAGTCTCGAACGGGACGATGATGGCGATCGAGGCCGAACAATGTCGCGAGCAGATAGGACGCGATGACTATCAAACAAAAAATATCGGGGAAATACGCGCCACACGTCGATAGCTCGATTGAATACCAGATTGAAAGCTAACTGGCACTCTCAGCCCTAGGTAGTGCGCGCGACGAAATCGGCTACGGCTTGCGAGAGCCAAGCACTAAAGCGAGGACGCCGCCGGCCAGCAGAACAATGCCAACGGCCGGCGGTAGTTTCTCGCGATGTTCCGTTTGTACGCCGATCTTGGTGTCTCCGATCTTTACGCTGTGATCCTCACGTTGTGGGATTGGAACCACCAGTGCACCCAGCCCCAATACCAGTAGCAGGACTCCAATAACACGAAGGCTATTCATAGAAAGTCCGCGGCGCCAAGTGAAGGCGGATCGGTTTTTCTCCTTCTATCTCTGTTTGCTTATCTCTCTACCCAAAACGGCTGATCAACCGCCCTTTGCACAAGCCAGAATCTTGTTTGCACTGAAACCGCGCGCTCGGCTCAGCACGCGGTCTCGATCCATTAGAAGCGAATCTTCAGGATGGTGCCGTTCACACCCACCAGCCAGCCCGCCTTCGGAGTCGCGAAACCAACCGCCCAGTAGCCAACTACCCCATTCAGAAGAAACCAGTTCTTCCCTTCGTCCGGAGTCCAGGCCGCGCCGCCGTCATTTGCCGTGATCACCACCGTGCGCGCAAAATTGTCGCGCTCCTCATCGCGTTCATCATTGCTGCGCTCATCGTTGCCGATGCGGTAGGCGTAGCTCAATCCGAAAATCGCGCCCGTCACCGGAGGTGCATTGGTGAGCGTCCAGTTTCTCCCACCGTCGTTCGACGTGGCGGTGCGCGCATTGTTCGGGTCCAACGGATCCAGGTCGCCGCCGCCCACAATGCCGTGCCGCTGATCCCGGAACGCCACCGTGAAGTCGCCGGCACTCGGGGAACTCACCAGAGGAGTGTCATACGCGTTCCAGGTATTGCCACCATCTCGGGTTGCAAGAATGCGCGCCGATGTCGCGCCGCCCGTCGCGATCCATGCATTCCGCTCGCCCTGGGTCGCCACGCAGGTGCCGCTCGCAGCAAACGACGCTTCTCCCGGCAAGGCGGGGGGCATGTTCGCGCTGATGTCTTGCCAGGTCTGTCCATTTCTGGTTCGCAGGTCCGGAAACACTCCGTTCACCGAATCACTGTGCGAGATGCCTCGTCGCGGAGTCCAGAACGCAAAGCAATCGTAGAACGCGCCCACCAGTTGATTCTGGAATTCCATGGTCCAGGTCGCACCGCCGTCTATGGTCTTGTAGATACGGAAGTCGGTTGGGTTGATCCCAATCGATTGCAGGTAGGCAACCTTGTCGCTGACTCCCTGCACATCGCGGAACTGCAGCGCTTCGGCACCCGGCACCACGCCCGCCGTCCAGGTCTTTCCGCCGTTGGTGGTGAGCACGAAGGTGCCGCCGCGTCCGGATGCCCAGACCACACGCGAGTTGACTGGGCTGACCGCAATCAACCCCTGCGTGGTGCCGCTGTTTTGCGGGATCAATTTCGGTTGATGGACTTTCGATCCTTCCGCAAAACTCAGGGTTGCGAAGGCAGCAAGCAGCAAAACAACGGACAAGGAGGGCTTCAGCATAGGGTTATCTCCGGGAGGCAATTGACGACGTGGGCCGGAAGTATAGGTCTCCGCGATAAACCCTGTCAAACGGGCGACTAGCGGGCGTTTGGGCGCGAGCGGAACTCAAAGTGGAGCGACGGGGTTCTCGCCCGCCCAACCGGACGATCACATCTCACCGCGACGGAGTTCCTCCTCGAGCGCACGTCGCGGCCCGTTCTAGCAACAATTCGCGCTCGCGTGCGTTGCGTGTGAGCGAAGCCGCGCGTTCGAATTCGGCCCTTGCCTCCTCGAGCCTGCCAAGCTTGGCCAGCAGGTCGCCGCGTACGCTGGGCAACAGGTGGTAGTCCCGAAGCGCCGGTTCCGAATTCAGGGCATCGACCAATTTCAATCCGGCTGCCGGATCGAACGCCATACCATACGCGACTGCCCGATTCAATTCGATTACCGGGGACGGCGTGAGCCGGCCAAGCTCCCCGTAAAGTTCGACGATGCGCGGCCAATCCGTTTGTTCAGGAGTACGCGCCCGCGCGTGACACGCCGCAATCGCCGCCTGCAAGGCGTACGGCCCGCGGACTGCACTCAACCGCTCGGCTTGATCGAGAGCCGCCAGTCCACGGCGGATCAGAAGTTGATCCCAGTGAGCGCGGTTCTGATCGAACAGCAGCACCGGCTCTCCTGACGGGCCGACTCGCGCTCGCGCGCGGGATGCCTGGATTTCCATCAGTGCGACCAGGCCGTGCACCTCCGCCTCCCTCGGCGTCAGCCCGGCCAGAATGCGTCCCAGCCGTAGCGCGTCATCGCACAGGGCCGGACGCATCCAATCGTCGCCTGCGGTCGCGGAGTAGCCCTCGTTGAAAACGAGGTAGATGACCTCAAGCACTGACGCAACGCGCGATGCCAGTTCGCTCCCGCGTGGCGTCTCGAACGGAACCTGTTTTTCTGCCAGCGTCCGTTTGGCGCGAACGATGCGCTGCGCGATGGTGGGCTCAGGGACCAGGAATGCCCGGGCAATCTCGTCGGTGGTCAAGCCCACAAGCAAACGCAGGGTGAGTGCGACTCGAGCTTCTCTGGTTAGCACGGGATGGCACGCGATGAACACCAGCCGCAGCAGGTCGTCATCTCCGTCAGGCTGGGTTGCAATTCGAACTCCTGAGCCCGCGTCAAGCGTCGCATCGAGGGCGGCTTCCAGGTTGGGCACCTCCATCTCCCGGACCGCCACCTCCCGGCCAAGTTCCTCATGCTTGCGATCAAGCAGAGTTTTCCGTCGTAATTGATCGATGGCACGATGTTTTGCGGTGGCCATCAACCATGCGCCCGGATTGTCTGGGACTCCAGACTTCGGCCACTGCTCGAGCGCCGTAACGAGCGCTTCCTGCGCCAGATCCTCGGCCAGGCCAAGGTCGTGCACGATGCGCGCCAGGCCGGCAATCACCTTGGCCGACTCGATCCTCCAGACCGCGTCGATAGCGCCGTGGATATCAGTAGTGGTCACGGTATCGATCACACCACCTTTTCGAAGGTCAGCGCAAGTCAGGAGCCGTTGGGGACAACCGCCCTCAGGGCGGACGAGGGTATCTGCCTGGATGGGACCCTTCATCCCCGCACCGTACACCTCGAACCATGAAGTCTTATACTTCTCTGGGAATTTTTCTCGTTCACCACCGGGTAGACGGATCGCCAGCGTCCGCCCAATTTGTCAGGTAAGCGTGAAGATAGTGCGCTCATCGATCCCAGCGTTCGAGCATCAGGATCAATGAGTAGCCGATATTGGGAAGGCTGCCATCAATGACATTTTCCATGCAACCGATCGGCCACGTAAGAAGCCCGTATCAGCACCAGAAAGATGTTCCCCGAGGTTTAGGGGCCAAGCACGATGCCGAAGGCGTTCTCGAAATTCTCCCGGAGTTCGAACCCGGGCTGACCGATATTGAAGGCTTCTCGCACCTGTTCGTCCTCTGGGCTTTTGACCGGTCCGAGGGCTACGAACTGCTGGGCACGCCGCCCAGCGACAACCGACCGCACGGCGTGTTCGCGACCCGCTCTCCGCGGCGTCCGAATTCCATCGGCCTAACCGTGGTCGAACTGCTCCGGCGTGAAGACACCAAGTTGCACGTGCGCGGAATCGACATGTTAGAGGGCACACCCATTTTCGACATCAAACCTTACTTGTCGTCCCCTGCGCCCGAGACTGTGCGCAGAGGATGGCTGGCCGAAGCGGAAGCTCGCAGCGCGAAATAGTCTCAGCGCATATCCGAACTGGCAGAAGCCGATTTCACCATCATTTGTTTTCTCTGTGGCCCTCTGTCTCTGTGGCGAGTCGGAGTTGACGGATTCCGAGCCCTAATCCCTGAGAGTTCTTGCCTAGAAAAGAATCGTTAAAATTTCGTGCATCAAATTATATGCATATACATCTATTAAAATATGGACGCTTCTAACTTACCGTCGCTCGCTTGCATGTGCGGAAGCATTCGCCGCACTTCCCGAGCGCTGACGCAGCTTTATGAACAGACCTTGCGCCCCCTTGGCTTGCGCGCCACCCAATTCACGATCCTACAAGTGCTGGCCCGGGCCGGGGAAGTCTCCCAGGGGCAGTTGGGCGAAATCCTGGCCATGGACAGCACCTCCCTTACAAGAACTTTGAAAATCATGATCCAGCAGAGTTGGGTCGCGGAGCGTCCGGGCCGGGATCGCCGCGAGCGCTGGTTGCGCCTGTCAAAAACCGGGGAAGCGCAGATGAAGCGTGCTCTTCCGGCGTGGGACAAAATTCAATCGCGCCTGCGCCGCGAGATGGGCGAACCGGCATTCGACAAGTTAATCCGCGAGGCCAACCGACTCACCGCCATCGCCTTAAATCAAGGAGAGTCGTTATGAAAAACTATGGAAAGCTTACCGCCGGGCTGCTCGCCGCCTGGTTCCTGTTTGCCCTGTCAGCGTCGGCCGCGCATTTGTTTCGGAACGACGAAAACCGTTTCGGAATCCAGGTTGCGCTGGCGGCTGTATTGCCAATTCTGATCTTCGGAGTATGGTTCGCCGCTTCCAAAGAATTCCGCCAGTTCACTTTGTCGCTAAACCCAAGCATCCTGACCCTGGCGCAGTCCTGGAGACTGATCGGCTTCACTTTCATTTTGCTGGAAGCGCATGGCGCCTTGCCCGCAATGTTCGCTCTGCCCGCCGGATACGGCGACATGTTCATCGGAGCGACCGCCACCTACGTGGCGCTTAAGCTCGCGAACCCCGCCCACCGCACCAGCTTCATAGTCTGGCAAGCGCTGGGCATCACCGACCTGGTGTTCGCGGTAGGTCTGGGCACGACCGCCGGCCTGCTGGACCCGGGTTCGTCGATGGCTCCCATGTCCGTGCTGCCCTTAAGCCTGGTTCCGACGTTCCTGGTACCGTTGTTCCTAATGTTTCACGTAATCTCAATCGCGCAGGCGAGAAGTTGGAAGATGGTTGCGGCTCAGGCTTGAGACTCAGGACAAGTGCACGATATCAAACAGACGGAGAGGGGCAGACGATGGCGTCTGCCCACCGCGCTTCTAATCAGCTTCCGCGTAGATTATTGGCGGGATTTAACGGCCGTCCCTAGGCGCGTCGCTGATCGATAAGCGGGGACGCTCAGTAGCGGCCTTCGCGTCCCCACAGCCGGACCTGGTCTTCCACGGAGAATGCCTTCTCCGGATCGACCGCAAACTTTGATTCCAGTGCGAAGGCGTGGGTTTCGAGCGGAACCGTGAAATGGGCGTGGGTGCGGAGGAAGGCGCGCACAAATAAATCGGTGTACCGTTCGACGCCCAGAATATGAAACTGCGCCGCGTGCACCAGCCCATGGAACAGCGTGCGCTCCATGATCAGATCGTTGAAGACGATCACGTCCACAAAGGTGAGCGAGGCCATATGCGTGAACTCGGGCAGATTGTCGATGCCCAGGGCGCGCGCTTCAAGGTAAAACGGGGGAGGGGGAAGACGCCGTCCATGCAACTCGACGGTTCGTATGCGGTCGAGCAGGGCGGAGGAGAAAAACGGTTGCAGGATTTCTTTTTGGCGAGAAGCCAGCGGCCGTCCGCTCTGGTAATAGAGCTCGCGCTGCTTGCACAGGTAATCCGCTACTCGCTTCACGGCGTTCAGCACCTGCGATTCGGGCAGGCTGGCGGCGTCGGGCGGCATCAGGTTCTGGATCGCGAGATAGTAGTCGCTCAGCGCGACCGCTGCGCCGATGGTTTTGCGCAGCACGTCTTTCTCGCCGTATCGGGCCAGGTTTTCGACCGAAAAGCGCAGGCGAAGACGGTCGGTGGCGCATTGCGCGCTCAGCAGATCGAGTTGCGCGTGGCGCAGGTCGGCGTTCATCTGGACGATCGCAACCCGATCGTCCGGGTCATTCCACGAATACATCGTTACTACTCCTTGCAGGGATCCTGCGGGCTATCCAAGGAACAGGGGAAGGCCTATAATTTGATTTGTTATGTATACAGCGTTAAGTATACACTGTCAACATTATTTTCCACGTGTAAGTTACGTTTTACAGGCGGATGAAGGAGACCGGACGATGCCCAGGCAGGCGGATCCCGACCTAGAGAAGCGCATTCTGAACGCCGCGCAGAAGTTATGGCGCGGAGGCGGGGACAAGACGATGAGCATGAGGACGCTGGCGCGGGCAGTCAAGACCAACACCCCGGCCATCTACCGCCGTTTCAAGACCCGGGAAGACATTCTGCGAGCCCTGTTGTTGCAGGTGCGGAAGGATATTTATGAAGCGCTGCAAGGGGCGCAATCACTCGAGGAAGTGTGCGAGCGCTACATTGATTTCGCGTTGCGGCGTCCCAGCGAATACGAACTGTATTACGCGCACCAGTACGAATTTCTGCGGGCTGCGCGAGTAAAAGGCCGCGGCGAGATGCCGGTGTTTGAATGGGCGCTCAAGAGGTTTGCTGAGCCGCTAGGTAAGTCTCCAGAGGAGCGCATGCGGGTGCTTTTCGCGGTGTGGGCGTTGGCGCATGGAACGGCGACTCTGCTGATAGCGAAAGCGACCCCGCCAGAACTGGCGAAGGAACTCCGGGCCGGGTGCGTAAATGCGGTCGTAGACTTGTTACGAGCCGCGAAGGAGCGAGCGCGCTGAGATGTTTGGCCAGGATCAGCAAAAACCGACAACGCGCGGGCACCTCACTTCACAAATGTCAGTCCATGCGGCACCAGATGCGCGAACACGTAGGCATACAGCATCACGATGATGCCCACGATCGCTCCCAGCGCGACCGAGTGCCAGGCGACGAAGCGAAAAATCTCACCTTCGTTGCCAACCTGCTCGGTTGCAGCGGTTGCGATGGTAATGGATTGCGCATCCACCATTTTTCCCATCACGCCGCCGGCGCTGTTGGCCGCGCACATCAGGACCGGGTCGATGCCCAGTTGTTGCGAGGTGATGCGCTGCAGGCTGCCGAACAGCGCGTTGGAGGACGTATCGCTTCCCGTCAGGGCAACACCCAGCCAGCCAAGGAATGTGCCAAAGAATGGATAGGCCCAGCCGGTGCGGGTGAAGGCCAGCCCCAGGACTGCGTCCAGGCCGGAATAGCGGGTCACGTAGCCCAATCCCAACATGAAGGAAATCGCGACGACGGCTAGCCGCATGCGCGCCACGGTGCGCGCGAAGATCTTCAGCAATCGCGCGGGGCTGAGTCCAAGCAACAGGCCAGACAACACCGCCGCCAAGAATACTCCGGTGCCGGTGGCCGATAGCCAGTTGAAGTCATAGCGCGCCGCTTCGGGCGTTGGCTTTGTAACCACGGGCGCCGCACGGTAGATCGCATTGTGAAGATAAGGCACGTCCCAACCCGGAGGACCGGACCGCGCTTGCCCGTCGGGCAGCATCACCTTGAAGGAGGGCGTAGTCGCAAGGTTTAGAGCAAGTTTGATTTTCGGCAATCCCCACAGCAGAACGATCAGGGATAGGACAGCGAATGGCATCCATGCTTTCAGCACCTGGCGCAGCGGATACGATCGAACTTTCGCCAAGCCATCGAAGTCGGCGGGCATCCAATCCGCGCCGAACTGGTCCGTAATGTGCGTGACGTGGGGAACTGCGGTTGTTCCCGTTTGGTCGTAGTCGAAGCGCCAGATTTTTTTTGGCTTCCATACATGAAGGAATACAACGGTCGCCACGATTGAGATGGCACCACCCATGATGTCAACCAGGTTGCTGTCGACGAAATTCGACCAGAAAAACTGCGTAAGTCCGAACGAAACGCCGACAACCAGGATGGCAGGCAGGACCTCGAGAGTTTCGCTCCATCCCACCATCGTGCGCACCAGCCAGAACGGTACGATCACCGCCGTGAACGGCAGGATACGTCCGAGCATTGCGTTCAGGTCGGATTCCGGCAGAGCGGTGACGGCGGCCAGGGTATGCACCGGAGTGCCGATCGCGCCCCAGGCCACCGGGGCAGTGTTGGCGATCAAGTTCAGCGCCGCAGCGTGGAACGGCCGGAACCCGAGCCCGATCATGAAGGCTCCTGCAATTGCGACCGGAGCGCCGAAGCCGGCAGCACCTTCAATGAATGCGCCGAAACAGAACGCTACCAGCAACACCTGCAAACGCCG
>Ga0193755_1000555_pt1 | contig 10841 bp, 8 predicted proteins | sample H1a2metaG_FD_144921 | JGI IMG/M metagenome (GOLD analysis project Ga0193755, IMG submission 144921) | Soil microbial communities from a riparian zone of the East river system, Colorado, United States - H1a2 | ecosystem: Environmental > Terrestrial > Soil > Riparian zone | place: USA: East River...
TGCCGATGAAAACGGCATTGTGCCGAAAGTGTCCCGCCATCTCGGGCGCAACGTAGGGTGCCCGGCCCATGGTCATCATGTGCACGATTTCGACATCGCGCACGTGAGGCGCGCGCTGCATCAGCGCATCGACCAGAGTTTCGGGCTCGGCGCAGCCCGGTTGAATGTAAACCCGCATGCCGGACTGCACACAGCGCAACGCCTCTTCCGCGGTGCGTAATTTCTTTTTGTATTCGATATCCCAAGACATCGGACGCTTTCTCCTTCAAATCAGTTCTGGTGCACTGCGCTCAATTGCGGACTGAGCAGAGCCTTTTCGTATCCGGTCGCTGCGTAGAAGATGGCGCGATCGAAAAACTGATCGAGCAGCTGCAGCATTTCCAACTCGCCGTAAACTTCGGCGGGACGTTCCATCTCGGCTTCGAGCTTCAGGTATTCCCAGAGGTTCTCTTTCGTCAGAACGATCACCCATACCAGCTGGCTCAGAGATACGTGCTGGGTGGCCCGGAGCGCGCCGATTTCGAGGTAACGATCCTTAATGTCGGACTCGCTTTTGCTGAGCAGCCAATCGCCCAGATGGCGATAGATCTCATAGACACGCTGCTGCAGATCTTCGGCGGGGACGTTGCAGTAGTCGTGGGTGCAGGGGGACTTTTGAACCTTTTTCCGAAGGCTGACAGCGAGTCTATCCGAGTGAGTTTCAATCAGACGCACGAGTCGGTAGGCAAACATCATGACCGGATCCTTCCTTCCCTCCGATTCCAGTCTCCACTTCCCGGGGAATGCCAGCCGTGACTCTTCGCACCTCGGGTTGTGATCTGGGTCACAGGATTTCTGCTTGTAATACAAGCACTTGCACCGACCGGTCGGCTGGTGGGAGCGATTGCGGAGAGGATGAAATAAAGAAGATTCATGGATGTTTGGGAAGCCGGGCCGACCAGGGTGCGCTGCTGCGGGCGTGAAAATCCGACCGCTAACCATGGATGGTACATGAAGGACTTCGGCCGCCTCATCACTCGGACCCGGTTGGCTGGGCTGGGATCCGGTGACGGAGCGGCCGAAATCTTCCTCCGGAGGCGGAAAATGGACGACGTGTTATGACAGGAAAAACTCCTTCGCCACGGCAGCCCAATCCTTATCCGAGATCTGCATTGCCAGGTTGTCCATGGCCACCCCACCGTCCTGTGCCAGGGCTCCGAGCGCCATGGGCATTCTGCGCTGCAGGCGGCTGGCTGACTCTTCGGTCCACCAACGCGCCAGCGCGCCGCCGAGCAGGTTGCGGAAGTTGGTCTTGGCGTCGGGCGACTGCACCGTCACCAGCCAGCCTTCTCCGTAGGGATCCTTTCGCGCGAGGTCGGGGTTCTGAACCGCAGCTTCGTTAATGTCAGCGACGCTGCCTTCGATGGGCGAAACCATGTCGACCGAGGTGCCATCGCGATGCAGCGTCCATACCTTCTGCCCTTGGCGAATCCACTGGCCGCGTTGCGGCAGCGAGAGGCGGTCCACTTTTCCGGTCAGTTTCGTGGCGAACTCATCCATACCGATGCGCACCAGGCTCGGACTCTCGCTCAACGCCCAGGTGTGGCCGGGGTGAAAGCGCAGTTTCTCAGGAACCTGGAAACCGCCGACCAGGCTCGGCGCCAACCGCGCGGGTGCCTCCCGCTTGGCTTGTAGTGCGGGTTGAACCACAACTTGTTTACGGCTGTGAAAATGATCGATCAGCAAGAAGGTCACGAAGGTTAGGAGAACCAACAGGACTGTCATACATTACCTCTCCGGAAGGGCCGTCGTTTCTGCCGCTCTTCGTTTCCGGGCCGCTCGCCAGTCTTCGTAAAGGCAATCGTCCCGCCAAAATGGTGGTGAATGCGATGGCGTGTATTCGGTAGGGAATACCGGAATGGAATCAGCGACTTAGTTATGCATCGAGGAGAAATGCATCGGCGCGCTTGTTGAGAGGCTCAACAGTATGACGATGCAAATCACAACAGCCCTCAAGGCTGATTGCCGAGAATTGATCGGCCGCGACAGGCAAGCTCCGCGAAATCATCTGATTAGAGAGGGCGCGCCAATCGCTGCGGATAACAACAGCGAACGATGCGGAATGCATCGTGCTGCAGCTCCTTATTGCGGTGCCGTCCCCTTCACGACGAGCGCAAGCGGCATTTCTTCACCGGAAGCGAGGTGCAGGGTTGTCGTAAAAATAGAGTGACCTTCGTCGTCTTTAGAGATTCCGGAAGGCGCCCGGCCTTCGGCAGGAACCAGGCTCAGGGGCGCCGGGTGTCGGGTCTTGGACGCCTGACGGCTCAAGGAATAGAACTCCGAAGCCTTCGGTGCCGCCTCGGGGCCGGGGTCGACGCTGGCAGGAATCAGCAGCAGGAAATCGCGGCTCGGAGCCACGCCGAGGTGATCGCCGTCGTTGGGCATCAAGGCGTAACGCAATGTGTAAAAACCGGCCGGCACTGACTGCCCACGGTAGTCGTTGGAGTTGCGGGTAAAGTGTAGAACCCCGATCAAAGTTGATTCGGGGAGGCGGTCATACACAGCGTCGGAAGCAGCATTTTTGGGCTGAGAGGGAATCGACTGTCGAAACCAGACCTCGGCTACGGGGTTGCTGTCATCCAGAAAAATGCGATAGCCCTGCGCGGCCAGGGCCTGACGGATGGGCTGAGGCACGACTGGGTCATTCAATGATCCCATCGTCTCGACTTTTCCGGTTTGAGCGTGGCTGGTTACCGATGCCGCAACGAGCGCGAGCATCGCGATGGTCGTAAAGACTCTTTTGCGCGAGACACCACTAGCGCGGGACGCCAGATTCCGGGACACGAATGAATTCTAACGCGCGAACGTGCCCACGAATGCGCTACGCCGGCCGTGATTGTCCCAGGACTCTCCCAAACCGGGACCCTTGTAAGCATCGGTGACGGCGACCGCGGGCATGGAATGCGCCACCGGAGTCAGCGGCGGATAGAAGGTAACTTCATTTCCGCACACGTGATCCTTGTCGCCGAGCGAACGCGTCTGCACCGTCGCGAACTGCCCGGCGCGCAGCAGCGCGACGCCATGACGCTCGTGGTTGACGATCATCTCCATGGGTGCCGCCAGTGTCTGATCGACATTTTTCAGGAGTTCGCCGCCCATCTGCCTGGCGAAGCTGGCTAGCGCGGCGCTCTGTTGCGGGGTGGCTTGATCATCGACCAGCAATACCGACTTAGCCGGATAAGGATTGCCGTATGGGTCGCCTAATGTGGCGCGTGCGCGGATAGCTGCAGCGACCGTCAGGCCGTCCAACGGCACCCCATCCCAGCTTCCGCTCTGGACGTGCCAGGCCACGATAGCTTCGGTCCCTACGAGGTTGACTTCCCCATTGGCGAAGCACTGGCCGGTATATACATCAGCACTACGGGTTTCAATATAGTCCCCACGGATCTGCTGCGCGGAGAGACCGATCGACAGGAAACCGACGACAAGGAGAACAAGAACAGGCAGGCGGAGACGCATAAGACACCTCACCACTAAATTCGATGCTCCCATTTTCGACCAGGATGCAGCGAAAGGAAAGTCCGAAAACACAGAACAGAATGGTTATGACCCCCGGTAAGCAGAGCGAGCGCTAGCGTTGACTTGTTCCAGGGTGCAGCCTACCATCGATGACAATCCGCTCGAAAACTCAAGATCCATGCTAACCGAGACGATTTCCCATTACCGTGTCTTGTCGCAGGTAGGGGGCACGGGAACGGGCGCGGTGTATGCCGCAGAAGACCTGAATCTCGGCCGTCGTGTCGCGATCAAATTTCTTCCCGACAATCTGGAAAAAGATCCGTTAGCGTTGGAGCGCGTGACCCGCGAAATCCTTGCGGTGTCGGCGTTGAAGCATCCCAACATCTGTGCGGTTTACGAGGTCGGGGAGTCCGAAGGGCGGCATTTCGTCGCAATGGAACTGCTCGAAGGGGACACCCTTAAGCGCAGGCTCACTGGCGAACCAATCGAAATCGACGTTCTGTTCGATCTTGCCATCCAGGTAACCGACGCGCTACAGGCTGCACATGGCAAGGGGGTTCTTCATCGGGATATCCGTCCGGGAAATATATTCGTGTCGCAGCAGGAAGTGGCGAAAGTTCTCGATCTCGGCTTCTCGCCGGTAGCCACGGAATCCAAGTCTTCACTTGAGGAAACTACGCGAGGCACTACCGCCACTGCCAGCCAAGGCCTGCGGGAGAGCAAGAGTTCCGCTGTATCGAAAGTGGCCTACGTCTCGCCTGAGCACGCTCGCGGCAAGCAACTGGACCAGCGCGCCGATCTGTTTTCATTGGGTGTCGTACTCTACGAAATGGCGACTGGCGCTCTCCCCTTCCGGGGAGATACACCCGCGCTAATGTTCGATTCTCTGTTCAACCGCACGCCGGTCGCGCCCTCGCGGCTGAATCCGCTGGTGCCCGAGCGGCTGCAGGCGATCATCAGCAAGCTGCTCGAGAAGAGCCGGGATGCGCGCTACCAGTCGGCGACCGAAGTTTGTGCGGATCTAAAGAGGGCGCAGCGCGACCTGGGATATGGCGCGAGCCCGGCCGCCACCCGTCTGACTGTCCGTGCGCCGTTGCGACCGGTGCGCTCGGGAACGCTCGGTAAATACCTCTCCGCGTTTGCGCTGCTGGGGGCGATAGTCGCCGGGGGAACCTTCCTTTATATGAAGCGCGCCCGGGCGCTTACTGAGAAAGACACAATTCTGCTGACCGATTTCGTGAACACCACGGCCGACCCGGTCTGGGATGTGACGCTGAAAAAAGCAGTGGGCGTGGACTTGGAACAGTCCCCCTACATCAACGTGTTTCCGGAATCAAAAGCGCGCCAAACCATGCGCTTTATGGGACGATCACCGGACGATCGCATCAGTATCGAGACCGGGCGCGAAATCTGCCAGCGAACCGGAATCAAGGCCATGCTTACCGGCACGATTGCCAACGCTGGCAGTGCATACACGCTCTCTCTGGAAGCCGTGAATGCCGCGACCGGAGATGTGCTGGCCAGGACCGATGCGCAGGCGGCAACCAAAGGCGAAGTACTGAATGCCCTGCATAAGGCGGACTCCCAATTGCGCGGCAAGTTGGGAGAATCCCTGGCGTCGATCCAGAAGTACGACAAGATGCTGTCGGAGGCAACGACGCCGTCCCTGGAAGCCCTGCAAGCATTCACGACGGGAGATTGGAAACACGCCGGTGGAGATGAACTGGCAGCAGTTCCCGATTACCAGCGTGCGATAAGTCTTGATCCGAATTTTGCGACCGCATACGCTCGCTTGGGTACCGCTTACAACAATCTGGGCCAGAGCGTGTTGTCGGAAGAAAACCGCAAGAAAGCATTCGAGCTTCGGGATCGTGCGAGCGAGCGCGAAAAGCTGTACATCATGTCGCACTACTACGCCGACAGCGGACAGTTCGACAAGGGAATTACCGCGCTGGAGCTCTACGAACAAACTTATCCCCGGGATTCCACTCCTGCCAACAACCTTTCCAGCATTTACAACCAGCTGGGGCAATACGAAAACGCCCTCGACAAGGCGCGGAAAGCGGTCGACCTCGAGCCGGACTCCATCAGCGGGTATGTAAATCTTGCCATCGCGTATGCGGGCTTGAATCGAATGGACGAGGCCAAGGCAACGGCCCTGGCCGGCCTGAAGCGTGCGCCGAACATCGGTAGCCTGCATACATTGCTGGCGGGGATCGCGTGGAATCAAAGCGACGCTGCCACCATGGAGCGTGAGCTCAGTGCGGCAGAGGCGACAGGCGGCGATGGGCGATTGATGGCTTTGAGTATGCGGGCCGCACTTGCCGCCGGGCACGGACAATTTCAGCAAATGCGGAGCGTGATGCAGAAGATGCAGGTCGCCGCCGGCGAGAGCAAGTTGCAGGAAGCGGTTGCCGGCGCCGACGCGCAGCGGGCGATTTGGGAAGCTCTCGTGGGATTTCGACCTCGTGCCCGGGAAGCGGCGAACCGCGCGCTGGGCGCCTCGCCGCCGAGCAATCTGGCGTTGAACGCGGCGCTTTCCTTAGCTCTGGTTCGAGAGGAAGACCGCGCGCTCAAGATTGCAGATGAAGCCGCGCTGCAACGTCCCTTCGACACCATGGTTCAGTTCGTCACGATTCCGAGCGTGAAGGCAATCGTTGCTATGAATCATGACCAGGCGGCGAAGGCAATCGACCTGCTCGACGGGGCAATGGTTTATGGCCGATCGAATTGCGGAGTGCTGTACGCACGCGGCATGGCCTATCTGCAGGCCAAACAGGGAGCGCAGGCCGCGCAGGAATTTCAGCGCGTCATTGACAGCCGAAGCCTCACCTTCGATCCCGTGGCCTCGCTTGCGAAGTTGGGGCTGGCACGGTCTCACGCCTTACAAGGCGATAAAGCGAATAGCCGCGTGGCCTACCAGGATTTTTTCGCATTATGGAAGGACGCTGATCCTGACGTACCGCTGCTGCAGCAAGCGAAGGCCGAATACGCGAGCGTGCGCTGATTCCCAGCCTTATCTGATCCACCTCAACCCTATTGCAGCTGAACTACCAGGATGCGACCATCGGAGTGATAGCCGCCGCCCGTAGCATTGCGGGCGTCCTGCACTGGGTTCGGTGGCAGGTAGTAAGTGAGACTTTTAATCTTCTCGGTTTTCTGCAGGCTTGCGCCGATGTTGTCGCGCTCGCCATCAACCGCGGGATCGATCTTGTGGGTGACCTTTCCGTTGCGCTGATCCTTTTCGAAACCAATATCATGCGTGCCCGCGCCCACCCAGACATCCATTCCGTTGAATTGAAAGGCCGCCTTCCAAATGCGGAAATGATGGCGGCTGGCTACTACCGCGTAAGCCTCGGCTTGTTCGTAGCCGTAATCCTGGACTCGGCCAAACAGGTAAAGCTCACTCATGGGCATCGCCAGGTAGGCCTTCTTCTGGTAAGTCTCGAGCGCGGCTTTTAGTACGGATTCCCGAACATCGCGGTCGGCGACGTGCCACTCGGCCGCGGTCAATACCTCCTGCACCCGTTTCAACTCGCCGACAATGACGAAGTTGACCATGTCTCCCTGGTTCTGAAACTGGTCGTTGACGCGGCGCGGAAGGCTGTCGATGTGGCTGCGCAACTGCGAATCGAGTGGCGAGGTAGAGAGCTTGAGCGGTGGCAGAGCCGGAGCAGTAGTGGTCGTGGGTGTCGTGCCGTCGGTTGCCGAAGATGAAGCAGCCGGTTGGGAGTTCGCTGTGGCGGTCTTGCCGAACTGACCCGATAACCAGGTTTGGGCCGCGGTCGACAAGGCACCCTTGATGTCTTTTACCTCGCCAGTATTGGTGCCTTGCGTGGTGCTAGTGGCGGTTGGCGTGTCGCTAGCTGGTTTCGTGGGCGCCGGCTGCCATGCCTGCTGGGCTAAGGCGGTGCTCGCCACGGGCTGTTTATTTCCCGACTGAAGTTCTGTCCCGTCGCGCGGTGTGATGTGTACCTTCACCGCGAAGCTGCCTTGGCAAGGCGCTGCACCCTCCGCATTGATCCCCAGGAAAAGGTGGCCCTCGCCGGGTACGCGAAGACTCTGGCTGGCTCCCACTAAGGTCGCGCTGCCGTTTTCCTGCGTTCGCGCGACCAGAGCGCCGGGCAAAGCTGTCGCCACTGGGAGTTTTTGTGCGGAACTCGCACCCGCCACACCCGCAGGGTCGCAACCGTTGCCACTGGAGGCGGCCGCGGCCGTGATCGCGAGCGTATCGCCGTCGTGCAAATCGACGCCCGTATCGGTCCAGACCTGCGCTGTCGAAATGGTGAACTTATAGTCCTGTGCGAACAGAGGCGCGTTCACCAGGACGCCGAGGGCGAGCGGCGCCAGGGAGAATGCAAAGACAGAACGGGAAGATTGCTTCATGATCGAAACCCCAAAGTTGAAGAACCGCGAGTCTGGGGAATCGCGGACGAAGTCCTCATTATCCACTAATTCAAAGTGGGAGGCGCGGGGTAGAGTCCCCGCGCCGGAGACAACCTTAGTCGCATTTGCCCGTGCCGTGGCATGTGCGGTTCTTGGCGCAGCAGTTGCCCGGCTCTGCCAGAACGCCGTCGGGGCCGATGCAGGTTTGGGTGTGCATGCACCAGAACAGGCCGTCGTTTGAGCTCTGTACGTTGGGGTCGGGCTCGGACAAGATGAACTGGCCCTTCCAGCGCAGCGCGGAACACATGTTTGGATTGTTCGTGTCGAAACGGTCTGGGTTGCGAATCATGCGGCACCTCCCGCAGCCTTCAAAATGGCTCGCTTCACGGCGACCCGAGCCAGTTGCACTTTATAAGCATTTTGACTTAGCGGCTTGGCATTGTTTAGCGCGGCATCCGCCACCTTCTTGGCGGTCTCTTCGCTCACCTTCTGCCCTTTCAGCGCCGCTGCCGCTTCCGGCGAAACCCAGGGCGTGGGAGCAACATGTCCCAGGACAACACGGGCGGCTTGCACGTTCGAGGCATCCCCCTGCAGCGCTACAGCCGCCACTGCCAAGGGCCAGTCAAACGCCGCTTTTTGACGTATTTCGTAGTGAGCGACTTTCCACCCTTCCGCGCTGGGAAGAGTGATTTCGGTTACAAGTTCATTGGGCAGGAGATCATGCTCGCGATCTTTTTCCGTCTTCGGAATCACGTAGAACTTTTCCAGGGGCAACTCCCGCTTGCCCTTGGGTCCCTCCAGCCGAACCTTGGCGCCATACGCGATGAGCACCGGCACAATCGTGGAGGGGCTGACGAACTTGGCCACTCCGCTATTTCCGAGGATCGCGTGGTAGCGGTTCTCGCCCGCGGGGACGAGGTCCTTGCCGGATTCGTCTTTCGGAAGCAGTCCGAGACCGTTGCGGAAATACCAGCAGCGCGGACGCTGGCATAGGTTTCCGCCCAGCGTTGCCATATTTCGAATCTGCGGGCTGGCCGCCTCCTGCACAGCTTCGGCCAAAGCCGGATACTTCTCCTTGACGCTGGCGTTCTCGGCGACTTCCACCAGGGTGGTGAGAGCGCCGATCCGCAATCCGGAACCGTCCGGATTAACGCCCGACAGTTCTTTGATGTCTTTGATATTGACCAGGCGCTTGGGTGCGACAACATCCTCTTTCATCAAAGCTAGCAAATCGGTGCCGCCAGCCAGGATTTCCGTCTGGCCCCAGGTGGCGCTAAGCAGACTGGCCGCCTGCTTGGTGTTGGTTGGGCTCACGTATTCAAAAGCTCTCATTATGCACCCGCCTTCTGCGCCTGATTCATGGCGGCTAGAACCTTGTCGGGAGTGATGGGAAGTATCCCGACTCTCACTCCGAGGGCGTTCGCGACCGCATTGGAAATGGCCGCGCCCGGCGAAACTGCCGGAGGTTCGCCCAGTCCAATGACGCCGCGCTCGTCGTAACCCTTCCCGGTCATCATGTGGACTTTGAGTTCCGGAATATCGTTCAAGCCTGCGAGACGATAGAACTCCATGTCGGCATTAAGCATGCGGCCGGTAGTGGGGTCCATGACCTTCTCTTCAAACAGGGAATAGCTGATGCCCATGATCAACGCACCCAGAACGCTGCTCTCGGCCATCTTCACGTCGATGATGAGGCCGCAATCCTGAACGGCAGCCATCTTGGTGACTTTGACGATTCCGGTCTCTGTGTCGACGGCCACTTCCGCCATCTGTACGCCACCGACGCCGCTATTGGTGAGGTCGGGCTTGTTCTTGGCAGCGGCTTGATCGTTGTGTCCGTGACACGTGATGGGGGTAGCGCCGATTTTCGCGCAGGCCTCTTTCCAGGCCAGCGAGCGATTGCCGTCAGACTTGACTTGCACCCGGCCGTCCTTGCATTCAAGATCGTCCGGTTGCGCGTTCAAGGCGGGCGCCACCTTCGCGAACAGGGCATCGCGCGCATCGACGACGGCGCGTCGAGTAGAGGAGCTAACCCCGCCCGGCGTGGTCGATCCGCCGGAGCCGCCCGAGGGCGGGTACTGCGTGTCGCCGATGTAGAGCTTGATGTCCTCGACTTTCAGGCCGAGGGCATCGGCCGCAACCACGGCGATGCAGGTGCGGGTGCCGGTGCCGATATCCTGCGTCCCCATCTTGATGTCGACCGAACCATCAGGGTGGATGCTCAGGTCGCAGTCGCTGGCGTGTCCACGGCCGCCCCAGGTGTGGAGAGAAAGACCGACACCGCGCGCGATATTTCCGGAAATGTTCTGCCCGCGCGGGTGCCACTTTTCTTTCCACCCGATTAGTTCGGCAGCGATAGGGAACTCTTCGCGATATACGTTTGGGAGCCGGGTAAGGTCGATATTCTTCAGGAAGAATTCGTAGGGGTCCATGTTGAGCTTGGCGGCCAGATCATCCAGGGCCGACATGGTCAGCACGGCTGCCTGCGGGTGATTGGGCGCACGCCACGCCCGGGCCGGGCCGATGTTATTTCGGATGGCGGTATGTTCCTTGCGCTGATTGGGTGCCGCAAAACAATAAGGTATCGGGGGCATGCCGCCGCCTCCCGGGCCGCCCGTTCCCCACGATTGGGATTGCCAGGCCACCAGCGTGCCATCTTTCTTCGCGCCCACTTTCACGCGGGCGTAGGCCGACGGGCGCGCACCCGCTACCTGTAGTTCGGAATCGCGCTCCAGCATCAGGCGAACCGGCTTGCCGCCCGCTTTTTTCGAAAGCTTGGCGGTCACGATGCCCCAGCGGTCCGGACCGAACTTGCTGCCGAAACCGCCGCCCACGTGATCCTGGTGGACGCGGATATTGGCTGCGGGAATCTTCAAGGGCTCCGCCATCTGCCCGGCAATCCCCGATACGTTTTGCGTCGACATGTGCACGAACAGGTGATCTGGATCGGTCCACTC
>Ga0193755_1000557_pt1 | contig 10829 bp, 8 predicted proteins | sample H1a2metaG_FD_144921 | JGI IMG/M metagenome (GOLD analysis project Ga0193755, IMG submission 144921) | Soil microbial communities from a riparian zone of the East river system, Colorado, United States - H1a2 | ecosystem: Environmental > Terrestrial > Soil > Riparian zone | place: USA: East River...
AGCGGCGCGACGTAGAGCTGGATGAACCCGTAGGACTGGCAGAACACGACGATGCCGACCGCCGCGATCACGGTCGAGAGCACCGTGGCCTGCACCCGCGTGCGGTCGTCGAGGATGCCGGCGGCGAGCGCGAAGCGCGGGCTGCTGCGCGCGGCGCTGATCGTGAGCCCGGCGCGGGTGCGGAAGAACAGGCTCACCAACACGCAGGCGAGGGCGAACAGTCCGAGGGTTCCCGTGGGGATGGTGACGCCGCCAAGCGTGAAGCTGCCGAGGTTGTCGAGCAGCTTGTCGTAGACGTCGGTGAGCGTGAGCGTGGTGCGCAGGCCGCGGCCCGAGATGGCCCACACGAGCTGGGGGTTGTGGTACGGGGCCATGGTCCAGAAGATGCTCATGCCCGACACGATCGCGAACCCGAGGTAGGTGCCGACCATCATCTCCTGGCCGCGCGTGCGATTGAGCAGCACGCCGTAGGCGGCGCCCGCGGGCACGGCGAGCGCGGCGCCGATCAGCGCCGAGAGCCCGAGCCCGCCCCAGCCGCCGAGCCCGGCGTTGAGCGTGGTGACGCAGCCCACCAGCCCGCAGATGATCCCGATCGGCAGGCCGAAGTTGAGCCCCAGGCCGCCCTGGATCGAGGGCAGCAGCGCGAGCACGATGATCCCGTTGCGGGCGATGCGCAGGATGCAGTCGGTGAACAGGCCCGGCATGTCCATCTTCGTGACGAACGCCACCGCGAACAGGAGCAGCAGGAACACCGCGATGAGCAGGCGCGGGATGCCGACCTCGCGCACGATCTCGCGCGCCACCTGGAGCGCGGAGCGCCGCGGCTCCGCGGCCACGGCCACGGCGCGGGGCTCAGCCACGCGCGGCTCCGGCGGCCTGCGGCTCGCCCGCCATCGCCAGGCCGAACGCCGCGTCGCTGGCGTCGGGCGGCAGCACGGCCGCGATGCGCCCGCGGTAGACGATCGCGATCCGGTCGCACAGCGCGCGCAGCTCGGCGAGCTCCGAGGAGGTCACGAGCAGGGTCATGCCCCGCTCGCGGTTCAGGTGCCGCAGGATCTCGAGCACGCGCTCCTTGGCGCCCACGTCGATGCCGCGCGTCGGCTCCGAGACCAGCAGCGTGTCGGGCTCGAGCGTCATGGCGCGGGCGAGGCACACCTTCTGCTGGTTTCCGCCCGAGAGCCGGCGCACGTGCTGCTTCGGCCCGGTGCAGCGGATGTCGAGGGCCTGGATCATCTCACGCGCGTGCTTCCGCACCGCGGGGCCGTCGAGCAGCCGCAGCGGAGCGATCGGGCCCGGCCGGAGGAACCGGTTCTGGGCCTCCATCGCCGTGATCACGACGTTGAGCTCGATGCTCTCGTCGGGGAGGATGCCGACGCCGCGGCGGTCTTCGGAGACGAACGCGAGCCCGGAGTGGATCGCGGCACGCGGGTCGCCGAGCGCGAACGGCGCACCGTCCTTGAGCACCGTGCCGCGCGCCGGGAACAGGCCCATGAGCCCGTTCGCGATCCCGACCTTGCCGTGGCCGGCGAGCCCGGCGAGGCCCAGCACCTCGCCCTGCTCCAGGGCGAGGGTCACGCCCCGCACCTGCTCGCCGGGCATCTCGACGTGCAGGTCGCGCACCTCGAGCTTGGGCGCCGCGGCTGCCCGCCGCACGCCCGCGGCGTGCCGCACGACCGCGGCCGGGCGCCCCACCATGAGCTCCGCGATCCGCACCACGCTGGTCTGCTTGGGGTCGAGGCGGCCCGCGACCTCGCCATCGCGCAGCACCGTGATCTCGTCGGCGACCGCCAGGACCTCGTCGAGCCGGTGGGTGATGAACAGGATGCCGAGCCCCTGGTCTGCGAGCGCGCGCATGACGTCGAGCAGGGTGCGGGCCTCGCTCTCGGCGAGCACCGCGGTGGGCTCGTCGAAGATGAGCAGGCGGACGTTGTGCTTGTCCACCTCGCGCGCGATCTCGACGAACTGCATGTGGCCGACCGGCAGCCCCGCGAGCGGCATCCACTCGTCGATCGCGAGCCCGACCCGGGTGAGCGCGGCGCGGGCGTCGGCGCGCATCGTCGCGATGTCCAGCGTCTCGAGCTTCGGGCCCGCGAGACGGGACAGCAGGTTGGGCTTCGTGGGCTCGCGGTTGAGCTTGATGTTCTCCGCCACGCGGAAGCCCGGGAGCAGCATGAACTCCTGGTGCACCATCCCGAGGCCCGCCGCCATGGCGTCGGCGGGGGAGTCGAAGCGCGCCGGCTGGCCCTCGAGCACGATCGCGCCGCCGTAGCCGCCGGTCTCGCGGATCACCGGCATGCCGAAGAGCACGTTCATGAGCGTGCTCTTGCCGGCGCCGTTCTCGCCCACGAGAGCGTGGATGGACCCGCGCCGCACGGCGAGGGAGACGCCCCTGAGGACCCGGTTGCCTTCGTACTCCTTGGTGATGTCGCGCAGCTCGAGGACAGGCGCGGTCATGAGCGCCGAAGTCTAGCGCATCGCAGGGAGGCGCGGCCTAGTAGGTTACGTGGTCGAGCACCACCAGCCACTGATTGCCCCGGGGGTCGTACTTCCGGAGCTTGATCGGGCCGCCGGCCTCGCGCGCGAGGTACTGGTACACCGTGGTGGAATCGCGAAAGTCGGCCTTCTTGTCCACCGCGTCCACGAGCAGGTCCGTGAACGCCCGGATCGAGACCATGTCCACCGGCTGCGACCAGCTGCCGAAGTGGCCGCTCATGCCCTTCTCGCCGATGAGCCGCCGGTTCTCGCTGTTGATGTAGGCCATGTCGCCGGCCTTGTCGGGCGGGATCCGGATGACGAGCGCCCCGGGGAAGCCCGCCGTGGGGGCGGGCACGTCCTGCTCGACGAAGTAGCCGGCCTTGGCCTGGAGGATGGCCTTGATCATCGGCTCCTGCATGCCGTCGTTGGTGCTGTAGAACGCGGTCGCGGGGCCGAGCTTCTTGAGCTGCCGGGGAATGTCCTCGAGGATGAACTGCTGCGCGGCGGGCAATCCGCCCTCGCCGGTCGGGTCGGGCGCGGTGACGAAGTAGAAGTGCATCCCTCGCTTGTCGCACTCCTGCTTCATGATGTCGCGCCGCTGGGCGAGCAGGAGCTGCGACATGTGGCGCGGGAACGAGTAGTGGACGAAGTTCTTGGCGCCCATCTGCTGCGCGTTCGCGATGATCGTGACACCGCGCGTGGCCTGGTCGGGCTGGATCGCGATGTCGCACGCCTCGTTCACGACGTCGGGGTCCTCGTGCGGCCCGATGAATCCGATCAGGATGTCGGGGCGCATCTCGCGGATCTTGCGCGCCGCCGTGACCGAGCCCGGGATCGCCTGGCCCACGATGATGACCTTGACCGCCGGGTCGGCGGCAAGGCCGGTGAGCTGCGCCACCACGGTCTCGAGCTCGCTCGAGAAGTTGTCCGGGTAGGTCACGTGCTTCACGCGGCCCGGGTACTTTCGCTCGACCTGCTCGCCGCCGCGGAAGTCCTCTTCACCCTGCGACACGGTGCCGGTCATGATGCCGATCTTGAATGGCTCGGTCGCGCCGCCCGCGCCAGGCGACGCGCTCTGCTTGCCGGAGCAGCCCAGGGTCGCGCACAGCGCGAGGGCGAAAAAACCTGTCAGCAGTGTTCGCATGGGAATGGGGCTCCAAGAGTTCGGCCGGGCGCCCGCGAGGTCTCGCGCGCGTGCCGTCACGATAGGCTTGCGGCAGCGCAGTTTAGCATAGCGGTTGCGCGACGGCGGCACGGCGCGCCCGCGCGTGCTCGAGCTCGGGCCGGGCGCCCAGGCGCTCGAGGATGGCGTTGCCGCGGTCGCAGGCGGCCAGGGCCTCGGCCCGGTGCCCCTGCGCGGCGAGGATCTGGCCGCGCAGGGATTCGAGCACGCCCTGGTTTATCTCGTTGCCGGAGGCCTGCGCCTCGGCGAGCCCGCGCTCGGCCCGCGCCCACGCCTCGTCCGTGCGGCCCAGGCCGAGCAGGGCGGCGGACTCGAGCGGGCTCAGGAAGCTGCGCGTCAAGCGGCTGTCGGCTCCGACCAGAGCGGCCTCGCACTCGCGCGCGTGCTCGAGCACCGCCTCCCACTCGCCGCGCCGGAACGCAAGGTGCGCGAGTGCCACGTAGGCCTCGGTGCTCAGCGAGGTCAGCCCCGATTCCTTGCCATAGGCGAGTGTGCTCTCCGCGGTGGCGCGCGCGGCCTCGTGATCCCCGCCATCGGCCTGGAGGCGAGACAGTACGATGGCCCGCAGCATGAACTCGAGCCGCCGCTCGCCGATCCGCTGGCACAGCTCGATACAGCTGCGGATCGCCGCGCCCGCAGCCTCGGTTTCGCCCAGGATCCGATATGCGATCGCGGTCGGAAGGCAGGACCAGGCCTGGCGATCGAGCGATCCGATCTTCACTCCGATCTCGCGGTCGCGCGCGGCGTACTCGAGCGCCTTGGCCGCATGGCCGCGACTGGAGGCGTTCTCGGCGAGGAACTCGTAGCCCACCGCGACCGCAAGGGGGTCGTGCTTGCGCTCGCCCAGGGCGATCGAGCGGCGTGCCCACGCGTCGCTTTCGTCGTATCGCGCCAGGTGCTGATACGCGCCCGCGAGGTAGCTGTAGACCTTCTCGAGCGTTCCGGGGTCGTCCACCGGCTCGGCGAGCGCCCGGGCCTTCTCCAGCTCCTCGATCGCGAGGGCGTGATGTCCCCGGTAGTGGTGATAGCGCCCGACCAGGGCGAGCGTCAGCGCAAGGTCGCTGACCTGGGTCGTGCGATCCAGCTCGACCAGGGCCTGGTTCAGGAAGTCGAGCCCGCGCGCGTCGCCCACACGCGCGTAGATCTCGCCGATCCCGACTTTGATGGCCGCGCGCTCCGCCTGCGACGGCGCCAGCCCGAGCGCGCGCTCGAAGTGCGCCACCGCCTTCGCGACACCCCCACGCCGGGCGTGGACGCCCGCCATGCCGCGCTCCGCCGCGAACAGCCCCGCCGGGCGTTCGAGCCCTTCGGCGCACTCGCGTGCCCGCTCGTAGTAACCCAGCGCCTCGTCGAGCGCGAACAGCCGCTCCGCCTGGCGCCCCGCCTCCATCCCGTGGAGCAGGCCGCGCTCGAGATCCCCGCTCTCGGCGAAGTGGAACGCGAGCTTCTCGGCGTGCGCCGCCGCCTCCGTGCCGTAGAGCTTCTCGAGACCTTCGCCGATGCGCTGGTGGAGCCTGCGGCGGCGGATCGGGTTGAGCTCCTCGATGAGCACCTCGCGGATCTTGTCGTGCGTGAACACGAACCCCTCGGCGCCGCGCGGCTGGAGCAGCTGGGCGGCGCACGCCTCGTCGAGCGCGTCGAGCAGCGCGTCCTCCGCCGCGGCCGAGGACGCCGCGAGCTCCTCGAACGAGAACGCCTTGCCGACCGCGGCCGCGGTGTGGAGCGTGTCCGCGCACGCCGGGCTCAGGCGGTCGAGCCGCCGTCCGATCGCGGCCTTCACGCTCTGCGGGATCGTGAGGTCGTGGATCTGCTTCCGGTCCCAGCCGTCCCCGGAGCGGTAGATCTGGCCCTGGTCGATGAGCGACTTGACGACCTCCTCGATGAAGAACGGATTGCCCTCGGTCTCGCGGTGGACGACCTCGGCGAACTCGGGCGATACGCTCTCCTGTCCGAACAGCGAGGCGAGCAGCGCCGAGGTCTCGGCGGGCTGGAAGCGCTCGACCCGCACGCGCGTCACCAGGCGCTCGCGCTCCCACTCGACCAGTGCGGCGGCCAGCGGATGGGCGCGGTCGAGCTCGATCTCGCGGTAGGTCGCGAGCACGAGCAGCCGCTCGTCCTTGAGGTTGCGCATCAGGTAGTGGAGCAGCGCCAGGCTGCCGGCGTCGGCCCAGTGCAGGTCGTCGATGAAGAGCAGGAGCCCGCGGTCGGCGGCCAGCGTCTGGACCAGGCGGGCGACGTGGTCGAAGAGCCGCAGGCGCTCCTCGTTCGCGCCCAGCGCGGGCGAGGGCGGGATCGGGCCGATGCGCGCCGCGAGCTCGGGCGTGAGCTTCACGAGCTCCGCCGCCACCGGCCCCGCCTGCGCGCGCAGCGCCTCGACGGGCTGATCGTGCACCCAGCGCCGCAGCGCCTCGACGAACGGCAGGTAGGGGGACGAGGCCTCGTACTCGTAGCAGCCGCCCTGCAGCACGACCGCGCCGTTGAGCCGCGCGAACACGACGGTCTCGTGCGCGAGCCGGGTCTTGCCCGCGCCCGGCTCGCCCGATACGAGCGCGACGTGGCGCCGCCCCTGCTGGGCGATGCGCCACAGCTCGCGCAGCTCGTGGAGCTCGCGCACCCGCCCCACCAGCCGGCCGCGGACCAGCTGCTCGAGCAGCGCGCCTCCGGCGGTCGCGGACACCGGGGCCGCCGGCGCGGCGCCGTCCACGCGCAGGTCGGCGAGCGCCGCGCCGACCTCGCGCGCGCTCGCGAAGCGCTGCTCCGGGTCCTTCGCGAGCAGGCGCAGGATGATGGCCTCGAGCGCCGGCGGCAGGTCCGCGCGGAACGCGCGCGGCGGCGTCACCGGCGCGTGGAGGTGCTGCGAGATCACGACCAGCGCGTCGTCCCCCGTGAACGGCACCCGGCCGGTCACCAGCTCGTAGAGCACGACGCCGAGGGCGTAGAGGTCCGCGCGCCCGTCCACGGTGCGCCCGAGCGCCTGCTCGGGGGCGAGGTAGGCGGCGGTGCCGACGATGACGCCCGACTCGGTGAGGCGCGCGTGGCCCGTCGTCGCCACGCCGAGGTCGGCGAGCTTGGCGTTCACGCCGTCCGCGGAGCGCGCGAGCAGCACGTTCTCCGGCTTGAGGTCGCGGTGGACGACGCCGTGGGCGTGGGCGTGGTCGAGATCTCGCGCAGCGACAGGGCTCCGGCGCCGCGCAGGTTGGGCCCCTCGACCAGCTCCATGACGATGAACGGCGCGCCCGACGCCTCGCCCACGTCGTGGACGCTCACGATGTGGCGGTGGTTGAGCGCCGCCGCAGCGCGCGCCTCGTGGATCATGCGCGCCCGCGCCTCGCCGTCGAGCGCGGCGCCGGGCAGCACCTTGACCGCGACGTTGCGCTCGAGCTCGGCGTCGCGCGCGCGGTAGACGACCCCGACGGCGCCGCGACCGAGCTCGGTCTCGAGGTGATAGCGCTGCTCGAGCGTGGCGCCCACGAGGGTGGTCGTCTCGGTCACGGCCGCAGCCCCTCGAACAGGTCGGTCTCGCGCCCGCGTCCGCCGTTCACGGTGCTGAACGCGCGGTAGTACGACTGCCAGCCCCACAGCCCCGCGTGGTGCTCGGGGGAGAGCTCCGCGAGCTGGCGGTAGTTGCCGACCTGCGAATCGTGGCAGGAGACCGCGCGCCAGACCGTGGGCCAGTGTGGGCGCGTGTCGATGATGGTCGTGATCGCCCAGTCAGGCCACGGCTGCGCCTGGCGCTCGACCCCGTCCACGGTCGACGTCAGCTTCTTGAACGCAGCCTGATAGGCGGCCATGGCGGTTTCCGGCCACGCCATGTAGTAGAGCTTCGAGACCGCGTGCGGCCGCGTCCCGCCCGACGCATGGGTCGGGTCCGCCGCGGTCACCATGGCGGCGGTCGTGAGCTGGGAGATCGCGATGTGGTCGGGGTGCCCGTAGCCGCCCTCGAAGGCGAAGGTGAGGACCACCTGGGGCCGGACGCGGCGCACGTGGCCGGCGATGCGCGCCACCGCCTCGCGCGGATCGGCGCGGTCCAGGTCGCCGTCCATGTAGCCGAGCAGCGACACCTCGCGCACCCCGAGCACCTGCGCGGCCGCGCGCAGCTCGGCCTCGCGGATGCGGCCGAGCCCCTCGGGCCCGGGGTGCTGGTCGCCGCCGCGGTGCTCCTTGTAGCGGCCGCGCTCGCCGCGCGTCGCGGTCACGACGTAGGTCTCGATGCCCTCGGCGGCGTAGCGCGCCAGGGTCCCGCCCGCACCCAGCGACTCGTCGTCGGGGTGCGCCAGCACGGCCATCAGTCGGAGCGGTTCGCTCAGGGTCGTCCTCGAGGAAGGTGGTGCGGCGCCGGGGTGGCGGCACGCAGCTCATCCGGTTCGTGTATCATACGCGGCCGACGCAACCGACCCAACCCGGAGATGCGAATGCCGCTGTGCGTGTATCTCTGCTACACGCCGGGCTGCCAGACCAAGCTCGAGCGCTGGATGCCCACCGCCGCGCAGGGCGAGCGGGCGCAGATGGAGTGCCCGCGCTGCGGCCAGATCATGACCTGCGCCTGGACCGGCTCGCAGATCAAGACGCCCAACCTCAAGGACGCCGGAGCGGGCGTCTTCCAGCCCAAGCCCGGGCGTTAGTTGAGGTCGGCGAGGATCTTGCGGAGCGTGCCCACGTGCCGCTCGACGGTCTCGCGGTCACGGGCCACCGGGGCGCGCTCGAGGTAGCCGCTCAGGCTGTCGAGCGCCTGGCCGTAGCGGTGGAGCCGGAACAGCAGCAGGCCGCGATCCCGGATCTCGTCCGCGTTCTCGGGATCGAGCACGAGCAGCCGCTCGACCGCTGCGAGCGCCGGCTCGTTCTGGTCGGCCCGGAGGTAGGCGCCCTTCAGGTTGTGGAGCAGGCGCACGATCATCTCGAGCTTGCCGACCGACGCGAGCTGGGCGTGCTCGAACTCGAGCTTGCCGCCGGTGGTCTCGAGCAGCATGCGGCGGCAGTCCTCCTCGTGCACCGACATGCCGCGCCGGTAGGGGTCGAGGATCAGGTCGCGGGGCTCGCCCGCCAGACGCACCAGGAAATGCCCGGGGAATCCCACGCCCTCGAACGGGATGCCGATGCGCCAGCCCAGCTCCATCATGATGATCGCGAGCGTGATCGGGATGCCGCGCCGGCGATGGATGACCTCGTGAAGCAGCGAGTTGCTGGGGCTGAAGTAGTCGAGGCGGTCGCCGCGGAACCCGAGCTCCTCGAACACGAACCCGCGCAGCCGGGCGAGGCGCTGGAGGTTGTTCCATCCGGGATCGAGCCGCCCGCGCAGCTCGGCCGCCCACGACTCGAGGGTCGCGAGCTCCGCGTCCACGTCCACCTTGGGATCGGACTCGGCCGCGACCAGCAAGGCGGCCTGGGCGAGGTCGATCGAGGCCTCGGGCTGCTTCACCATCCGTATGAAGGTGGCCCGGATGTCGTCGGGGTGCACCATGTCGCCTGCGCTCCTCGCATCTCCTGACGTAGCCTCGGTGCCCGGGCTGGCGACGCCGGGCGCGCGGGCCGCGCTGCGCCGCCGCCTGCTGGCCTGGTATCGCCGCCACCGCCGCCCGATGCCGTGGCGTGGCATCCGGGATCCCTATCGCATCTGGGTCTCCGAGGTCATGCTCCAGCAGACCCAGGTCGCCACCGCCCGCCCATTTTACCAGAGGTTCATCGCGCGCTTCCCGACCCTTCGCGCGCTCAGCCGCGCGACCGAGGCGGCCGTGCTGGCCTCGTGGGCCGGCCTGGGCTACTACCGGCGCGCGCGCCACCTGCGCGAGGCCGCGCGCATCGTGGTGCGCGAGCACGCCGGCCGCGTGCCCGACGACCCGGAGGCCTTCGGCCGCCTGCCCGGCGCCGGGCGCTACACCACCGGCGCCGTGCTCTCCATTGCTTTCGACCGCTCCCTGCCGGCCCTTGACGGCAACGTGGCCCGGGTGCTGTCGCGGCTGTTCGCGCTCAAGGCCGCGATCCGCGAGCCGCGCGGCGCGAAGGCGCTGTGGGCGCTCGCGCACGCGCTGGTCCCGGCGCGCGGGGCGGGGGACTGGAACCAGGCCGTCATGGAGCTGGGCGCGACGGTGTGCCTGCCGCGAGGTCCGCGCTGCGACACCTGCCCGGTGCGGGCGTGGTGCCGCGCGCTCGCGCTCGGCCAGGTGGAGGCGTTGCCGCCGGTGCCGGGGCGGCGTGCGACCGAGCGTCGGTACCGGGCGGTGGCGCTCGTCGAGCACCGCGGTCGCATGCTGGTGGTGCGCTGCGCGGGGCCGCTGCTCGAGGGCCTGTGGGAGCCGCCGGGCGTGGATCTCGAGCCCGGAGCCGGGGCACGGCGTCCGCTCGCCGCCGCGCTCGCGCGGCTTGGGCTCAGGGCCCGGCTCTCGCCCACCGGGCGGATCGTGCGCCACACGATCACGCACCTGGCACTCGAGGTCGAGGTGTGGCGCGCGCATCCGGTCGGGGCGCCGGTGCCAAGCGCGCGGGTGCGCTACGTGGATCCCGCCACGCGCGCGGTGGCGCTCACCGCGCTGGCGCGGAAGCTGGCGGCCCTCTCCTGGCCGCCGACAGGCTCAGGGCCTGGGCCAGGAGCATGACCACCGCGCAGCCCACGAGGTTGTACCAGAGGAACGACAGGTGGGTGCCGCGGAAGCAGGCGATCACGGCCGCCTCGGCCACGACGGCCGCGACGCACACCGCGGTACCGCCCACGCGCGGCAGGAAGAACGCGGTGAGGAAGATGCCGAGGATGGTGCCGTAGAAGAGCGAGCCGAGGATGTTGACCGCCTCGATCAGCGAGCCGAGCCGGCTCGCGTACTCGGCGAAGCCCACGGCGAAGGCGGCCCAGGCGAGCGTGGCGGCGCGGGACACCCACACCTCGTGCCGCGGTGTGTCGGCACGCCCGGAGCGGGCGCGGAGCCGCCGGTACACGTCCACGACCGTCGTGGACGCCAGCGCGTTCAGCTCGGACGAGCTCGAGTTCATCGAGGCGGCGAAGATCGCGGCGAGCACGAGCCCGATGACGCCGACCGGGAGGACGTGGAGCACGAAGCTCAGGAAGATGTAGTTCGTGTCGCTGGTCTGGGCGCCCGGGTCGGTCGCCTGGATCAGCGTCACGGCCTCGGCGCGCAGCGCCCGATCCTCGCCCTCGACGCGATCGAGCTGCAACGCGGCCGCG
>Ga0193755_1000558_pt1 | contig 10814 bp, 10 predicted proteins | sample H1a2metaG_FD_144921 | JGI IMG/M metagenome (GOLD analysis project Ga0193755, IMG submission 144921) | Soil microbial communities from a riparian zone of the East river system, Colorado, United States - H1a2 | ecosystem: Environmental > Terrestrial > Soil > Riparian zone | place: USA: East River...
CCTGGGGATCTCGCAGTACAACGCGCTCAATCGTCAGGTCACGGCCGCGCTCGTCGAGGTGCAACGCGACGGCAAGCCGATGGGACGCCTCCGCACCGAGAAGCGCCAGCACGTCGACGCCCTCGGCCGACCGACGTTCGAGCCGTCCACGGAAGTCGGCATCATGAGTGGTCTGCGCGTGGATCTGTACGTTGTCCTCGCGGGTCTCGTGAACGGCACGGAGCAGGCGGTCTTCCGCTTCACGATCAATCCGCTGGTGTGGTGGGTGTGGTTCGGCGGATTGGTGCTCGTCATCGGGGGGCTGATCGTGCTGTGGCCGGGTGGCACGGCCGTGGCCGTGAAAGGATCGAAGGCGACGTCGGCGCAAGCCGGCTACGCTGTGAAACTGGAGGCCGAGCGGTGAGCGATCGCGTGAGCCGTCGAGAATTCTTCGCGTTCGCCGCTGCCGCCGCGGGCGCCGTCATTCAAGACACGGTGGCCTCGGCGCGCGTGTACGATCCGGAGCGGGCGGGGCACCCGCGGGAGCCCATCACCGCCGCCGACAACGATGCCGGCATTCAGGCGGTCGAAAAGAAGTTGCGATGCACCTGCGGCTGCGGGCTGGACATCTATACGTGTCGTACCACCGACTTCACGTGCACCTACAGTCCTGCACTGCACAAGGACGTCCTGCGGCTCGCGGGGCAGGGAAAGACCGCACAGCAGATCGTGGACGAGTTCGTGAGGCAGTACGGTGAAGCGGCGCTGATGGCCCCACCGAAACGCGGCTTCAACCTCGCCGGCTACTTCGTCCCGTCGATCGCGATCGTCATCGCCGGCGCGTTTCTCGTGCGTGCCATCCGGCGCTGGACGCGGGAGGCGCAAGCCGCAGCCCCTCCCCCGGGCGGCCCGACGCTCCCGCCCGACGCAACACCCGCCGAGCTGGAGCGGCTACGCCGCGAGCTCGATCGGCTCCCCGGCTGAGCCGGGCCCGTCATGCTTGAGCTGATCCTGGGGATCCTGCTTGCCGCGGGGGCGACCTACTTCGTCCTGCGCCCGATTCTGCGGCCACCCGTGGAATCCGAGGGAAATGAGCCGGTCGGCGATGAAGGGGAAGATCCCGCCGATGACATGAGCGCCCAAGCGGTCGCACTCCGCGCGCTCAAGGAAATCGAGTTCGATCGCGCGACAGGGAAGCTGTCCGACGCCGACTACGAGCAGCTGAAAGCGAAGTACACGGAGCAAGCACTGATTGCGTTGCGAGGTGCAGGCGCGCTAACCCCGGGCGCAAGCCCGGGGATACATGAACCCCGGGCTGTCGCCCGGGGTCGGAAAACCACAGGCCTGACCTGTCCGGAACATGGGGCACGACCGGAGCCCGACGCCGTGTTCTGCTCGGAATGCGGAAAGAGGTTGGGGTCGGCCCCGGGCTACTGCGCGCGCTGCGGCTCGACGCTCGAAGACGATGCCCGCTACTGCAATCGCTGTGGAGCCCGCGTCGCCGCCTGACTCTTGCATTTTCGAGTCCCATTTCCTATCAGTCTGCATCCCCGAACTCTGGAGCGCGTCGTGAACCGATGGGTTTCGCCGTTGGTGGTCGTCCTGCTGCTGGTGGCGTTGACAGCGTCGACAGCCGATGCGCAGCGGCGCACGCGCCGGCGCGCGATCGTCAATTCCGGCCCCTCGTATGGCGGACACCTCGGCTACAACTTCGACGTGGACGAGCTGCTCATCGGGGCACAACTCACCTATCCCTTCACGCCTGATCTCGCGTTCTATCCGACGTTCGACTACTACTTCGTGAGCGGCGGCTCGCTGTGGTCGCTGAACTTCGACCTGAAGTATCGGCCGCCGACGACGTATCGCGCCTGGTATGTGGGCGGTGGGCTGAACTGGACGCACGCGAGCGCCGGGGGCGTCAGCGGAAGCGACACCAATCTCAACTTGCTCACGGGGCTCGAGGGGACGCGCGGTCGGACTCGGCCCTACGTCGAGGGCAAGTTCATCCTCGGCAACGGCAGCTCGTTCCAGATTGTCGGAGGCATCAGCTGGCGCTAGGCTAGAACTCGAAGCTCTCCATCTTTCGCAGCGCCAGCCGCAACGGAACGATCGTGGCCGCCGCGCACAGCGCGGCGGCCAGGATGAACCAGCCGATCATCGCAGGCGTGATCCCGATCGCCTGACCTTCCCACGCAGCCCGGACGTACGTCGTCACCGCGCTCGCCAGCGATCCGAGGACCGCGGCGAGCAACGCGATTGTCGCCATCATGAAGACCAGCCCGCCGAATGACGTGGGGATCTGTGCCGCATTCTCGGTCTCGAACTGCGGGTAGAGCGCCCCGAACGCCAACGCCAACGCGCCGATGGCCAGGGTGAGCGCCGCCATCGTCGCGAGACTCAGGATCATCATGAAGGCCGGGACCTGGAGCAATGCGTTCGTCAGGCCGGTCAGGAGCAGTCCCAGCACCAACAGCGGGACCGTGCCGACCCAGTACTTCGACCACAGGAGCGCGCGCAGGTCGAGAGGCGACGATCGCAGCAACCACATCTGCCGGCCTTCCAGCGACACCGCGGGGAAGATGAAGCGCGCCGCGATGGACGCCAGCACGAAGCCGGCGAGCCCGAGGTTCAGGAACGACACGAGATTGACGTAGAAGAACCCGACCGGTTCGCCGCGATGCAGGGGCAACGCCTGAATGTTGAACAGATACACGACGATGAGGACCGCGAGCAGAATCAGCTGGCTCCACTGCGTCGTGTCGCGGAAGAACAGCTTGATGTCCTTGAGGACGAACTCCCGCTTTGCGACCGGCAGCCAGCCCAGCAGCGAGCCCACCGTCCAGCGCCACAGGCCGCCCCGAATGAAGCGCTCCGCCCCTTCCTGGGCCTTGGTAAACCCCTGGGCGTACAGCGCGCGGTGCAACAGTGCGCCGAACGTCACGAACGCGGCCGCCGTGCTCCACAGCAACACGAGCGGCAGGGGATCGAACTCGTTCCGCAGGAATCCCATGATGGCCTGAGACGCCCACTCGCTCGGGAGAAAGGGTGATGTGGGCCCGCGCAGCAGGATGACGAAATCGATCAGGTTGCGGAATCCTTCGGGCCGGGCGAGCTGCTCGGGCCGGATCAAGCGGAACAGGAGAATCACGCCGCCGGCCGCGCCGAGCGCGATAATCGACAGCAGGTCGCGGGTGCGCCGCGCAGGGAAAATGTTGACGAGGATCAGGGTCACGGCCGATCCGAGCACCGCGGGCAGAATCAACATCGGCACGATCGCGAGAATCGCGTAGGGCGCGAACAGGATCCCGCCCTTGAACACGACACCGTACGCCGCGAGGATCGGCACCGCCATCAGCGCCACCATCCACGACGAATGCAGCAGCGTCTCCCCGAGCTTCGCCAGATACAACCGCAGCCAGTCGACCGGCGCCGAGACGAGCAGGTCGAGGTCTTTCGCGAGGAAGAAGCTCGAGAGCGCCGTGATGACGTTCGAGAGCACGAGAATGGAGATGAAGGAGAGCAGGATCAGTCCCAGCATCTTGCCAGGGATCAGAGGCCCCAGCTCCTCCACCGCACGCAGGCTCTTCAGGATCTTGTACAGGATGCCAAACACTCCGAGCCAGAACGCCCCCGCAACGATCGCCAGGAAGACGAGCTTCCCGGTGCCGCCGCTGTCGCGCTCCTCGCGGAGTCGCTGCAACGCGGTCCGCCATTTGGGCTGGAGCACGTGGGCGAGCGACGGCTGCTTCATTTTCCGAGCACCTCGACGAGCTCCCGCACTTGAGCCCCGCCCGTGAGCTTCAGGAACAGCTCTTCCAGACTGGCGTCGCCCGCCTGGTGCTTGCGGCGCACGTCGCTGACGGTGCCCGCCGCGACGACCTTGCCGTGCTGGATGATCGCGATCTGATCGCACATCGCTTCGGCCACTTCCAGCGTGTGGGTACTCATCAACACCGTGCCGCCGCGCTCGACGAATTGCCGGAAGATGTCCTTCAGTAGCCGCGCTGCCTTCGGATCGAGCCCCACCATCGGCTCGTCGACGACGATGCACTCGGGGCGGTGAATCAGCGCGCTCGAAATGATCAGCTTCTGCCGCATCCCATGGCTGTACGCCTCGATCAGCTCATCCTTCCAGCTTGTCAGCTCGAACACCTCGAGCAGCTCGGCGACGCGGCGCTCGACGGTGTCCCCCTCCTGGCCGTACAGTCCGGCGACGAACCGCAGGAATTCCGCGCCGGTGAGCTTGTCGTAGACGAACGGGCGGTCGGGAATGAACCCGAGCCGCATCTTGGCGCTGAGCGGATTGGTGTGGACGTCGTCGCCGCCGAGCAGCACGCGGCCCTGGGTGGGCCGCAGGATGCCGGCGATCATCCGCAGCGTCGTTGTCTTGCCGGCGCCGTTCGGGCCGAGGCAGCCGTAGAGCACGCCGCGCGGGACGTGGAGTGAGATGTCGTCCACGGCCACGAAACTGCCGTAGAGCTTGGTCAGATTCTCCAGGCGGATCATAGGACCTCGAGCTTCAGCCGGCCGACGAGCGGAACGAGCTCGATCTGCCGGGCCAGTCCCCCCCCGCCGGTCGCGATGGGGACATGTGCCGCGTCGGCAGGGAATTGATCGAATGTCGGGTCGACCGCGATCCACTCGTTCAGATAGACCTCGGCCCACGCGTGGTAGTAGAACCGGCCATTCAGGTAGATCAGCCCACCGACGGTACGCGCCGGCAACCCGGTCGAGCGGGCGAGCGCGACGAACAACGTGGTGGCTTCGTTGCAATCGCCGCGCGCGGTCTCGAGCACCTTCACGGCGCTGGGGACGCTCCCGGGCGAGGGGATCGCGCGCTGCAGCGTGCGGTGCACCCAGTGCGTCAGCAGCTCGGCGACGCGCGCCGGCGCCCGCTCGCGCTCGATGACGCGCCGGGCCTGCGCGGCAATCCGCGGGTCATGGCTCTGAATGAGCGGCTCGGGAGCGAGCCAGCGCGCGAGCGCGGTGTCTTGCGAGGGCAGCCGGTAGGCTGCGGCGTGCGCCTGCAGAGCAGAGGCCTGAACGATTTCGACCGTGTCACGCCCGTTCTTGCGCAGCCGGAGCCGTTCCCGGGGGGGGGGCTCCGGGTCGGATCGCACGCCGGCGACCAATGCCGTTAGTGGTACGATCTCCCCGAGTGCAGGAGTGGCGCTGCTGCGGGCAATGCGGACGGTATCGCGCTTCTTGAAGTTCTGATAGACGATCTCGAACGCGGCGCGCTCCATCGAGAATCCGTGAGTCGTGGCGAAGACCAGACCCCCTTGGGCGTCGATCCAGCTGCTCATCGGAACGCCCCCGCCCATGGCGTCGTGGTCGATGCGGAACGCGCGCACCGTGTCGAAGTGTTCAGGGACCCACGCCATCGACGTCGAGTCGAGGTCCGCGCTGTCGGACACGACCAGAGTGGACTCCGCCGCCACACGCGCGGTCACATCGCGGCTGATGAGCAACAACGGATCGAACAGCCGCGCGGTGTACGCGCGTCCTGATCGCAGCTCGCCGCCGAAGGCGAGCCGTAACGGCAGTAGGGTCGGCAGCGTGATCGGGCCCTGGAGCGGGATGCGCGTCGTCTGCGAGTCGCCGGCGGCGACAATGGCGACCAGCAACACGGTGTCCCCAATGACGCGGCCATGCGCCACGAACTGGCCGAGGTCACCATCGAAGGTGGTCTCGACCGTTTCCAGCCGCAGCGCGCGCGACAGCGTCGCGATGCTGCGCGCGCTGGTACGGTGCAACGCCCCCATGGCGGGGACGTCGAGCACGAACACGGTCTCGACTCGGAGCGAGCTCGCGAGCGTGTCGATGGTCGTGGAGGAATAGCCGACCTGTTGGCCGCCGACGTCGAGCCGATAGAACAGCGCGCCGGGCGGCACGGCGAGCGCGGCCGCGGCGAGCCGCGCCCCGGTGGGCCGGAACACCTCGCGCTTGACCAGCCAGCCCAGCGACAGCACCCAGGTGGCGAGAATCGCGATCACCCAGCGGCGGCGGTTCACGAGACCGCCCGGTGCAGTGCCGCCTCGAACACCTGTTGATCCTCGGGACGCTCGACGATGAACGACACGTCCGCGGGGAACTGCGCGCTGCCGCGGTGCGCGTGCAGCACCGTTGCCATGATCTCCGCGGCATCCTCGAGCGTCAGATTCCCGGCACCGGTGCCGAGCGGCGGGGCGCTGAGGTGTGTGAACTGCCACGCTTGCGCCTGATGCAGCGTCGAGAGCCAGGCACGCGCCACGTTCCCGCGGGTGACGGGCTCGGTCTCACTGCGAATGACGGCGTGAATGACGAATTCGGCCGCCAGGTCGCCGCCAGCGGCGGTCACGACCGCCGCGCCGACGGCAAGCTCGCGGCTGAGCCGGATGCGATGCTGGAACTCGTCGCCGCCGAGGATCTCCAGGCGGCGCAGCGCCGCAGCGGTGGGGTCGAGTCGAGTTGTGGCGGGGCGGACGATTGCATCAGCAGCGAACGAGGCGAGCTCATCCACGACTACGCGAATCACCTACCGGTCATTTCCCGGGAGCGGCGGTACATCGCCGTCGCTTCATCGGGCCGATTCAACCGGTCGAGCACTTTGCCGATCCCGTACAGCGCCTTCGGGTTCGCCGGCTGCAGCTCGACGGCTCGCTCATACGCCTCCAGCGAGCCCGCGAGATCGTCCAGGTGATTGAGCGCTTCGCCCAGATAGTACCAGGTCGCAGCGCGGCCCGGCTCGACTTCCGCCGCGCGCCGGAGCTGGTCCGTGCCCTCACGCCACTGGCCGCGGCGCGTCAGGACAATGCCGAGGTTGAACAGCGCTTCGACGTTGTTCGGGTCGGCGCGCAGCACTCGCTGCAGGTCGCGCTGCGCGGCGGCATAGCGCACGGTCGCGCCAAGGATAGCGGCGCGGTTCAGGAGCAGCGCGGGGTTGTCGGGCTCGGTCTCGAGGGCGCGGTCCAGCTCCGCGAGGGCCCCGTCGCGGTCACCCCGGGCATCGAGAATCAGCGCCAGGTTGTTGCGCGCCTTCACGTGCTTCGGGTCGCGGCCCAGGAGGTCCCGGTACGCCGCCGCCGCGCGGTCGATCTCACCCCGCTCGCTTGCCTCGCGGGCCGCGATGTAGTGCGGGTCGTCCGAAACCGGAGGCGATGGCTCCGGGACGCTGGCGGTTGGTGGAGGTGGCGGAGGTGCCGGAGCGTGGGGGGGCGCTGGAGGTTCCAACTCGCCGTCGTCCAGCTTGGCTGTGACGTCCATAGGTCCCGGAGTTGCGATAGGTTGTGCGAACCGGAGCGGCGGGGGTTGCCCGTCGCGTGCCACGTCGCTCGGGGAGGCGATCGCGCCGGTCTGAGTGAGGGATTCGGCTTCCTCGATCAACTCCGCCGCGACCCGCGCCCGCTCCTGCGACGTCTGCCAGCGCCGTTCGCGCTTTGGGCCCCTGTCCTTCGGGTTGTTCATCATGGGGGTGCTAACGTAGGAAAGCGGAGAGTTGACCGCAAGCCAGTAACCTGAGTAGCCTCAAAGTCTATGCCCGGTGACGCCCTCATCGTCCGCGGAGCACGCGAACACAACCTCAAAAACATCGATGTCGAGCTCCCCCGGAACGCCCTGGTGGTGTTTACGGGACTCTCCGGGTCCGGAAAATCGTCACTGGCGTTCGACACGATCTATGCCGAAGGGCAGCGGCGCTACGTCGAATCGTTGTCCGCCTACGCACGGCAGTTCCTCGGTCTTATGGACAAGCCCGATGTCGATGCGATCGAAGGCCTGTCGCCCGCCATCTCGATCGAGCAGAAGACCGCCGGTGCCAATCCACGTTCCACGGTGGGCACCATCACCGAGATCTACGACTACCTCCGCCTCCTGTGGGCGCGCACCGGGACGCCGCATTGCCCGAACGATGGCTCGCCGGTCGAGCGGCAGTCCGCGTCGCAGATCACCGATCTCGTGCTCGAGTGGCCGGAAGGGACCAAGATCGAGGTGCTGGCGCCACTGGTGCGCGGCCGCAAGGGTGAGTTCCGCGACGTGTTCGAGGCGATGCGGAAGCAGGGCTTCGTGCGCGTCCGCATCAACGGCGAGACCTACGACCTGTCGAGCGTACCCAAGCTCAATCGCCGCCAGAATCACGACATCGCCGTCGTCGTCGACCGTCTGGTCGTGCGGCCGGCGGACCGCGGCCGGCTCGCCGATTCGATCGAGACCGCGCTCAAAGCGGCCGAAGGCGTGGTGGAGGTCGTCCGGCAGACCGGGTCGCCGCGCTCGCGCCTCTTTTCAGAGCGCTACGCGTGTCCCAAGTGCGGGTTGTCGCTTCCCGAGCTCGAGCCGCGGCAGTTCTCGTTCAACTCTCCCTACGGCGCCTGTCCCGATTGCTCGGGACTCGGCACGCGCCGCGAGGTCAATGCCGATCTCGTCCTGGGCGACCACAGCCTGTCGATTCTCGAAGGTGTCGTCCTGCCGTGGGGCGAGCCGAGCGGGTATCTCAAGAAGGTCGTGCTGCCGGCGCTCGCGAAGACCTACAAGTTCGACCTCAACGCGGCGTGGCGCGATCTGTCGCCCGCCGTGCAGAAGATCCTGCTCCGTGGCGCGCCGGGGAAAACGATCACCTATCAGTACGACAGCGAGCGCTGGCACGGCTCGTACGAATCGAGCTGGAAAGGCGTGCTCGATCACGTCGAGAAGCGCTACCGCGAAACGGCCTCCGACGGAGTGCGCGAGCAGCTCGAGCAGTACATGGTCGAACAGCCGTGTCCGACATGCGGCGGGCGGCGGCTCAAACCAGAGAGTCTCTCGGTGTTGGTCGCTGGGAAGAGCATCGGTGACGTGGTGGCGCTCCCCGTCCGCGAGACGCTCGACTTCTTCACGAAAGTCCCCATCCGCGGGCCCAGCCGCCCGGGACTCGACCCCGAGATTTCACGGCCGATCCTGAAAGAGGTGACGGACCGGCTGCGATTCCTCGTGGATGTTGGCCTCGACTACCTGACCCTCGAGCGTTCAGCCGTGACCCTCTCAGGTGGTGAGGCGCAACGGATCCGGCTCGCGACCCAGATCGGCAGCCGGCTCGTCGGCGTGCTCTACATCCTGGACGAGCCGTCGATCGGCTTGCACCAGCGCGACAACGCGCGCCTGCTTGCGACGCTGAAAGAGCTCCGCGATCTCGGCAATACGGTGCTGGTCGTGGAACACGACGAAGAGACGATTCGCGCGGCGGACTACGTCGTGGACTTGGGGCCGCGCGCCGGTCGGCACGGCGGCGAAGTCGTTGCGGCGGGTCTACTCGACGAGGTGCTACGCCATCGCGACTCGCTGACGGCGCGCTATCTGCGCGGCGAGCTCCGCATCCCCGTGCCGCCGCGGCGCCGCATCGCCAGCGCCGATCGGGTGCTGCGTGTGCTCGGCGCGAAGCATCACAACCTCAAGGATCTCACCGTCGAGTTCCCGCTGGGGACGTTCGTTGCGGTCACGGGCGTTTCCGGCTCCGGAAAGTCGACGCTCGTCACCGACATCCTGTATCAGGCGCTGGCGCGCCATTTCTATCGCGCCAAGGTCGTGCCCGGGGCGCACGAGCGGCTCGAAGGGCTCGACCACATCGACAAAGTGATCGACATCGATCAGAGCCCGATCGGCCGCACGCCGCGGTCCAATCCGGCGACCTACACCGGCCTGTTCACGCCGATTCGCGAGTTGTTCACCTATCTGCCCGAGTCCAAGCTGCGCGGCTACGGGCCGGGCCGGTTCTCGTTCAACGTCAAAGGCGGGCGCTGTGAGGCCTGCCAGGGCGACGGCCTGGTGAAGGTCGAGATGCACTTTCTGCCCGACGTCTACGTTCCGTGTGAGGTCTGTAAAGGCCGGCGTTACAACCGGGAAACATTGGAGGTCCGGTATAAAGGAAAGTCGGTTGCGGATGTGCTGGACCTGACGGTCGCCGACGCGCTCGACTTCTTCGAGCACCAGCCCCGCATCAGGACGAAACTCGAGTTGCTCAACGACGTAGGTCTGGGATACATCCACCTCGGACAGTCGGCGACGACCCTGTCGGGCGGTGAGGCCCAGCGCGTGAAACTCGCGACTGAGCTCGCCAAACGCGACACGGGCCGCACGTTGTATATCCTGGACGAGCCGACGACCGGATTGCATTTCGAGGATGTCCGCCTGCTGCTCGAGGTGCTGCACCGGCTGGTGGACAAGGGGAACACGGTCGTCGTCATCGAGCACAACCTCGACGTCGTCAAAACCGCTGACTGGGTCATCGATCTCGGCCCCGAGGGCGGCGAGCTGGGCGGCCGCGTCGTGGCGGAAGGGCCGCCCGAGAAGATTGCGCAGGCGAAGGGCTCTCATACGGGGCAGTTCCTGCGCAAGGTGTTGCAGGCGGGAGACTAGGCGGTAGGTTGAACAGAAGAAGGGAGCGCGAGTGGACTCGGACGCCATCGTCGGTCTGGCAGCAGTCATCCTGCTGTTTGGTGGAGGTACGCTGTTTCTCCTCTCCATCTCACCGGTGGGTAAAGCGTTCGCCGCGCGCATCACCGGTAAGAAAAACGTCGAGCAAGACGAGACCGCCGAAGAGGTGAAGGAGCTGCGCCATGAGGTCGAGGAGATGCGGCACCTGCCCGGGCAGCTGAGTGAGCTCGGCGAGCGCGTCGATTTCTTGGAGCGGCTGGTGGCCAAGCAGCGGGAGGCTGAACGACTCCCGCCGGTGAGGTGAAGGATGCCGCCTGAGATTGTCTTCCTTTCGACGTTGGCTATCGTCGGGTCTGCGCTCCTGCTCTTTCCATTGGTGCGAGCGCTCGCCGAACGCGTTCGCCCCCGCGGAGTCGAAGCAGGTGTCCGCGAGGAACTGCAGCTCCTGCGAG
>Ga0193755_1000561_pt1 | contig 10761 bp, 8 predicted proteins | sample H1a2metaG_FD_144921 | JGI IMG/M metagenome (GOLD analysis project Ga0193755, IMG submission 144921) | Soil microbial communities from a riparian zone of the East river system, Colorado, United States - H1a2 | ecosystem: Environmental > Terrestrial > Soil > Riparian zone | place: USA: East River...
CGCCTTTCGCGCGATTGAATTGCCACACAGTGTCGCGTTTCAGTTTTTGGACGAAGCGTCGGGCCGTTTGACGCTAGTCGCACCAGCGGTTGGCGAGCTTACCCGCGAATTGTCCCAAGCCTCTGCCGACTCCGAGGTGATTTTGTTCGACGGCACATTCTGGAGTGACGATGAACTTGCAGCCGTGCGGCCGAGAGCCCGCAGCGCTCGCAAGATGAATCATCTCCCGATCTGCAACGGCAGTCTTGATTTCTTGCGCCAATCGCTCGCTCGCCGGAAGATTTACACGCACATTAACAACACAAACCCGATCCTGATGCCTGGCTCTCCGGAACGCGCAGAACTCGAGCAGGCTAGCATCGAGGTCGCGCGCGATGGACTAGAAATCGTCTTATGAATTCTTCTTCTCGTGCTCGTGCTCATGATCGTGCTCGATCGCTTTTGCTTGCGATTACGATTACGAGCACGAGTAGGAGCATGACTTTGATCGTCTTATGACCGCTGAGCTTTGGAACCGCGAAACCTTTGTCGAAAAATTGCGGGCGATCGGCGTGCGCGGTTATCACGACAAACATCCGTTCCACGTGGCGATGAACGAAGGCCGGCTCTCGTCGGAAGCGCTGCGCGGCTGGGTCGCGAATCGGTTCTATTATCAGCGAAACATTCCGATCAAAGACGCCGCGATCCTCGCCAACTGCCCGGTGCGCGAAGTGCGACGGGCTTGGATTCATCGGATTCTCGACCACGACGGCGTTTCTTCAGGGGCTGTAGAGTCCGCGGTCCTCAGAGGAGAGACCGCTGCGCTGGAGACAGCGCACACTACAGCAAGCGAAGGCGGCATCGAAGCATGGCTGCGCCTTGGTGAAGTGTGCGGGCTATCGCGTGACGAGCTACTGGATAATCGCCATCTGTTGCCCGGAATGCAGTTTGCCGTGGATGCATACGTGAATTTCGCGCGCAGTCAGCCGTGGCCGATCGCAATCGCGTCATCGCTGACCGAGCTTTTTGCGCCGGATCTGATGGCCGTCCGGCTTGCAGCCTTCGAAAGGTTCTATCGGTGGATTGATCCTCGCGGCCTTGACTATTTTCGCCGCCGAGTCACTCAGGCGCGGCGCGATTCTGACGATGCGCTGGCAATTACCTTGCAATATTGCAACACGCGCGAGCTTCAGCTGGAAGCCGTGCACGCTCTCGAGTTCAAATGCGATGTACTCTGGTCCATGCTCGACGCAATTCATCACGCCTATGGCGGCTTGGAGATCGCCGCTCCTGCTTAAATGCGCGTCACAACAATTTCCGATTTGGCTCGGCCGAGCCTGGCGAAAGGCGTTCGGTTACAAATCGATTCTACCACGGGCAAAAGCGTGCTGCTTTACCCCGAAGGTATCGTCGAATTAAACGAAACCGCACACGAAATTCTTTCCCGCTGCGACGGACGAACACTGGTCGAGATTGTTCGCGAATTAGCCGAAGAATACGAGGCGAACTCTAACGCGCTCGCCGCAGATGTACGCGATACGCTCTCGGATTTGCAGCAACGCAAATTGATCGAATTCAAATGACAGTGCCGCGTCCATACGCATTGCTCGCGGAGATCACGTACCGATGTCCGCTGCATTGCCCGTATTGCTCAAACCCTGTGACTGTAGAGTCCGCTGTCCCCAGCGGAGGACAAGCCGGGCCCACTGCGCTGAGGACAGCGCACGCTACAGCAAACAACGGCGAGCTCACGACGGAAGAATGGAAACGAGTCATTCGTGAAGCCGCCGCGCTTGGTGTTCTGCAAATCGGTTTTTCCGGAGGCGAACCACTTGCCCGGCGCGATCTCGCCGAACTGATTCGCGCGGCGCGTGAGGCAAAGCTTTACACGAACCTAATCACCAGCGGCATCGGCTTGGATGACGATCGCGTGCGTGCGTTGCGCGATGCTGGATTAGATTCGATCCAACTAAGTTTTCAGTCAGATGAATCAAGCCTGGCCGACGAAATCGCCGGCGCGCGTGCGCATGAGCGCAAGCTCGACGTCGCTGCGAAAATTCGCGCAGCCGGAATTCCGCTGAGCCTCAATTTCGTGATTCACAGGCGGAACATCGATCGGCTCCCGCAAATAATTGACCTGACGGAAGCGCTCGGCGCCGAGAGAGTCGAGCTGGCGAACGTGCAGTTCTACGGTTGGGCGTTTCGGAATCGTGCAGTGTTGTTCCCCACTCGCAAACAAGTGGATCGCGCGCGCGACATCGCGACCGCAGCCAAAGCGCGGCTCGCAGGCAAGATCGACATTTTTTATGTGCTGCCCGACTACTATGACACGCGTCCCAAACCATGCCTTAACGGCTGGGGCCAGCGTTATCTCACCGTCAATCCAACTGGCGACGTGCTCCCCTGCCCGACTGCTTCATCCGCCATCCCTGATTTGCATTTTGAAAATGTGCGGTCACACGCGCTGGATTGGATCTGGCGCGACTCGGAAAGCTTCAACCGATTTCGCGGAACGGAATGGATGCCGGAGCCGTGTCGCAGCTGTCCGCAACGCGAAATCGATTTCGGCGGTTGCCGTTGTCAGGCTGCGTTGCTAACCGGAAACGCCGCGAATACCGACCCCGTGTGCGAATTCTCTCCAAATCGCGCAACCGTGGACGCCCTGTTACACCAGATAAATTCTTCAAATGGTCAAGTGCACGATTGGACATATCGCGTAAATCCAACGCACGTGCCGGTTCCAGCGTAGCCGATTTGTTGTATCGTCGGTCTTGACCGCCGGGAATTACGCCAGCGCTGAGACAGCACCCTACGGAACTACACTGCGACGAGAGCTCGCAAGGATGTGCCGATCGGTGATAACTGATCGCCGATATTGTCTCGCTTACGGTCGCGGCGCCGGCGTAGGACGCGACCTCGGTGTTACGTTGGGCCTGGCAGTGGGCGTTGGTCTAGGTGTAATTGTCGGGGTAGCTGTAGTTGTGGCCGTTGGTGTGGCACTAGGCGTAGCCGTGGGCGTAGATGAGGCAGTCGCCGTGACAGTCGCCGTTGGCGTCGCCGGCGGCGTTGGGGTTTCGGTCGGTGTCGGCGTTGGACACGGAATCGGTGCGCAACCAGTGATATCGATTGTATCAAGGCGCCAACCCTCGTTGGACCCAGTCGTGTCGCTGGCCATCCGCCAGCGCAGCCTGCTGTCTAGGGGAAGAAAAAGTGGGAGGTTGACCACGGTCGTGACGAAGCCCTCAGAATTACCGCTCCAAGCCCGACGACCTGTAATGGGACTACCGCGATCAGCGCTGATCGTGCGGTTATAGCCCCCTATGACAAAGGTCCCGCCGGCAGCAAGAATATCTTGAAAGGTATTTCCGCCGTCGGTGCTCAGCTCCAAGACCCCACCGTCGAAGCCGAGATTAGGATCCTCGCCCGACGCTTCAAGATTGAAGTTGTGCCGGAAGGTCAACGATAACGGCGCTGGAGGGAGGAAGATGGCTAGCGAGTCGAGCAGCTTGTCGCTCACCACGGCTGGGTCATCGATAAATGCAGCATTGGGCAGTGTATCCGCAGGCGGCATTGGCACTCCGGAATCAGATGTGACCCACAACGGCGGCGGCCCTTGGGCATTCGTTGCCGTCCAGTCCGGTGGCAATCCGGGCGGAGTGACATCGTCGAAGTGCTCCCTCAACTCCACCGGTTGGAAACAGGGAAAGGGTGTGCACGTAGGGTTCACTGGTGGAGTGGGAACGGCAGCCGAGATGTCCACTCGGCCCCACCCAACAACATTGTTCGGAGGCCCGGGCGTACCACACTGCTTGTAGGCGAGAAAAAAAGCTGCCTCATTCAACACCGTTCGACTCGTGGAGATGTCGCGGCGCAGTTCCGGCCGAGCGCACCATAACAACGCCATTGCGCCAGCGATGTGCGGGGTCGCCATCGACGTGCCGCTAAGGATCTCATAATCGCTATCAGATCCATTGTAGCTTGAACGAATGTTCGTGCCCGGAGCGGTGATATCGGGCTTTATGCGATTGCTCTCATCGATTATCACCGGACCACGGCTGCTAAATGAAGCAACGTTATCAGTGCCGGTGTTCAATGCCCCAACCGTGTAAGATGCTGCGTAGATGGACGGCGGGTCTTCCATAGTGGAACAGCTGGGACCCGTGCTATCTGCCCTGACCACTGTCATAATGCCAGCAGCGGCTTGAGCTTCGACAGCCGCTTGTAATGTGTTAAGCGAACAACCTTCCGACGGCGGGCAGTGCCATGAGTTGCTCGTAATATCCGGAGCTTTCAATGGGTCGCCCTGGCCGCCGCCTATCGGATAAGGCGCAAGAAACCACTCCATGCATTCGAGGTATCTTGCCGGTGTGCCGTTCCCCTGGTCCATGTTACGGCAACCGATCCACTTCGCGCTGGGTGCCATCCCGATCTGGTTACCCACGCCGTCATCCCCAATCGCAGTCCCGATCGTATGCGTGCCGTGCCCGATGTCGTCGCAAGGCACAGACGAATCGTTGCCGCATGGGTTTCCAATGCTGTCGTGGATGGAATCATGCCAGTTGTAATTGTGATCGGCGTTCTGACCGTCCCAGCCGCGGTAGTGAGGTTTGAGCGCGTTATGTGTCCAGCGCGCGCCAGTATCGGCCCCACCGACCGTGATTCCCTGACCCTTGAAGCCCAGCGCCCACACATCCGGCGCGTGCGTATAATTGATGCCCGGTTCAATCGTCTCCGGTCGCTGCGCTGGCGACGGCGCCTCAGCGATAGCATCCGGTTGAGGAAGAATATTTTTGATCTGCGGATTGCCTTCCACTCGAGCCACATCCTGACGGGCCGCCAATGCTTCGGCGATCTCGCGGCTGCCTCTCACTAAAATCGCGTTAACGATGTAAAAAGATTGATGCTCGATCCCGCGGTTATGCAACCATTGCAGGATAAGCGTCTGCGTCGCCTTGCTCTTATTCCGCAGCGCATCATATACGTAGCGGCCCTTTTCCATCTTCGTTGTTAGAGCTGCTGCCCCGCTGAGGTCCGCCTGGTCAGTGATTACTACGATAAATTCGGCGCGCTCGCCATTGGCAGTGTATTCAAGCACCCATGGCGCGATCTTGCCAGCAGGCGATCCATCGCTGCCGGCACTTTGTCCGATGGTGTGCGAAGAGCCGATCGCCCCAACCACAGCAATGCCAGCCGCGATGGACAAAAAAACGCAAGGCAGAGCCCGCATTCGTGACGATCCGGATATGCCGTTTGAATTAGAGATCATGGACGCGCCAGAACCGCTCTTGTACCCCAAACCGCAGGAATCTGTCAACACTTGGCGCTTTCATGTCGCTCAGCGAGCAGTTCGGTTCTCCGCGCCCTGCGGTCGCGCCCCACCAAGCTGATTACAGCGTGGGCCTTGGAACCGGCGTAGGGCGCGGCCTCGGCGTAATCGCCGGTCTGGCAGTGGGCGTGGGCCGCGGTGTACTCGTTGGACTCACTGAAGGAGTAGCTGTTGCAGTAGGCGATGGGGGGATGGTGGGCGTTATACTCGGCGTCGGCGTCAGAGTTGAAGTAGCAGTTGCAGTAGCCGTCGCTGTTACAGTCGCTGTGGAAGTTGGTGTCGGAGTTATAGTGCCAGTTGGAGTAGCCGTAGGTGTTGCGGTCGAAGTGGGAGTCGGAGTCGGCCCCTCGCCTAGTACGCGGTACAGCGTGCCGCCTGGCTGATCTGCCAGATAGAGCTCGCCTGCCTCGTCTTCTCCAAAAGTGGTGATGTTAAGCGACGTTTGGAGGAGTTGCTGACTTATCCACGTCCCATTCTCTTGCCGTATAGCGCCCCAGATTCGCCCTGAGCAGTAATCAGCGTAAAAGTAGAGCCCGTTGAGCTGCGGGTAGAGCTGCCCGCGGTAACGGTAGCCGCCGGTCACAGAACAGCCTAACGAATGGCTGTACTCGAGCACGGGAAGGGTCGATCCACCGTTCAAGAACTGGTTGCAACTTCCAGGCGGGTCGTCCTCGTAGCAGTGCATAGCCTCCAACACGTCCCAGCCGTAGTTTTCTCCTCCAGTGCTTGCTGCCAGCTGGAAATCAATCTCCTCCCAGTCGTTTTGTCCTACTTCGCCGATCAAGAGATCGCCTGTCTCACGGTCGAATGAGAAGCGCCATGGGTTACGCACGCCGTATGCCCAAATCTCGTCAAGCGCATTAGGGTTGCCAACAAATGGATTGTCTGGTGGCACCGCGTAATTGCGAGCAGGATCGCCCGGGAAATCGTCGCCATTGATGTCCACGCGGAGGATTTTGCCAAGCCAAATTTGGAGATTTTGTCCGTTCTCCTGCGGATCGCCTCCTGCGCCGCCGTCGCCCAAACCGGCGTATAGGTAGCCGTCAGGACCAAAGGCGATCTGGCCACCATTGTGATTGGTATACGGCTGATGCAGCTGACTTAAGATGGGGTAATGCGAGGTTGGATCGGCAACGTTTGGATCGCCTGCAGACACCGTGTAGCGAGCGATGGCAATGTTGCCGGCAACGTCCGTGTAATAGACATAGAAAAATCCGTTGTTGGCGTAGTCGGGGTGAAAGGCGAGCCCGAGTAAACCCTGCTCGCCGCAACAACTCACCAGCTCATGGATATCCAGGAAAGGTGTGGGAAGAACCGTGCCGTTAACAACAATTTGGATCCGGCCGAACTGCTCCACGATGAAGAGGCGGCCACTGCCGTCGCCTGCGTTCGTAACCGTGACCGGCGATGCAAAACCGGAAGCAACCGGTTGGATTTGAATCGTCGGGAAGGGAGCATGCTGACGATCCGTCGCATCGTTGAACCGTCGAATCGTTGGATCATTTAACGGCCTGGCAGTAGCGAACAGGCCGAGAAACAGCCCGATCAGCGCGAGTAATACGCCGATTGAGAGTCGCAGGCTCAGAGCTTTCACAGGATTCTATCGTGGATCGGAGCTATGCCCTTTGTAATTATGATTCGTTTGTCAGGGCCACGAACCACTGACAATCGATATGTTGACCGGTTAAAGCGTGGGCCTTGGCGGCGGAGTCGGGCGCGGCCTCGGCGTCGCCTGCGGCCTGGCAGTAGGCGTCGGTCTGGGCGTAGGCGTCGGACTGCCTGAAGCGGTGGCTGTGGCAGTCGCTGTTGGACTCGCAGTTGCCGTGGCCGTGGCCGTAGCAGTAGCGGTCGCGGTAGGTGTAGATGTTGCCGTGGGCGTTGGACTAGCAGTTGGTGTAGGCGTAGGGGTGCCGGCCGGCAGGCTAAACGCATAGATCTTGTTATCCGCGCCGAAGTAAATACGACCGCGAGCTGCTATCCCGGTGTTCCACTGGCGGGTGCCTGTCATTAACTCGTTGGCGCCGCCGCCTGCGTAGATCACTGCGCCCGTATCGCCATCGTACGCATGCAAGCGCTGGTCGCCTGCAACACCGGCCACCCAGACGATAAAATTGCTCGCGCCGTCAGTCGTTGTGACCCAAGGGGAGCCTCGGCCGGTCTGACTCATGCTCCAAGCGAAGGTTATGGTGGGTGGATTTGTTGGCGTAATTTTATATGCCCTGATCGTGCCGGCGTCATTATGAAAGCCAACATACGTTCCCTGGCTGGTGTGGTACGTGACAGCTGAGGTTCCTCTGTTAATTCCAGCAACGTTGGCCTGGGCCACAGGCGAAGTGATACCGCCGAGATTGTTGCGATCAACTAAGTAAGCGTTCGAATCTTTGCCAAGAGCAAGCACAAGCTGCGAAGGCGTAGCTCCAGGCACATCGACCACCGTGGCGCTAACACCGCCGAGATCGGTATCCGTATTATCGAGCGAGAACCAGTTGGGTGGCGCCCAATAGTCGGTCGGTTGACCAGTCCAGGTCGGCCCGGCTTGTAAGCGGATAATTGCTTCGCCGCCCATCCAGTTACCGCCTGTGTTGAACGTGTTGCCGGTGACCACAAACATGTTGGTGCCATCACTGGCAACGCCGCCGTGTCCCCAAATTCCGCCACCCGTGGCCGTTGTCGCCCAGGCCATCACATTGGAAGGATTGTTGATATCCACGCCCACAACCCAGCCGTGATAAATGCCGCAGTCGCCCACGTAGCCAGAGTAAGACACATACACAATCCCGTTCACAAGCGCCAGCCCACCGCGTTCTTCCTGCGCCAGAGAAACAAAGTTGATACCGTTGTAACTTGCGGTGGCATTCACGTCCACGGGCCAACCCGGAGTCGTGACGCCGGTGTCCACGTCCAACGAATAAATGAAATGTTTATTGGGGCTGGTGTTGATCACTGCGTCGAAGAAAAGTCTTCGGGAAGTTAGATCGACAACCGGCGTGCCGGTGATGCCAGTGGGATTGAAACCTCCGCACGGGGTGGTTGGGACGGGCGGACCAATATCGGTGCGCGACCAGATCGGGAGGCCTGTCGTGGCATCAAGCGCATACACATTGTTCAATTCCGTCACCGTAATGATCATCGGTCCATTCGGACCGCCCTCGATGTACAGCGGCTGGGCGTAAACGGCGCCGGAGATCGTGCCGTTGAAGTTCAGATCGCGCGTCAGGTTCATGGCCGCAGAAGACGTAAACGCAGCGTCAACGTAAACGCCGTCCCGCGATGGATTATTGTGCTCCTGGGTTACGTTGACCTGCGTGCCGGCACGCGCAACGACAGCGCACAGACAAACAACGAGAATTGCGATAATGAAAATGAAACGCGTCATACGCCCGCGAACCGGCCCCTCCGCCCCTGTTACAACAGCATGCCCTTTGTTTGTCAAGGGTTTACGGCAGCACAGCGGTCGCGCAAAAGTAACGCGATCGTCAGTTTTCCGAGCGGCGGCGACCGCGAACAGCAGACACTGCTGGCGGGTTGCGAAATTACGCGCCTCTGCTAGATACACCGTTCAGTTTTTTACCATCACGCCCATGCCTAATTACCGTTTGCTGTTGGGTTGCGCAGCCACGTTAAGTTTCACTGTTGCGCTCGCAGCCCAACCCGCGCCGGCAACCAAGCCCGCTAAACCCGCCCACTCGACCGAAGCGGCATCTAAGGCCGTATCTCCGAACGTGGAAAAGGAAGCTGCGCCAAAGAGTCCAGCTCCTCCCAAGGAACCGGCCATCAGCTTTAATTCGGTGCACGTTGATGGGCCTTACATCGCCATGACCTTTGACGATGGACCGAGCGCGGCGCTTACGCCGAAACTGCTCGACCTACTCGCTGCGCGGCATATCAAAGCAACATTCTTCGTAATTGGCGAGAACGTCGCGGAACATCCGGAGATCGTCGCGCGCGCTGCCCGGGAAGGACACGAAATCGCGAACCACAGTTGGTCGCACCCTAACCTCGGCAAGATGTCGCAGGAAGGTGTTCGGAGTCAAGTGCAGCGGACCGATGATGCAATTAAGAGCGCGATCGGGAAAAGTCCCACCTTGCTGCGCCCACCCTATGGATCGATTACCGAACGCGAAAAACGATGGATCCACGACGAATTCGGATACGACATCATTCTTTGGGATGTTGATCCGCTCGACTGGAAACGACCGGGCCCGGCGGTAGTTCGCAATCGTATTCTCAAAGAGACGCGACCCGGTTCGATCGTGCTTTCCCACGACATTCATCCGGGAACAGTCGAGGCGATGCCTTCTACCTTCGATGAGCTGGAGGCCAAGGGTTTCAAGTTTGTCACCGTTTCAGAGTTGATTGACATGGCGACACCGGAGACGCCGCATCCGAAGGCGGAGGCTGCTGAGAAGACGGCGACAAAAGTCGCTCCATCTGCCGTTCCAGCATCTTCTCCGGGCGACTAGGTCATCCCAAATGTTGTGGCCACCGGCCTGTGGCCGGGTCCAGTGCGCAGATTTGCTAATCGAACACGGACGGCCCGCAGGGCCGTGGCTACAGCGGTCGCGTTAAACGCTATTTCTTCGCGGCGCCGCTGCCGCCCGCGGCCACGCGCTGCTCGCTTTGGCGACGCGCGATGACGAAATGATTATTGTCACCGTAACTTCGCCAGGGACCAGCCGGCACGTCGCGGACTTCAACAAATTGCCAATCGGTCACATCAGTCGGCGCGAGCCCAAGATAATCGCGCACCGCGGGGGAAACATCCAAGCCGGCCCCGTGATTAAGATTCGGTTTCGGGCGCTCATTGCCGAAAACATATTGAAAATGGTCTGTGCGAAACGGGCCGCAATCCTCCCATTGCGCATAGCAGAGGCGATTCCCTTTGCGAATGGCGATCCAACGATTTCGGCAGACCGACTGTCCCGGTCCGGTGTAGGATTGCTTAAACCAAGGGATCACGAGCGGCGCTTCCGGCTTAAATTGCCCATGCGTCACATCGTTATATGGCAGCGCGACGTAGAAAGGATTTTGCCTCGGGACGAAGGCTATTGGAATGTAATTCCGGCGCGCGCTCGCGTCCGGGCTGTCCGTGCCGCCATAATTCGTCGTCCAATTAAGATCCCATGAACTCTTGTAGTTCGGCACCGGATTGTTTCCGCCCGCTTCCTCACCCACCCAGAACACCGTCGTTACGATATTCATTTTCCACGGGTAACGCTGGACCGCCGGGCGAGAGCTGGTCGGGATGAGGACCTGTGGTTCCACCTTGAGCATCGCCTGCTCCCGCAGCTTCATCGCATACTTGGCGAAATCCGCCGCCGTCGCATAGGGGGAAGTAGATTGCTCGTCCCCGAAGACTTTCGGGGCGCCAGCAATCGCCAGACTGAAAAAGGCCGCAAGAAGTCTCCTCATTACAAACGCCGCAATCTTTTATCTGATTCCCCGCTTTTAGGCAA